>JQIA01000113.1_pt1 | contig 35266 bp, 26 predicted proteins | sample 811431 | NCBI WGS metagenome assembly JQIA01 (sample SAMN02998118, study PRJNA258478) | marine sediment metagenome | biome: marine; feature: seafloor; material: sediment; isolation source: oil-polluted sediment collected from 3 locations (0.5 km, 0.7 km and 0.9 km)... | place: USA: Gulf of Mexico ...
GGTAATGATGCCCCAGTATAGCCATACCGCGAAACCACATAAAAGGCTTGGGATTGAGATCCAAAGATTGCGAGTTGCAATCTTTTTACCTTCACTATCCCAAAATTTGGGATCTTCTACGTCCCATTTTTGAATATCTGACATTACTCTCTCCAACTTATCAGTAATTAACGCTTGTGTGTTTGTTATCTTAAGGTTTTCTAATTTTCTGAGCTTAAAATAACAAACAGTAAAATAGTAATAGTTGATCTGGATCATTTTGTTGCTAAAACTAAATTAAAGGTAGTTAGTCAAAAAAGCCCTAACTACCACTTAAGTGGTAATTTTATGTTGTTTTTATGTCGTTGTATTTTAAATGATTTAACTGCATTATTAATGATGCGAGTGTGCGTGTGATTGAATCTAACTATTTGGTGGTAGTGCTTTATTTTCTTGGGAAATAAGTAAAAGTTCGGTATGATTTATTTTTCTTTATTAATATTATTTTACATGCCAACAACCTATTTAAACGAGTCTAATTCGTCTCTTATTGTCCGTGCGGGTCAAATAATGAGTATGATAGTTATTTTAGGTCTGCTAAGTATGATCTCCTCCATACTTGTGACTGAAAATTTAAACGGTGATGCAGCACAGATTAACAATGCTGGTGCCTTGAGAATGCAAGCTATGCGTATTTCTCGTGCCTATTACACTGATTTTTATCATGAGAAAAGCCAAGTCACTGACGAAATTCAGAACTTTAATGTTCGTTTATTAAAATTATTACTTGGTAAACAATTAGAACAAGAGGAGTTATCGGGTGTCGAAGCACAATATAAAAACATATTACAGACTTGGCAGCAGCTAAATAGTGATGCAATTAAAACAGAGCAGCTAACAAAGCAACAATTGACCGTTCAATCTGAAAAAATGGATCATTTTGTTTTAAAGCTTGATCGACTCGTAACGCTTTTACAGCTTGAATCAGAAAAAAAATTAAGTTTGCTTCGCCTTATTCAAGGGTTAACCTTGCTGTTAGTTATTGCTGTGGCAAGTTTTGTGCTGATTAAACTAAATCGAATGATTATTATGCCGCTAAAACAATTGGTTAAAGTAGCAGAGCAAGTAGGTAAGGGGAACTTTGAGGTTAAAGTAAGTTATGAAGAAGAGGATGAATTAGGCGTTTTAGCAAATACAATTAATCAAATGTCGTCAGAGTTGAAATTGACCTATCAGGAGTTTGAGCAAAGAGTTGATGATAAAACATTAGCATTAACCCGTTCTAACCAATCATTAGACATTCTATATCGTGCGGCTCGAAATTTAGCGGGTTATACGTTGTCAGAGCAAGAAAGTGCTACCTTTCAAATTGATGGGACTATTATCGGCGAATTGGAGCGGTTAATTGGAATTGGTAAAATTAGTGTTTCTATTAATGACAGCAAGCAAAGCAACCTTGTTATTGATGTTTTGCAGAATAATAATATCACGATAGACACCTTATGCTTTAACTATCATGAGTTTCCTCTTGAAAAGCAAAGAGTTTTATTCGGTTGCTTACGCTGGGAAATACCTAAAAACACACGATGCCATGAATGGCAAAAACAAATATTACAAGCGATGGCCGATATTATAGCGACGGCAATAGATCTTGATCAAAAACGTATTACTGAAAATCGATTAGTGATTGTGGAAGAACGCGCAGTGATTGCTCGAGAATTACATGATTCACTGGCACAGTCATTATCTTACTTGAAAGTACAAATGAGTTTGTTAACGCGAAAAATGCAAAAACAGTTGCCACAAGCGCAAGTAGAAGAAACTATTGATGATATAAAAGAAGGGTTAAATAGTGCTTATCTACAATTACGAGAGCTGTTAACTACGTTTAGGTTGAAACTTGAAGATCCTTCAATTAAGAATGCTTTGCTAGGAACCATTACAGAGTTTAGTGCTAAATGCCAACATACGATAGAGTTCAATTACCAATTACCAGAAAATTATTTAAGCGCGAATCAAGAAATTCACTTATTACAAATAGTAAGAGAAGCTTTATCAAATATTTATCGACATGCTCAGGCATCATATGCAGGAGTCACTGTTTTGTTAGTTGAAAATAAAGTACAAGTAAATATTTGGGATGATGGTATCGGTTTGCCATCCTCTGTGAATAAGCAAGGTCACTTTGGTTTGGGTATTATGAATGAACGAGCTAAGTCTTTGAATGCGAAAATTCAGTTGAGTTCCAAAAACAACCAAGGCACACAAATTATTTTTGAGTTTAGTCATTAGAGCCTAATCATGAGATTATTATTGAGTGTAACTGCTACGAAAGAGAGAAAACAATATGAAGCAAGCCAGTATTCTATTAGTAGATGACCACCCTATGTTACGTAAAGGGGTTGCTCAACTTATTTCATTAGAAGACAACTTAAAGGTGATGGGTGAAGTGAGCTCTGGTGATGAAGCCATTACTTTTGCCATAGAACATAGTCCAGATTTGATTTTGCTAGATTTGAACATGAAAGGACTTAGTGGCATTGAAACCTTAAGCGCACTAAAACGAGCGAATATTAGATCTAAAGTCGTCATTTTTAGTGTTTCAGATAATGAAACTGACGTGCTACAAGCATTGAAATTTAATGCGGATGGTTATCTATTAAAGGATAGTGAACCAGAAGAGTTAATTGAAAAAATCAATCATGCTATTAAGGGTGAGTTTGTTATTAGTGAGCCGTTAACAAAAATACTGGCGAAGTCTTTGCGACCGCAAGGGCAAAGCAATATATTACCAGCATTGACTCAGCGAGAACTGGAAAACTTAAAGCTTATCGCAAGTGGCAAAAGCAATAAAGAAATTGCGTGTAAGTTGGGTATAACTGAGGCAACAGTGAAAGTACATAATAAGAATATATTTAAAAAGTTGGGCTTAAAAAGCCGCGTTGAAGCGGCTATGTGGGCAGTGAAGCATAAATTAAATTATTAATCTTGTTCTAAAAAGTTATTTTTTATTGCTGATTTTAAAGAATTTTGTTCTCGTTCAGCTTGCAGTGCTAAATACATTGCGACCATGCATAAAGCGAGAACGCCGTATAATAACATGAAAGTTGCACTGTATACGCCAATATTATCAACCGCTAAACCAAATAACACAGGCAAGGTACAGCCACCTAAAGCCCCTGTTGCTGCAACTACACCACCAACGCTTCCCATGTGGTTTGGATAATAGTCATAAATAATTTTGTAAACACTAGCGCGACCCATGCCTTGAGCGATACCAATAATAAAAATTAGAAAAGTAAACAGCCAAACATTAATTTCAAAAGAGACTTCTACATCTTTGTTAACTCCATGAATAATCATGGTTGTAGGCGGGTAGCTTAAGAAAAACAAACAGACCATGCAAACCCAAAAAGTACTCCAGTTTACGGTGCGCGCGCCAAATCTATCAGCAAACCATCCACCGACTGCACGTACCATGCTTGAAGTTGTTACAAATAATAACGTTAATGCTAACGCTTGTGTTAATGATAATTTATAGGCATCCATATAATATTGAGGCAGCCATAAGATGAGTGCTAGAAACGATCCGAAAACAAAATAATAATACAAGCCAAAACGCCAGACTTTAACATCCTTTAAAGGAGCAAGGTGGAAGGCTAACTTGTCGTTTTTCTTTTTTTGATAATATTTATTAATTTCAGGGGCCAGTAATCTGAAGAATATTGCGATTATTAAGATGCTAATACCATAAATTGGGCCAATGTTTTTCCAGCCATAATGATCAACAATAAAAGGGACTAAGACTAAAGTAATGGCAGCACCTGTATTACCAGCACCAAAAACGCCTAAAGCAAAGCCCTGTGTTTTAGTATCAAACCAATCAGTAACGTAACGAATACCGATAGTGAATGAAACACCACTTAATCCTAAAATAAAGCCTAATAATATATATTCTTTAAAAGTTTCAACGTAAGGCAGGTAAAAAAGTGGCGGTACAATGATTAACATTTGCCAGAAAAATAAATTTCGGCAAGAGACTCTTTCTGCTAAAAAACCAATAGGCACACGAAAAATAGCACCCGTAAATATTGGTGCGGCTAGCAATAAACCAAATTCTGTTGCCGATAAGTTTAAACTTGATTTTAATTCAATGCCAATAATTGAATATAAAGTCCATACTGAAAAACAAGCTGCAAATGCTAATGTGGCTAAGGTTAATGCTCTATATGAATGTCTTTGCTGAATTTCCATTAATTTCTCTAGTGACTATTTTTTAAGTGTTTTGTAACTTTGTTTTTTGTTAAAATGATTAAAACAAATTTGATTAAAAAAATCCTTATTTTTATCCTACTTAGCTTATATTTATGTTAAATAGATTTCATTTGTTGACGTAAGTCAATAATGTCTAATGAGTAAAGGCGCAAAATAATACCATCTTTAATAATTTTTTAATGTAACTCAGTTAATTTAACTGAATAAAGCGTAACAATAACTTTTTAAAAGTAAAATTCAGGAGATTAGTACAATGTCAAACGATGGAAAAATGAATCTGTTAAATTTTTCAGATCCTAAAATAAAAACGCTACACGTCACGTGGTTCGCATTTTTCTTAACATTTGTGGTGTGGTTTTCACATGCACCTTTATTAGTTTTTATCAAAGAAGCTTTTGATTTATCTACGGCACAAGTTAAAGCCTTATTAATTTTAAACGTTGCGTTGACTATACCTGCACGTATTGTTATCGGTATTTTAGTGGATAGGTATGGACCTCGAGTTATTTACTCTATCTTATTAATGTCAGCATTTTTTCTTTGTACTGGTTTTGCAATGGCTGATAGCTTTGAGCAGTTAGCGCTCTTTAGGTTTTTATTAGGTTTTGTTGGTGCTGGTTTTGTGATTGGTATTCGTTTAGTAGGCGAATGGTTCCCTGCAAAACAAGTCGGTATTGCTGAAGGTATTTATGGCGGTTGGGGTAATTTTGGTAGTGCCGCAGGTGCGATGACCCTGCCAACCATTGCGTTAATGTTTGGTGGTGATGATGGCTGGCGTTATGCGATTGGTTTAACGGGTGTTATCGCGGGTATTTACGGTATATTCTTTTATTTTACTGCGCGTAATACACCCAAAGGTTCAACTTATTTCAAACCAAAAAAATCAGGTGGTTTAGAGGTTACTAGTTGGAAAGACTTTTATTTTTATATATTTATGAATATTCCAATGTATATTGCACTTGCCGTATTAGCATGGAAACTATCGCCTTCTGGCGTGAAGTTACTAACCACAGAGACTATGTACATCATGTGGGCAGGTTTAGTTGTGTTGTTTGTTGTGCAAGTTCGCGCTATATGGCATGTGAACAAAGAAAATTTAACGCATGGCGTTGCTGATATTGAACAATATGATTTTAAACAAGTGGCTATTTTAGATGTTTCTTACTTTGTTACTTTTGGTTCAGAGTTAGCCGTTGTTTCTATGTTACCTTTGTTTTTCTTAGAAACTTTTGAAGGGTTAACGGCTGTTAAAGCTGGTATGTTAGCGTCTGGCTTTGCTTTTATGAACTTAGTAGCACGCCCTACAGGTGGTTGGTTTAGTGATAAGTTTGGTCGTCGTAAATCATTAATGATTTTAGTGGGTGGTTTAGCTGTTGGTTATATGGTACTTAGCCAAGTTGATGGTACTTGGGCCATTCCACTTGCGGTACTTGCTACTATGTGTTGTTCTTTCTTCGTGCAAGCAGGTGAAGGTGCCGTATTTGCAATAGTACCTTTAGTTAAGCGTAGAATGACTGGTCAAATTGCAGGTATGGCAGGTGCTTACGGTAATGTTGGTGCAGTAACTTATTTAACGGTATTATCGTTTGTCGATTATTCAACCTTTTTTATGGTTATTGCTGCTTCTGCTGGGGTTATTTTCTTCGCTACAATGTTCCTAAACGAGCCAAAAGGGCATATGGCCGAAGTAAACGCAGATGGTACTGTTGAGTTAATTGACGTAAATTAAACTGCTCGTTATATTTAAAACCGCAACGGCATTTATCATCAGTTTTGCCTCCATTACTTACTGGACTAAGTAATGGGGGTATAAATTTTGACGATCTTGCTGATAATTTAGATTATTAATGTGTTAATGGGGTAGGTGAACTCTTCTGTATACCAAAATATGAATATATACGGGAATTTATTCACGCTTTTTTATTAAATAAAAAAAGAAGGTAATATGTCTGAAACCAGTCAGTTACAAGTTGATATAGCTAGCCACTCTATTCAAGGTTTAAAAGATAATAACGAAGATGCGGTTGGTTTTTTAGTACCTAAAACGCAGGAAGTACTTGAAACTAAGGGAGTCGTTTTAGCGGTTGCTGACGGCGTTAGTAGTGCTGAAGCAGGTAAAGAGGCCAGTGATACAGCTATTACCCGCTTTTTAAGTGATTATTATCAAACGCCAGACACATGGTCAGTAAAACATTCTGGTCAAAAAATCCTTTCAAGTATCAACTTAACGTTATTTAAACGTAGCCATGAATTTGTTAGTGAAGAAAAAGGTTATCTAACAACATTCACTGCGTTAGTTTTAAAATCTCGTACTGCTCATTTTTTTCATGCAGGTGATAGCCGAGCTTATTTATTACGTGGCGATGAACTTAAGCAGCTTACCCGAGATCATGTTACTAGCATTAGTTCGGGGCGTAGCTTTCTTGCGCGTGCTATGGGTATGGATAATGGTATTCAAATTGATTACAGTTCATTCACTTTGGAACTGGGTGATATTTTATTAGTTACTTCTGACGGTATTCATGATTTTTTAACGTCGGATAGAATCATGGAATTAATAGCTGAGAAAAGTGCATGCCAAACGCGTATTAAGTCTTTAGTGCAGGCAGCTTTTGATGATGGCAGTGATGACAATATTAGTGGGGTATTATGCCAAATAAACTCATTACCCAATGAAAGTTTAGATGATTACAATTCAAAATTAACCCGTTTGCCTTTTCCGCCACCGCTTGATAATGGCGTAATGCTTGATGGTTATAAAGTGCTTGATGAGCTTTTTGCTAGTAGTAGAAGTCAGCTTTATTTAGTGGAAGATACTGACACGGGTGAGCAAATGGTAATGAAAACACCATCTATAAATTTTGTAGAAGATACGGGCTATATCGATCGATTTATTCAAGAAGAATGGATAGGAAAACGCATTGAGAGCGACTATGTGGTAAAAATAATTAAGCAGCATCGTCCGCGTACTTGTATGTATTACCTAATGGAGTACATAAAAGGTATATCGCTTGAAAAGTGGATGAACATAAATCATTTTCCTAAACCAAAAATAGCCATCAATATTGTAGAGCAAATTGCTCTAGGTTTATCTGCGTTTCATAAGATGGAAACGATTCATCAAGATTTAAAACCCGCTAATATTTTAGTGGATGAAAATAATCAAATTAAAGTGGTTGATTTTGGCTCGGTATTTGTTGCAGGACTTGCAGAAGTATTTATTCCCTTAGAACATGAAGGTGTTTTAGGTACAGCAACCTATTCTGATCCGAAATATTTGTTAGGTAAAAATACAGGTATTCAGGGTGATTTGTATGCGTTAGCAACAATAACCTATGAAATCTTTTCTGGAAAATTACCGTATGGCGATAAAATAGAAGAGTGTCAAACAGCGTTTGAATATGAACGTTTACGTTATATTTCAGCAAGTGAAGCGAACCCTATTATTCCCACTTGGTTTGATCGGACGTTAGAGCGTGGTGTTAGTTTTGATCTTGAGCACCGTTACAGTAATATTCCTGAATTTATTAAGGATCTTAAAAACCCAAACCCGATCTATTTATTAGACGACCCTAAAGTAACTAAAAATAAGTCACAGGTTTTGTTTTGGCAGTTATTATCAGGTTTTTGGGTTCTAATGTTAGTGCTAGTGGTGGTTTTATTTACTAAGGGGTAACGGTACTTTTTATTATATAGGTTGATTCGAGTGCTGGGTGTACTGGCGCTCAATAATACTTATAATTTACTTATTGTGTATCGTGGTACTTGTGACGTATCTACAAACAGTAATTGGTATCATTACTTTTATTAAATTTACGACGAAACTTATCTAAGTTGAGTAAAAACCAGCAGTTAAGCCCAACCATTAAACCGACAAATGAAAATAATTGCAGCGTTAAATAAAATTCATTCCCTTGGGTGACAGGCCAAATAAGTAACATAGGGATATCTGCAACAAAAATAGATCCAAAAGTTATGGTGAAAAAGTTAACTTTTCTTCTTTTTTTCAGTATTCCCCAAAATTTTCCACCAATAAAAAACATATAAACATAAGCGACGGGTATGGCGGCTAGTGTTAAACCGATAAACAACCCAATAAAATCTAATATGCCTTTGTCCATATTAAAACCAGGTACGTCTGACATATAGGCATAAAAAGTAAAGGCAAAAGGTGTTATTAGCGGCGCTAATGCTAAGGCTTTATTTTCAGTCATGATTAATTACTCGTTCTTGCTATTCTTTGAATGTTATTGCTTTTAAATATGACGGTTAATGTGCGGTATAACCATCTTCTTTTATTAATTGTTGTGCTTTTTTTATATCCAATTGTTCAGTAGGTGCAGCTAAGTAATAAGGAAGCTCTATTGCTTCTTTACTTAACTTGATCATTTTACCTTCGATCAAACGTTCGATAATAGATTCAAGAGTATCATCTAAACTTTGGGGAACTTGTTGATATTGTTGGCGCATGAAATCAGTGAGTTCTTGTAAAGTGTGTTTGCCATCAGCAAGTGATATTACCACGCCAAACCATTCTTCTAATTTTGTGCTTTCTTGTGGGTTATTAATATCTGCAAGAGCAACAATTCCTGCTTTGCGAGTGAATATAACGGTGCGATAAAAATAGTGTGATTTATTCAAAAGAATTCTCAAACGACTAAAATAATGATGTAAGTAGTTTAGCATATTAAATAAAAGTAAAGACTGATCTAGAATAAATGGTGCTAGAAAAATTGTAGTAATATTGTGAATATGATGACATTACAACACACCAGAGTAATCGCAAAAGTTGCATTTTTTATCTTGTTTCTTTTTGCTCCATTACTCGATATTTTTCGTTTTGATCTTGATTTAGGTCACTTTATACTTTTTGGTCAAGCATGGACTATTAATATAGATCCAATTCTTTATGATGGTGGTAACAGCACTGATGCCGCGATTAAGATTTTTAGCCGTGTGTTATTGCCAGGGGTGGCATTTGTAGCGATTACCGGTGTATTGATTTGGAAATACGGTCGAATATATTGTGGTTGGTTATGCCCACATTTTTCAGTAGTTGAAGTGATTAATGATTTAATGCTTAAAAAGCTTAATAGGGTGACTATTTGGGAAAAAGCTAGCAAGCAAAGTAAAGGTTTTTTACCCCAATTTATCATATTTATTGTTGCGTTTAGTATGGCTTTTATATGGGCTGTGGGGTTGTTAAGTTACCTGCTTGATCCAAAAGTGTTACTAATCAATTTAGTGAATTTTGATTTAGACTTTGGTGCAAGTCTTTTTATTAGTGCCGCGACCCTTATTTTCACGGTAGACTTTATTTTTGCTCGCCATGTTTTTTGTAAATATGGCTGCGCACTTGGTTTATTCCAAAGTTTAATTTGGATGGCAAATAATCAAGCCATGGTGATTAAGTTTGATCGTACGCGCGCTAAAGCATGTAAAAAGTGTGCATCATATAATAAGCATAAACCGTGTGATCAAGCTTGTCCTATGCGCTTACCTACACGAAACATGAAACGAGCTAAGTTTACTTGCACTCAATGTGCACAATGTGTTTCAGCCTGCGATGAAGTACAAAAAAACAGTCCTGAAGGTGGCTTATTAAAATGGGCTGATGGTCATGAAGCGATTGATGTTGATAGAACGGCGAAAAAAATGTCGAGTAAGGGGCGTGTTGAGTAGCGATAACAGGAAACAAGTAAAATCAGCCAGTATAACTACGAAGGTTAATCTTATATATCCTTAAAAAATATAAGGTTATAGGGGTTTTTGTTGTGCCCATCCAATTTATGCTTGTTTTTTATGTTTAGCGCAATATTAACGTAATAATAGGTAACATTTTGATACATTTTTTCACAACTTTTTAAATAACTTGATCTATATCAAGTTACCGACCTTATTATTTAGGCTATCATTTTTAAGCTTTTAAAAAAAACTAACACATGAATTTTATTCATTCATTTAAGGGGTACACCATGTCAGAGAGCTTTACTAAAGGCATGGCAAGGAATATTTATTATGGTGGAAGTGTTTTCTTCTTCTTAATATTCTTAGCTTTGACTTTTCACACCGTAAAAGAAATGCCTAAACGGGACAATCGACAAAACATTACCGAAGCAGTAGAACGCGGGAAAATGTTATGGGAAGTAAACAACTGTATTGGTTGCCATACGCTCATTGGTGAAGGCGCATACTTTGCTCCTGAGCTTAGCAATGTTTATGTTCGTCGTGGTGGTGAAGCAGGATTTAAACCATTTTTTAATGGTTGGATGAAAGCACAGCCATTAAATATTCCAGGTCGTCGCCAAATGCCACAATTTAACTTAACAGATCAAGAAATTGATGATTTAGCTGAATTTTTAAAGTGGACGTCAGAGCTTGATACGAATAACTGGCCACCAAACATAGAGGGGTAATTGATGAATACTTTAAAATATCAATCGCAAGCAGTAGCAAAGCCTTATTTTATTTTTGCTATGATCTTGTTCGTCGGCCAGATCCTTTTTGGTCTATTAATGGGGATGCAGTACGTTGTGGGTGACATAGTGGGTACTTTAATCCCATTTAATGTTGCGCGTATGGTGCATACCAACTTACTTATTGTTTGGTTACTCTTTGGTTTTATGGGTGCTTCGTATTACTTGGTGCCAGAAGAAGCTGAAACTGAACTTTATAGCCCTGGCCTTGCAATCGCTTTATTTTGGATATTTGCTGCTGCAGGTGTTGCTACTATCTTAGGGTATTTGCTTGTACCATATTCCACTTTAGCTGACTTTACCTTTAACGAATTATGGCCAACTATGGGGCGTGAATTTCTTGAAATGCCTACGCTGACTAAAATTGGTATCGTTGTCGTTTGCTTAGGTTTCTTATTTAACTTAGGTATGACCATTTTAAAAGGCCGTAAAACAGCCATTAACATGGTATTGATTACAGGTTTAATTGGTTTAGCTGTATTTTTCTTATTCTCTTTCTATAATCCCGCTAACTTAGCACTAGATAAATTATTCTGGTGGTTTGTTGTTCATTTATGGGTTGAAGGTGTATGGGAATTAATCATGGGTGCGATTTTAGCGTATGTATTAATTAAAGTAACGGGCGTTGACCGCGAAGTAATTGAAAAATGGTTGTATGTGATTATCGCTATGGCGCTCATCTCAGGTATTTTAGGTACAGGCCATCACTTCTATTGGTTAATGACACCTGAGTACTGGCAGTGGGTTGGTTCTATTTTCTCTGCACTTGAGCCTCTACCTTTCTTCGCGATGGTTTTATATGCCTTCAATATGGTTAATCGTCGTCGTCGTGAGCATCCTAACAAAGCGGCTACTTTATGGGCGTTAGGGACTGCGGTAATGGCATTCTTAGGTGCGGGTGTTTGGGGTTTCTTGCATACGCTTTCTTTTGTAAACTATTATACTCATGGTTCACAAATTACTGCAGCACATGGTCATATGGCTTTCTTTGGTGCTTACGCGATGATTGTTATGACAATCATGTCTTATGCTATGCCTAAACTTCGCGGCATTGGTGAAGCAAACTGTAATAAAGCGCAAGTTGTTGAAATGTGGGGTTTTTGGTTAATGACCGTTTCTATGGTATTTATTACCTTGTTCTTAACGGGTGCTGGTATTTTACAAGTGTGGTTACAACGTATTCCTGAGTCAGGTGAAGCATTAGGATTTATGGCTACGCAAGACAAGTTAGCTATTTTTTATTGGCTACGTGAAATTGCGGGCGTGTTCTTCTTATTTGGCTTAATTGCTTATCTTGCAAGTTTCTTTGTTACTGAAAAGAAAGCACAAGCCTAAATAAGCAGCTAAAATCTAAGGGGTGTGAAAACGGTATTCAGTTAAAATGTTTTCATTATCCCTGATTGTCTTTCAATTTTTACGTTTATACTTTTAGCGATATTGGTATTAGAAAACGATTTAGCAAAAATAATAAAACCACAGCGTTCACGTTGTGGTTTTTTTGTATTCAATTACATATTAAGGGCAATATTGTATAAATTGATAGAAAGTAGCCAATCATAACCCCCATAGCGAATACTCGTTAATGACAACATGAATCTTAATTTGCTACGGTCACATACAATAAGTTAGCAAACTAGCATTGACAACTATTAATGAGGCTATTAGCCTAGGGGAATTAATTGATTATGGGGCTGTGCTTTATAATCTAAAGTATAATGTTTAATTAAAAAAACAGGCTTTGTTTGAGTCCCAAAGATCGTTAGATAAAGCAAAGGCTATTTTTTAGTATTTCTGAATTAATTGTCATCGGTTAGTCAATTGAAGTACTAAAAGTTTGTACTGAGTTATATCGAACTAAATAAATAGCAAAACGGCTTGTCAACAAAATATTGAGTGAAATAAAAGAGAGATTTAAACGCCCCCTTCAATGAAAATCTTTAACCCTTCTCGACAATCCTTAACAAAAGCAGCAATTATTTTATTACAAAATTATTTGCAATATTTTGGTTTTAGGGCTCAAATTCATTTCGAGCTTGAAGGCTGTTACCTATTTGAACCTAGCGATAAGATTAACAAGAATTCAAAATTAAATTTTAATTTAATAAACCAACATTTAAACAATTTAAATATTGAGGGTGAAATTGTTAATGAATATTGGCAAAATCAATGGGAGTATGTCTCGCTTTTTAATGGGCAATCGCCCTTAAAAGAAGCGCAGAATCTAAGTCATGTTATTGACAATTTACCACTATATTTCACACAATTCTATCATGTTAAAGAAACGTTAATTCAACCCGTTGTTTGGTCAGGTGATAAAGGTAAATTAGCTGAAGGATCAGGACAAATTTTTACTCATGACACGCGTTCAGTACATATTCCTAATGCGATACAATTAAATGTGAGTGTTATTGATAACAAGGGCAAAAATTTAATTGCCGATGAATATTTTGGCGAATATTTACAGTCTTGTTTTTTAACCACTAGTTTGGCATGTTGCTTATTATATTTACCTGAAGAAGCCGCATTTGAAAGGCTTGAACTGAAAACACGTTATGGCCTAGCAGAAGAACTCTGTTCCCCTATTGATATTTCGGGTGGGCACCAAGGCAGCATAGCCTTGTATAAAAAGCTCGGTAAGCATAATCAAAAAATGGGTGAAGAGCCGCTATTGTATGGCGCAAACAACCAAGTATTGAGTATACAACAAAATTGGCAAAAAACAGCTAGAATTGAGCATAGGTTAGGCGCATCAAGTTGTCATTATGATCCCTTTGTTAATGTGCTATATGGCTTATTAAATGTAGTTAACGCTGTTGAAGTTTATCAGCAAAAACAATGTAAAATACCGCTAGACTTTATTCCCGTTGATTTACCTAAATCGCTATTTACACATCAAGTGAATAAAAATGAGCAAAGCTTGGGCGCTATTGAATTGTTTGAAAAAAGTAATTGGTTTAATCAAAGTATCAATGAAATACAGCAAAAAGTTGCTCAATTGAAGTTAAATGATTCCCTTGACTGCCCTAGTCAGTTAGGTGATAAAATAAAACAAGCGATTTTACAAAACTATACCTTTACGCTTTAACTATTAGGTTTAAAACATAAGAATTTATTTATGAATAATAATAAAAAAGATCGAATAAATATTCCTCAATTAAATGGCGTTAGTGTCGATGAGAAAAAACAAGAACTGAAAGCTTATTTTAAACAAACATGGCGTGAGTATGAGTCGCTTTTTTCATTAATAAATGATGAAGAAGCTTATTTTCTTAGGCCTGAACGCTTACGACATCCACTCATTTTTTATTTTGGTCATACGGCTAGCTTTTATGTCAATAAATTAATGCTAGGTAAATTTATATCAACACGAATTAATAGCAAGTTAGAGGCTATTTGTGCGGTAGGTGTTGATGAAATGAGCTGGGATGACCTCAATAGTGAGCATTATGATTGGCCTACTGTTACTGAGGTATGCAGTTATAGAAAAGAAGTGGCACTATTAATTGAAAACTTGATTGATGATATGTCGCTAACCTTACCAATAACACCAGACTCAATAGCTTGGATCATTTTAATGGGGTGTGAGCATGAGCGCATTCATATAGAAACCTCCTCTGTGATTATGCGGATGTTGCCGTTAAAGTATTTAACCGCGAATAAAAATTGGCTAACTTGCACAGACACGGGTAATGCACCAAAGAATAGTGTAGTGCCAATTAAAGGAAAAAGAGTCACGTTTGGTAAGCCAGTGAGCGATGCAACTTTTGGTTGGGATAATGAATATGGTAAAGCCACGTTAACAGTGCCTAATTTCAAAGCATCTAAATATTTAGTCTCAAACCAAGAGTTTTTAGGCTTTGTTGAGGCGGGAGGTTATCAACAGGTACAATTTTGGACCGAAGAAGGGCAGCAGTGGCTGGCCTTTACTAAAGCGACTATGCCTCGTTTTTGGCTAGAAAAAGGTAATGTAAACAGTAAAAAGAACACAACAAAGTACTGGCAGCGTAATTTACTGAATGAAATGCCTTTACCATTAAACTGGCCTGTGGAAGTGAATTATCTTGAAGCTAAAGCCTTTTGTCAGTGGAAAAATAACACGTTAAATGCAGTTAATAAACAAAGTGATATTTATCGAATGCCTACAGAAGCTGAGTGGCTGTGCCTACGTGATAATATTCCTGACGATTTAGTTGATTGGCAAAAAGCCCCTGGAAACATTAATTGTGAATATTACGCTTCATCATGCCCAATAGATAAATTTGAACATCAAGGTTTGTATGATGTCATTGGCAATGTTTGGCAGTGGTCAGAATCAACTATTGATGGTTTTCAAGGGTTTGAGGTGCATCCTTTGTACGATGATTTTTCTACACCAACGTTTGATGGCAAACATAATTTAATCAAAGGCGGTTCGTGGATATCAACAGGAAATGAAGCACAAAGGAATTCTCGTTATGCTTTTAGACGGCACTTTTTCCAACATGCAGGTTTTCGATATGTGCAAAGCCAAGCGGATAAATTACCTGATCTTGAATCCAATCATTTTGAAAATGATGCTGATATTGCTCAGCAATTGCATGCACATTATGGAGGGAAGAAGTCAGCAACGCCGTTAAGTATTAAAAATTATAATCAACAAATAACGGAACACGTAGTTACGTGTATAAATAGATATAGCATTACTACTGCTAAATGTTTAGATCTAGGCTGTGGTGTTGGTCGAACTAGCTTTGCTTTAGCTCCATATTTTACCCAGCTTGATGGGGTTGATTTTTCTGCTCGCTATATTCAGCACGGTGTCAATTTACAATTGGGTAAATCGGTTCGTTATGTGTTAGAGAATGAAGGCGATATTGTTGACTTTTATGAAGTATCACTATTTGATGCTAATTTACCTTGCAGTAAAAATATACACTTTAGTCAAGGTGACGCCTGTAATCTGAAAGCAGTATTTGACGATTATGATGTTATTATTGCACAACATATTTTGGAAAAAAGTTACAATCCTCGATTATTTTTACAACGTATTCATCAGCGTCTCAATCAAGGTGGCTTGTTAATATTGATTTCTACTTATGACTTCAATGAACAAAACACCGCTAAAAATAATTGGGTTGGCGGTATGAAAGTCAATGGCGAAAATGTTACTGGCTTTGAAGGTGTGTCTACCATTTTAAAATCACATTTTAATTTACTTGAACAACACGAGTTAACTCAAGTCATTAAAATTAATCAGCGACGTTTTAATTTAAATCTTCCGCATTTAACCGTTTGGCAATTAAAATAATTACCATTTTTTATGCACCAAACCAAAACTTAGCTATTTTGTCTTGTGCTATTTTGGTGCGTTCTGCTCTTAGGGTTAACTTTAAATAAACTTAATCTATTGATAATATAATGTAATTTTTTCTGGCGTATGAATTGCATTGTTATATTTTATACATTACTTAAAATAAGAACTAGAGGTTTACAATGAAAATAGTTAACGCAATTATCAAGCCATTTAAATTAGATGATGTCCGTGAAGCCATTTCTGAAATTGGTGTTGAAGGTATTACCGTCAGTGAAGTTAAAGGTTTTGGGCGTCAAAAGGGTCATACTGAGCTTTATCGTGGTGCTGAGTATCAAGTTGATTTTCTACCAAAAGTTAAATTAGAAATTGCAGTAGATGATGATATTGTTGAACGCTTAGTAGAAACCATCACTAAAGCGGCATGCACTGGAAAAATTGGCGATGGTAAAATTTTTGTTTATAACTTAGAGCAAGCCATTCGTATTCGTACGGGTGAGCAAAACTCAGAAGCGCTATAAGGGGAACATCAATGGAACAAAATATTTTTCAACTGCAATATGCATTAGATACCTTTTACTTTCTAATTTGTGGTGCGCTTGTCATGTGGATGGCAGCGGGTTTCTCTATGTTAGAAGCGGGTTTAGTTCGTGCTAAAAATACCACTGAGATTTTAACTAAAAACGTTGCCTTATATGCTATTGCTTGCATTATGTACTTAATTGTTGGTTATGACATTATGTATGGCGGCGGTGTGTTTTTAGAGGGTATTGCGCTTGATGGTGCTAAAGAAGGCGTAGATCTTACTACCGCTGTATTAGCCGAATCAGCTGAAGCGGGCTTTGGTGGTGGAGCTGTTTATTCAAATGCCTCAGATTTTTTCTTCCAAGTAGTGTTTGTAGCTACTGCCATGTCAATTGTTTCAGGTGCAGTTGCTGAACGTATGAAACTATGGGCATTTCTAGCCTTTACAGTAGTACTAACAGGCTTTATTTATCCTATGGAAGGTTCATGGACGTGGAATGGTGCATCAGTATTTGGCTTGTATACTTTAGGTGACTTAGGTTTTTCTGATTTTGCTGGTTCAGGTATTGTTCATATGGCAGGTGCTTCTGCAGCATTAGCCGGTGTACTATTGTTAGGTGCTCGTAAGGGTAAATATACTAAAGATGGTAAAGTAAATGCTATTCCTGGCGCAAATTTACCTATGGCTACTTTAGGTACCTTTATTTTATGGTTAGGTTGGTTTGGTTTTAATGGTGGTTCTGTATTAAAACTTGCCGATATTAACAGTGCGAACTCAGTGGCGATGGTATTTTTAAATACTAATGCTGCCGCTGCCGCAGGTGCTGTATCAGCCCTGATTTTTGCTAGAATTATCTTTAAAAAAGCAGATTTAACCATGACCTTAAATGGCGCATTAGCAGGACTTGTTGCCATTACTGCTGAGCCTTCAACACCTTCACCGCTACAAGCCACTATTTTTGGTGCTATTGCGGGTGTAATTGTTGTTCTTTCTATTCTTGCTTTAGATAAAGTTAAAATTGATGATCCAGTAGGTGCTATCTCTGTGCATGGTGTAGTTGGTTTCTTTGGCCTACTTCTTGTGCCATTAACTAATTCTAGTGCGAGTTTTAGTGGTCAGCTAATTGGTGCTGCAACTATTTTTGTATGGGTATTCTGTACAAGTTTTGTTGTTTGGTTTGCTTTAAAGAAAATTATCGGCATTCGTGTTAGCGAAGAAGAAGAATATGAAGGTGTTGATATATCTGAATGTGGTATGGAAGCTTATCCAGAATTCACGAAAGGTTAATATAAATTAACACTAGCGCCTAGGTTTTAGGTGCTAAATTAACGGCACTAGAGTGTTTATCTTAGTGCCGTTAACGTTTCTAATATCACCCCTTCTTTACTACCTCTTTATTCCTAGCACTATGCAAAATTATTGACTAGTAGCAGTTTCACTTTTATCTTATTTTCTTTTCGTATTTGCAGTGATTATTTATAAATACGATTACCTCAAGGTATTTTTATGCATTGGCGGGTTACATTATTAGCGGTGTTGCTGTTTTCATTACCCTTATATGCTCAAAAAAACGATATAACAAGAGAAAGTACTCAACAAAAATTAAATGAGATAAACCAGCTTTACAATATTGATATCGCTATTACTCAATTAAATAAATTTCTTGATAACAAGTTAATACCCCCTAGTTTACGTATCGATGCACTCTTGATGCAAACTAAAAAATATTTAGATAAAGGTCAATATAATCAAGCATTAAAAACCTGTCAAACAGCTATCCCCATTGCCGTGCAAGCTAAATTATTCTATCAACAGGCGCAAGCAAACAAGTTGTTAGGCATTATTTATTATTTTCAAGGTCAATATAGTGAAGCATTAGTTGCTTACCAAGCGGCCTTAAAGTATTACCAACAACAAATTGTAACTGATGCTATCGCCATCAAAAAAGCCAACTTGTTTAATAATATTGGTTTGGTGCATACCTTTTTATCTGAATCAGTAAAAGCACTTGAAAACTATCAATTAGCTGAAGCGTTATATCAAACATATGGCGATAAAATGGATAAAATTGATATTCGTTATAATATAGCCACGCTTTATATTAGTTTACACCGTTATGAGTTAGCTATTGATATGCTAAAAGAAGTACTAACTAAAAGAAAAAGCATGGGTGATGAGTATGGTGCAGCAAAAGCATCTGCTGGTTTAGGGGTTTCTTACAAATACTCAGGTCAATATCAACTGGCTACAAAATATAACTTGACCGCATTACATTACTTTCAAAAAAATCATGATAAGTTTGAAATTGCTTCGCAACTGCATAATATAGCAGAAGTTTATTTTGAATTAGGCAGTATAGATAAAGCCTATATTTATGCTGTACAGGGGGTAAAGGTTAGTAACGAAATTGGCCATAAAAGGGCAAAGGCAGGTGCTTTGCATACTTTGGCAAAAATATATTTCTCACAGGGCAAGATAGCCGCCTCACTTGATAATGTTTTTTTATCAAATACTATTGCAAAGCAAATGAATTATCATTACCTACTTAATGAAAATTTAGGTTTGTTGTCATTAATTTATGCAGCACAACGCAAAATACCAAAGGCTTTAAAAGCACAGTTAACTTATCGAAAAGAGCGCTTAAAATTTTCTAATGAAGCGCTAAATGAGCAATTGGCACGTTTTGAATCTAGCCAGTTAGCACAGCAAGTAAAGAGCTTACAACAGAATAAAAAACTGCAAGCATTACAGGCAACAAAAGCAACGCAGCAACGCAGCTTTATTATTTTAGGTGTACTCGCATTGTCACTTGTTGCTTTTTTAACGTATAGACGCCATCTTGAAAAACAGTCAAATAAAGTGCTCGAAGTACGCGTTAAACAACGGACAGAAGCGCTCGAGTTTTTAACTAACGAGTTACAAAATGCCAGTCAGGTGAAAGGACAGTTTCTAGCAAATATGAGCCATGAGATCAGAACCCCTTTAACGGCTGTTATAGGTCAAGCTGAGGCTATTATTTACGGTGATTACGATGAAACATCGGTAGTGTGTGAGGTAGAAGTCATTCATCGAAATAGTTTGCACCTTTTACAGTTAATTAATGATATTTTAGATTTAAGTAAAATTGAGGCAAACAAATTCGAATTAGACGAACAGCAGCAAGACTTGCATAATATTGTTGTTGAATTGACAGATATGTTCTCAGAACAAGCACAAAGAAAAGGATTGCACTTTAGTGTTAGTCATCATTTACCCAGTCCATTCGTCATCAATATTGACGGATTACGCTTAAAGCAAATTCTCATTAACCTTTGCTCTAATGCCATTAAATTTACCAGTGAAGGCTGGGTATCATTAGATTTGGCTATTATTGATAAAACCCTATATTTTACCATTACGGATACTGGTATAGGTATGAGCAATGAACAAATAGAACGAATTTTCAAAAGCTTTACTCAAGCTGATAACAGTATTAGCCGCCGTTTTTCTGGTTCTGGCTTGGGACTTTTTTTATCAGAGCAATTGGCTAAAGTCATGGCGGGTAATATAAATGTTTCGAGTCAGTTAGGTCAGGGAAGTACTTTTATTCTTAGGATCCCTTTTGGTGAAGTGTTTGCTTTAACGGAAGAAAAACCATTAACAGAGACAATAAAGCAGTTACCAAATAATCACTATACAGGAAAAGTATTACTTGCTGATGATCATGACGATAATCGTCGCTTAATAGCACGTTTATTATCAAGTTTGGGATTAGAGGTCATTACAGCCAGTAATGGTAAACAAGCCATTGAATTATGCCTTGAGCATAAACCTGCACTAACATTATTAGATATTCAGATGCCAGAAATGGATGGCATGGAAGTATTCATTAAACTTAGAGAGCTTGGTTGTACTTCCCCCATTTATGCCTTAACGGCTAACGCAATGTCTCATGAAATTAAGCAATATTTAACATTAGGGTTTAATGGTCATTTAAAAAAACCCATAGAACGGGATATTTTTATCGCTACGATTATTCAATACTACCCCGCGCTTAAACAGTCTCAATCGACGCTTGAGGAAGCTATTGAAAAAGTTGATATGTCTGACTTAATTGCGAAATTTAAACGTAGTTTAGCGGCAGATAAAGAAAAAATTTCAATGTATCACAATAAAAAGCAATATGATGATGTCGCTCGACTGGCCCATAAACTTTCAGGTGCGGCTAAAATGTTTGGTTTTACTGAGTTATCGCAAAGTGCTCAAGAGCTAGAAATAGCGATTAAACAACAAAAAATTAACTTAATAGCGGATTTAACTTACTGCTTACTTGATGAGTTAGCCTTAGTTTACGCTACTGATGTAGTAACTATTGAACAGCCTTAATATTACTTTTATGGAATAACTTATTAAGGCTACTAGTCACTTGTTTAGAGTAATTTACACAATTACACAACAAGCTGAAATAAATACAAAATAAGTTAAGCAATTTACAAAATTAAATAATAGTGTGTACAATAAGTAACATGGATAAACTTTTTATTACTGGAAATTCAAATGGCTATAGAACAGTTTGGTATTTGTGCCGAGCCTAATTTACATGGCAGTTATTTACTTTTTAATGTTTTAGACGATAAAAATGGTTTTATCCGCACTGCATTATCGCGTTTACCGAGATTATTCGATGATTATGCAGATCAGTATTCTGAAGCTAACCTTACAGGTGTTGTTGCCATTGGTACCAGCTATTGGGATGAATTATACCCACAAGCAAGGCCTGCTTTATTAACGTCGTTTCCAACTATGCACAAAGATGACAGGTTTGCACCAAGCAGCAATGTCGATATTTATATCGAAATTCGTAGCGACAGAGCCGATGTAAACTATATTGTCAGTTCTAAAGTGTGCCAATTATTCGCTGACAGTGTTGAGCTTATTGAGCAAATTAAGGCTTTTAGATTTTTAGATGGGCGCGATTTAACTGGCTTTGTTGACGGCAGTGAAAACCCTCAAGGTATGCACAGGCGCGAAGTCGCTTTAGTTAAAGCAAGTGATGATGAACATTTTGCGAAAGGAAGTTATTTACATACCCAGCGCTATCAGCATAATTTAACCTTGTGGGGTTCGTTAAAAAACAAAGAACAAGAAGATATTTATGGTCGTAGCAAGCTTGATAATGTTGAATATGAAAATAACGATAAACCGTTAACTGCGCACACTAAAAGAGCTAACTTAAAAGACGATAAGGGCAATGCGATTGAAATCCTTAGGCAGAGTATGCCGTATGGTGATATGAAATGTCAGGGTTTGTTTTTTGTTTCCTATTGTCAAACACCTAAAGCGTTTGAAATGATACTTAAAAGTATGATCCACGGTGATGAGCATGGTAATGTTGATGATTTACTTAAATATACACAAGCTGAAACTGGCGCTGCCTTTTTTGCGCCAAGTTTAGGTTTTCTAGCAGAACTAGGAGTAAGTGAATCGAAATAAATCGACGAAAGTTCACCAGTTTTAATATATTTATTACTTTTTAAACGCTAACCTAGCTTGTATACAAAGTACAAGTCATTTAATCCAGAAAAGTTATTTAGTCGTCATAATTCTTTACTTTTTTTTATATTAGCGTATATTCAAACAGGTGTTTTAATTTTTTTGTTTGGTTTTCATTCAAGTGATCACTGAACTATTGTTGTTTATCTATTATAGTTAATGAAACTTAATTGAATGAGGGGTTATTATGGCTGAATATAAAGTACCGTTAAAGGACATGGATTTTTTACTTAATGAGGTATTTAAAGCTAATGAAATGTGGCAGAAAATACCGAAACTTGCAGAGCAAGTAGATAAAGATACAGCACAAGCCATTTTACAAGAATGTGCTAAAATTTCAGAACAAGTTATTGCACCTATATCTCGCCAAGGTGACGAAACAGGCGTTAGCTTTAAAGATGGTATTGTAACCACAGTGCCAGGCTATAAAGAGGCTTTTAGCACATACGCAGAAGGCGGTTGGTCAGGCCTTGGTGGTGATGTTGAATATGGTGGCATGGGTATGCCTAAAATGATTACAGCTATGCACGAAGAAATGCTTTGTAGTGCTGATATTTCATTCGCTCTTTATCCTGGACTTACTGCTGGTGCAGCGCTTTCGTTAGCGAAACATGGTAGTGAAGAATTAAAGCAACGTTATTTAACACGTATGTATTCAGGAGAATGGGCAGCTTCCATGTGCTTAACTGAATCACATTCTGGCTCTGATTTAGGCATTATCCGCACTAAAGCGTTACCTCAAGAAGATGGTAGCTATAGCATTACTGGTAATAAAATATTCATCACTGGCGGTGAACACGATTTAACTGAAAACATTATTCATCTAGTTTTAGCTAAACTGCCAGATGCACCTGCGGGCCCTCGTGGCATTTCATTATTTTTAGTACCTAAATTTAATGTGAATGACGATGAAAGCTTAGGTGAACAAAATCAAGTAAGTTGTGGTTCTATCGAACACAAAATGGGCATCCATGCCTCGGCAACGTGTGTAATGAATTTTGATGGTGCACAAGGTTATCTTATTGGTGAGCTAAATAAAGGTTTAAATTGCATGTTCACCATGATGAATTTTGAACGTATCGGTGTTGGTATTCAAGGGCTTGGTGCAGCGGAGCGTTCTTATCAAAATGCGCTTGAATATGCAAAAGACAGAATACAGGGTAGAGCATTAACGGGTGCTAAATCACCAGAACAAGCCGCTGATTCAATTATGGTACATGGCGATGTTCGTCGTATGCTACTTAATATGAAATCATTAAATGAAGGATCGCGAGCGTTATCATCTTATATTGCTATGCAATTAGATTATGCAACGTATGGTGAAGGCGAAGAACAAACCAAAGGTGAAGCACTTGTCGCCTTAATGACACCAATAGCGAAAGCGTTCTTTACTGATTTAGGTTTTGAAAGTGCGGTGGCGGGCCAACAAGTTTTAGGTGGCCATGGTTATATTCGAGAATGGGGCCAAGAACAATTAGTACGTGATGCCAGAATAGCTCAAATTTATGAAGGAACGAATGGTATTCAAGCCATGGATCTTTTAATGCGTAAAGTAGCTGGTTCAAAAGGTGAATTGTTAGCGGTATTTACTAACGAAGTGAATGCTTACATTGAAGCAAATAAAGCCGATGCTGCAATGGCTGAATTTATTAATCCATTAGCACAAGCGATAACTGATTTAAATGCGTTAACGACAAACTTGTTAACTAAATCACAGACGAATAAAAACGAAATTGGCGCATCAGCCAACGATTATTTGCATGTGCTTGGTTATACTGCGATGGCTTATATTTGGGCTAAAATGGCGAAGGTATCTCAAGCCGGCCTTGAAAATAATGGCGACAGTGGTCAAGATTTTTATAAAGCAAAATTGCATACTGCGCGTTATTACTTTACTCGTATATTACCACGCCGTTTATCGTTAATCGCATCGGCTAACTCAGGCAGTGATTGTATGTTTGATATTGATGATGAGTTGTTCTAAATAAAACATTATTTTCAATAAAAACCTCACATTTATGTGGGGTTTTTTTTTGCTATAATTTACTTCAAGTAAAGAATAAAACCATTCACTTTTGATCAGTAAAAAATATTTCCACCATTTTTACAATATATCGGGGTTGATGAACCACAAAATCCCACAAATTCATCAACTTCCTAAGTATCTTTATCTAGCCCGTATTTTTACTGGTTTTATCCCTAGCATGCTTGTCAAGTTTTTTATTATTATTTACTTGACACAAGTTTGCTTTAGTCACTAAAATGTAAGATTGTGGTAAAAAGTGGGCAAAGGTGGATCTTCATGATTTATTTTAGCCAGCCGTACCTTATTAATAATACATAAGACAAAGTAACAATATGTTCCGAGGCGCTAGCGCAATTACGCTTGATAGTAAAAATAGAATAACGATACCTACACGGTATCGTGAGGAGTTATTTGCTGATTGCCAAGGGAAAATGATTTGTACTGTTGATATTCAGCATGCCTGCTTACTGCTTTATCCGTTACCTGAATGGGAAGAAATTGAATTAAAACTTTGTAATTTATCTAGTATGAATCCGCAAGAGCGTTTATTACAACAAGTTTTATTAGGTAATGCGACCGATTGCGATATGGATAAAAATGGCCGTTTGCTACTTAATGGTCCGCTAAGGCAACATGCAGGTTTAGAAAAATCGGTGATGTTAGTCGGTCAATTGAAAAAATTTGAAATTTGGAGCGAGTCAGCATGGCAAGCACAAATGCAGCAAGGTATTAGCAAAATACAATCGGGTGAAATTGAATTAACTGAACGTTTATTAGACTTATCATTATAAAAATAGGGTTATAAAAATAACAGTATGGAATTAGATAAAGCACACATTTCCGTTTTATTAACTGAAGCTATTGAGGGCTTAGACATTAATGCAGATGGTTGCTATATCGACTGCACTTTTGGTCGTGGCGGCCATTCAGCTTTAATTTTATCTAAATTATCAACAGAAGGCCGCTTAATCGCCATAGACCGTGATCCTAGTGCTATTAAATCGGCAGAAAAGTTTAAAGATGACGAGCGTTTTCATATTGAACATCAAGGTTTTGCTTACTTAGCTGATATTGTAAAAAAACACGATTTAGTTGGCAAAGTTGACGGTGTATTATTAGATTTAGGTGTTTCCTCGCCACAACTTGATGAAGCTGAGCGCGGCTTTAGCTTTATGAAAGATGGCCCATTAGATATGCGTATGGATACTACACGCGGGCAAACTGCGGCAGAGTGGTTGGCGGTTGCTGATGTTGAAGATATTACTTGGGTTTTAAGAACTTTTGGCGAAGAAAAGCATGCTTGGCGTATTGCCAATGCTATTGTTGATGCCCGTGAAGAAACACCTTTTACGCGTACTGCTCAGTTAGCCAAATTAATAAAAACGACCGCACCGCAACGAGAAATAAAAAAACACCCCGCAACACGAAGCTTTCAAGCCATTCGTATCTATATCAATAGCGAACTAGAACAAATAGAAAAAGTTTTGGCTGCCTCTTTAACGGTATTAGCTGAGGGTGGTCGGTTAGTGGTAATCAGTTTTCATTCACTTGAAGATAGATTGGTAAAACAGTTTATGAAAAAGCATTCACAAGGAAGAAAGGTGCCGCGAGGTTTGCCTATCAGTGAAGAAGAGTTAAATAAAGGTAAAAAGCTTGCGTTAGTGGGACGAAAATTAAAACCAAGTAAAAGTGAAGTTGAAGAAAATGTGCGATCACGTAGCTCGGTATTGCGTATTGCCAAGCGCTTACCTTATACCGTTGATTAAAGGTGAGGCATCAACACATAACGCCACGAAAATCAGCTTTGGTGGTAGATATTTGGCAAGATATTTTACAACATTTTGTTAGTTATGTTTTATTACTGGTTGTCGTGATATCCGCATTTTCGGTGATCTATTACACCCATGTAAACAGGCAAACAACCAGTGCATTAGAAATACTCTTTACTGAGCGAGATGAATTAGATATTGAATGGCGAAATTTACTGTTAGAGCAAAACTCTTTAGCTGAACATAGCGTCATAGAAAGTAAAGCGAAAAATTTATTAAAAATGAAAAGGCCAAGTACAGATTCAGAAATCATTATAACCATAGATTGATAGGCTTTTCCTGAAATATTGATAACCATAAAATACGCAGAGAACATGAATAAAAAAGCTAGTAATCATCGCAACCAACCAACCACTACTGCATGGCGTTATTATGTAGTGCTAGGTATTGTTGTCTTGATTTATAGTGGTTTACTTGCCCGTAGTGCTTATATTCAAATTATTGAACCAGACATGCTAAAAAAACAGGGTGATATGCGCTCTATGCGTGTTGCCGCAAATACGGTACAACGAGGCTCTATTATAGATCGCAATGGTGATAAACTGGCGATTAGTGTGCCAGTAGAAACCGTCTGGGCTGATCCTAAAGTTATTATGGATAATAATGCATTAGCTATGGTTAAACATTGGCAAGCCTTAGCTGATGTTTTAGATAAAAATGTAAATAAGCTGACTACGCGTGTAGTGCGAAATCCTCGTAAACGTTTTGTTTATCTAAAGCGTAAAATATCACCCGCCATGGCAAATTATATTCGAGAGCTGAAAATCCCGGGTATTCATCTGCGCAAAGAATCAAAACGTTTTTATCCTGCGGGTGAAATTAGCGCCCATATTGTTGGCTTTACCAATGTTGATGATAAAGGCATTGAAGGGGTTGAGCGGGTTTATGATAAGCTGTTGACAGGTAAAGGCGGTAAAAAGCATTTTAGAAAAGATGCTAAAGGTCGCAAAATTGAAATATTGTCCGTTGAAGAAGCACAGCAAGCTCAAGATATCACCTTAACCATTGATCAACGTATTCAGGCTATTGCTTATAAAGAATTAAAAGGCGCGGTTCAGGCGTTTAAGGCAACTTCTGGTTCGGTTGTCGTGGCTGATATTCACACGGGTGAAATTTTAGCAATGGCAAATAGCCCTTCCTATAACCCGAATAATCGTCGCAACACCGCTATTCACCGTTTTAGAAATCGTGCCATTACCGATATTTACGAACCGGGTTCAACCATGAAGCCACTTACCGTATTAAGTGCATTAGAGTTTGGCTCCGCGAAAGTCAATACCATTATTAATACTAGCCCAGGTTGGATGCGTTTAGGTGGCAGACGAGTAAATGATCCTATTAATCGTGGTAAATTATCGATTGAAGATATTTTAGTAACCTCCTCAAATATGGGGACGACTAAATTAGCATTGTCCGTACCGAAAAACTTCTTGTTAGATAAATTTTTTGATGCAGGTTTTGCTGAAAGCACAGGAACAGACTTAGTGGGTGAAAGCTCAGGTATGATGCACGATAGGCAGCGTTGGTCAAAATTTGAATTAGCTACTTTGTCGTGGGGTTATGGTTTAGCGATTACGCCAATGCAATTAGCACGTTTTTATGCAACGTTAGCCAATGGTGGTATTAAACGTGAATTAAGTATTGTTAAAACCGATAAAAAGCCATCAGGCGAACGTATATTTTCAGAGAAAAATTCACAAGCTGTCATGACTATGCTTGAAACGGTAGTTGATGAACATGTACAAAAAGCTAAAGTAGAAGGCTACCGTGTTGGTGGCAAAACAGGTACTTCTTTTAAAGCTGTTGCTGGTGGCTACGGTAATGATTATGTTGGTTTATTTGCTGGTGTTGCGCCTATATCTGATCCTCAAGTCGTGATTGTTGTTGTTATCAATGATCCCGGTGGTGATTTATACCATGGTGGGGAAGTAGCAGCCCCAGTATTTTCTCGTGTAATGAAAGGTACATTACGAGTATTGAATATAGCACCCGATGCGCAAACGCAACTGGCGTCGAGTCGCGAATTAAGTGTATCGAAAAGTCAGAAAGAAACAGCTCGAGTGGCAGTCAATGATGTTTAAGTCAGTCATTAAAAGGCCTTTAACTGCCCATATTAAAAGCGTACTGGCTGATTTTGCGATCACTTTACCTGAAACTGTTAATTTAGCCGATTATCAAGGCGATTTAACTAACGATAGCCGAACGATAACCGAAGGTGATATTTTTTGCGCCGTTATTGGTCAAGTGCAAGATGGCCGTCAATATATTGATAAAGCAATCGCTGATGGCGCTAAATTAGTTTTGGCTGAAAGTGAAAATAATAGCGAACATGGCAATATTCGCCTTGTTTCAATAGCACAAAAGCAAATTGCAATAATTAGTTTTTATCAATTAAATAAGCGGTTATTTACGCTAGCAAGTGCTTATTACCAAAGACCACAGCAACAAATGACCATGATTGGCATAACAGGCACTAACGGTAAAACTAGCACTAGTCAATTGCTTGGTCAGCTATTCACGCTTTGCAACAAACCATGCGCGATTATTGGCACTAACGGTGCGGGTATGGTAGATGATTTAACTGAGTTACAAAATACTACGCCAAGTGCCACTGATTTAATGCAGCTTTTTTATCGCTTTTCTCATGCGCAAGTTAAAGGGATAAGCATCAGTCATATTGCCATGGAAGTTTCTTCTCATGCGCTTGAACAAGGCCGTATTAACGGGGATGTCTTCGATATTGCGGTATTTACTAATTTAAGCCGAGATCATTTAGATTATCACGGCACTATGGCTCATTATGCAGCGGCTAAACGCGCACTTTTCACGTGTAATGCATTCACTGGTCATAAACGCACAGGCAATAAACAAGTTGCTGTGCTTAATGGTGATGATGAGCAAGTGAAAACTTGGTTAGCTTCATGGCCAGAAAAGCAAAATAAGCGGTGGTTATATGGCCGCAGTGCAGGTGTATCAAAAGCTGAATGTTTTGTTAGTTGCCTAAATATCAAACATCATAATGATGGCGTTAACTTTACCTTAATAAGTCACTTAGGCAAAATTGATATTCATAGCCCGCTACTTGGTGATTTTAATATTGATAATTTATTAGCAGCGATTACCGTGTTACTTGTTGAAGGTGTACCGTTAGCAAAAATTGCTGAAAATGTTGCTAATATCAAACCGATAGCTGGGCGGATGGAAGTGTTTTCTGCTAAGTGTAAAACTGAAAAGTCCGCTACTGCCGTTGTTGACTACGCTCACACGCCAGATGCTTTAGCAAAAGCATTAATCGCTTGTCGCCAGCACTGTTCTGGTGAGTTAACTATTGTATTTGGTTGCGGCGGCGACAGAGATAAAGGTAAACGTCCGTTAATGGCGAAAGCCGCAGAAAAGTATGCCGATAAAATTGTAGTAACCAGTGATAATCCGCGTACTGAAAATGCACAAAATATTGTTGATGATGTGTTAGCAGGCTTATCTAATAAGATTAAAAGCGCATCAAAAAAACTCACAGTTAATTTAGATAGAAAGCAAGCGGTACTTGATGCATTAACGCAATCTAAGACCAACGATATAGTGTTGTTAGCAGGTAAAGGCCATGAAGATTACATTATTTTCGGCACAGAAAAAGTTCCTTATGACGAGCGTCAGATAGTGTCTAATTTTTTTATTGATCTAGAGTCTTCTATGGGAGAACAAGTATGATCAAGCTCTCTTTGACTGAATTAGCCAATGCTGCTCAGGGTAAATTAATAAATAATAACGCCTTAACTTTATCAGTGAAAAACCTAGCCATTGACAGCAGAACATTAATTCAAGGTGATGCTTTTCTTGCACTTAAAGGCCCCAATTTTGATGGCCATCGCTTTGCACAGCAAGTTGTTGATAACGGCTGTCAGGTATTAATTGTTGATCATGAAATTGACACTATTGATAACAGCCAAGTGGTACAAGTTATTGTTGATGATACCCGTATCGCGTTAGGAAAAGTTGCCCGCTATGTAAGACAACACGTTGCACCAAAAACAATTGGTATAACGGGTAGTAGCGGTAAAACAACGGTGAAAGAAATGCTTTCAGCCATCTTGTCTCGTTTAGGAAAAGTACTTGCTACGAATGGTAATTTTAATAACGATATTGGCGTGCCGCTCACTTTATTACGTTTAAGTTATGATGATGATTTTGCCGTGATTGAAATGGGCGCTAATCATCTTGGCGAAATTGCTTACACTACTGAACTAGTAAACCCTGATGTTGCCATTATCAACAATATTGCTGCGGCTCATCTGGAAGGTTTTGGTGATTTATGTGGTGTCGCTCGTGCTAAAGGTGAAATATTTGCTGGTTTATCTAGCGATGGTGTCGCTCTTTATAATAAAGACACTAAATACATGAGTAAGTGGCAGTGGCGTTTAACCGATAAAAAAGTGCGTACTTTTTCTTGTGGTAGCTCTGACAATATAAATATTGATGCTGATGTATCAAGTCACAATGTGATTTTAGATGATAATGGCTGCGCCAGTTTTGATTTGCACACACCTATTGGACAATGTGCTATTAACCTAATCATGCCAGGTAAACACAATGTTTGTAATGCTATTGCGGCCGCGAGTGCAGCCATTGAATGTGGCGCAAGTCTAACTGATATAAAACTTGGTTTGGCTGAAATGACGCCCGTAAAAGGTCGGGTGAATATTCATCATTTAAGTAAAACGTTCAAACTTATTGATGACACTTACAATGCCAATGTTGAATCAATAAAAGCAGCGACTTCTTTACTAGCAAATTACACGGGACAACGTATTTTGATTTTAGGTGACATGGCTGAACTTGGTAGTGAAACGCGTGCTTATCATCAAGAAATAGGCGAGTTTGCTAAAGAGCAGGGTATTGATGTACTGCTAACACTAGGCGTTTTAAGTCAACATACTAGCGATGCTTTTGCACGTAACAACCAAGGGATAAGCGAACACTTTAGTGATAAACAGGCATTAAACAATTATTTATTTAACTTATTTGCACCGTTAACGAAAAATACCGAGCAAGCGATCAGTGTTTTAGTTAAAGGCTCACGTAGCGCTCATATGGAATATGTCGTTGAAGATATTATGAGTTGGCATGGTGAACAACACCGTAGCCAAACTAGCGAGGACAATTCTTAATGTTACTTTGGTTAGCCGATTACTTAACCCAATACTATAGCGCGTTTAACGTGTTTTCTTATCTTACTTTTCGGGCGATAGTTAGCACCCTTACGGCGTTATATATTTCGCTTTATTTTGGTCCGAAATTAATTCGTTATTTACAAAAAATGCAAATTGGTCAAACGGTGCGTAGTGATGGGCCAGAAAGTCATTTATCTAAATCAGGCACGCCAACCATGGGCGGAATTTTAATTCTTGCCGCGATAGTCTTTAGTGTTTTACTTTGGGCAGATTTAAGCAACGTATACGTTTGGGTTGTGTTATTTGTTGTGATTAGCTTTGGTACTATTGGCTTTGTTGACGATTATCGTAAAGTTATTCGTAAAGATGCGAATGGTTTAATTGCTCGATGGAAATACTTTTGGCAAACCGTTGCGGGTTTAGCCACAGCAATATTTTTATATCAAATATCGCACCCTGAGCAAACATTTTTGCTGATTCCTTTTATGAAAGACGTTATGCCGCAGTTAGGGATTTTTTATATTGTGATGACTTATTTTGTCATTGTAGGCACAAGTAACGCGGTTAATTTAACCGATGGCTTAGATGGTTTAGCCATTGTACCAACCATTATGGTTGCAGGCGCGCTTGCTTTATTTGCTTACACTACAGGTCATGTTCATTTTTCTAGTTATTTGAATCTTCCTCACATAGCCATGACCTCAGAGTTGGTGGTGGTATGTACTGCCATTGTTGGTGCTGGTTTAGGTTTTTTATGGTTTAACACCTACCCTGCACAAGTCTTTATGGGTGACGTTGGTTCGTTAGCTTTAGGTGCAACTTTAGGTGTTATCGCGGTTTTGGTACGCCAAGAGTTAGTGTTGTTTATTATGGGTGGTGTATTTGTCATCGAAACGGTATCCGTTATTTTACAAGTTGGCTCTTATAAAATGCGTGGTCAACGAATTTTTCGTATGGCACCTATTCATCATCATTATGAACTTAAAGGTTGGCCAGAGCCGCGCGTTATTGTACGTTTCTGGATTATTTCCTTTGTTTTAGTGTTGATTGGTTTAGCAACATTGAAGCTGAGATAATCACAAATTACAGATTAAAAAACAAAGATAAAGGCAAAATAAAATACAAACATGACCTTATTAACCGATTTTAAAGATAAACAAATATTAGTACTAGGTGCTGGCATCACGGGCTTATCCTGTGCTCGCTTACTTGCCTCTGAATGTTTGTCTTTTGCTGTTAATGATTCACGTTCTATGCCATTTAACAATGATTATAGTGTTGAGCAATTTAAACAAGCATTACCAATGGCAAGCTTGTATTTAGGATATTGGAACAGTGAATTAATTGCCAAGGCAGATGTCATCTTAATCAGCCCTGGTATTGATAGCACTATCGCTGAAATTGCACCTTTCATTAAACCAGACTGCCAGATAATTGGAGATATTGAGTTATTCTGTCAAATAAATAATCAGCGTATTAATCCTATTTCTATTTTGGCAGTGACTGGCTCAAATGGTAAATCAACCGTGGTTTCATTGTTAGCTTACTTAGCACAATGCTTAGGTGTGAATGCTCAACTTGGTGGAAATATTGGTCAACCAGTATTAGATGTTTTTACTGCGCTGAATCATGCTGAAAGTGCAACATTACCTGAATTGCTTATTCTTGAATTATCTAGTTTTCAGCTAGAAACGCTAACCAGTATGCGAGCCATTGCCACCACTGTCTTAAATGTTAGTGACGATCACTTAGACCGCCACCAAAATATGGCAAATTACCGAACAATTAAACAGTCTATATACAAACAAGGTAAGTTAGCCATAACTAACCGTGATGACAAATCAACGAACACACCAAACACAACTCAGCCTGTGCTTTCTTTTGGTAGTGATGTTCCAAAGTCTAAACAGTTTGGTGTTGCTGTGTTTGAAAATGAAGTCGCTTTAGCTTTTGGCTCTCAGCCATTAATCGGGTTGGCACAATTACCGTTAGCAGGAATGCACAATGCCTTGAATTATTTAGCGGCATTAGCGCTAGGTTATAGCGCGGGTTGGTCACTGACCGCTATGGTAGAAAATTTACACGGCTTTACTGGTTTAGCACATCGGTGTCAGCGCATTGTTACCTCAGATAATATTACTTGGATTAATGATTCAAAAGCGACGAATGTTGGCGCGACCATTGCCGCTATTAATGGTTTAGTACAAACTTTCTCAGTGAAAGATAAAAATAAAGCTAAACAAAAGTTGATTTTAATTGCGGGTGGCGATGGTAAAGGTGCTGATTTCTCACCGCTTAAACAACCGTTAACTGAACATGTTAGTCATGTAATCACCTTAGGTAAAGACGGTGATATTATTAGTGATTTAGCACAATATGCGATTAAAGTGAGTAGCTTAAAAGAAGCGGTAGCCGCAGCTAAATCAATTGCTAACGTTGGTGATATTGTTTTACTTTCGCCTGCTTGTGCCAGCTTAGATATGTTCAAAAATTTTGCACAGCGTGGTGATTATTTTAGTGAAGCAGTTAAGCAATTAACGGAGGCAAATGATGACAACATCTAATGCCACTGTTCAAAAGAATAAAGGGCTACAAAGCAACCTATTTTCAATTGCTATTAAAAATATACTTGCCACTCTTACCATGGCAGTAAATCCAAGTATAAGGCAACGTAAAACCTCAACGAATTATCATGGCCAAGTATTTGATCGAAGTTTTATTGTGTTAGCCTTAACGATGTACATGATTGGTTTGATCATGGTTGCTAGCTCTTCAATGCCGGTTGCTGAACGCTTATTTAACAACCCCTTTCATTTCGTTATTAGACACGCCATTTACATCGTTTTAAGCTTGGTTGTTGCAGGTGTTGCCTTGCAAGTTCCAATGTCGTGGTGGCAAAAAAATAGCAGCTACCTATTAATGTTTGGCATTTTATTATTGGTAGTGGTGTTACTTATTGGACGTTCGGTAAACGGCTCAACCCGTTGGATAGTGCTTGGTCCTATTACTGTACAAGCGGCAGAGCCAGCGAAGCTGTTTTTCTTCTGTTACCTTGCCGCTTATTTAGTGCGTCGTCGCGATCAAGTCATGGAAAATTGGCGAGGCTTTGTAAAGCCGTTAGTTGTGTTTGGGATATTAGCTGGTTTATTGTTAATGCAGCCTGATTTGGGCACTATTATTGTTATGTTTGTGACTACTTTTGGCTTGTTATTTCTTGCTGGAGCCAAGCTATGGCAATTTATGAGCCTAGCGTCGGTTGGCGTCGTGTTATTGTCATTATTAGCTATTTTTGAACCTTATCGTTGGCGTCGAATCACCAGCTTTTTAGACCCATGGCAAGATCCTTTTGGCAGTGGGTACCAATTAACGCAATCATTAATGGCTTACGGTCGAGGTGAACTTTTTGGCCAAGGTTTAGGTAACAGTATTCAAAAATTAGAATATTTACCTGAAGCGCACACCGATTTTGTTATGGCTGTATTGGCAGAGGAATTTGGTTTTATCGGCATTAGCTTAATTTTAGTTTTAAGTATGGTGCTTGTTTTTAAAGCCTTAATGTTGGGTAAAAGCGCTGTAGAAAAAGGAAAGTGCTTTGACGGTTTTTTTGCTTACGCGATTGGTATTTGGATGTGTTTCCAAGCCGCGGTTAATGTGGGTGCTAGTGCCGGCATAGTGCCGACCAAAGGTTTAACTATGCCATTAATTAGCTATGGTGGCAGTTCAATGATTATCATGACTTTATCTGTGGTGATACTCATCCGTATTGATCATGAATTACGCATGCAGAGTATTCAAGCTACTTCATCAAAAAGAAAAATTAAAAAAGTAAGAGGCAATGATGACTGATTATAGTGTTGATGCACCTACTTTATTAGTGATGGCAGGTGGCACTGGAGGGCATATATTTCCAGGGCTCGCGGTTGCCGATAAATTAAAGGCACAAGGTTGGCATATTCACTGGTTAGGTACCGCTGATCGTATGGAAGCTGAGATTGTGCCAGCGCATGGTTACAGTATTTTCTTTATCAATATTAGCGGCTTGAGGCACAAAAACTTATTGGCGTGGGTAAAGTTACCGTTCAAATTAATGAACGCTTTAGTACAAGCAATAAAGGTGATTAAAAAAGTGCAGCCTGATGTGGTGTTAGGGATGGGTGGTTATGCC
>JQIA01000114.1_pt1 | contig 35141 bp, 33 predicted proteins | sample 811431 | NCBI WGS metagenome assembly JQIA01 (sample SAMN02998118, study PRJNA258478) | marine sediment metagenome | biome: marine; feature: seafloor; material: sediment; isolation source: oil-polluted sediment collected from 3 locations (0.5 km, 0.7 km and 0.9 km)... | place: USA: Gulf of Mexico ...
GGGCCTCTTCGAGGTCACTGGCCCTGCAGGTAAACTTTCCACTAACTTCCCGTTGGGGTACGGTTTCACTGCTATTATTGTGGCCTTCTTGGGCCGCCTGAACCCCATAGGCATTTTGCTGGCAGGATTACTGATGGCCCTTACCTATATCGGCGGCGAACTGGCACAGTTCCAACTGTCTGTTCCTGCCGCATCTGTGCAAGTGTTTCAAGGCATGTTGCTGTTCTTCATGTTGGCGGTGGATATCCTTGTTAATTTCCGCATTCAGTTAGCCAGAAAAGAGGTGGTATAATGGACTTCTCAGCTCTCTCCCCTATATCTTTAATCATCAGCCTGATGGTTGCTGCCACCCCTATTCTCATTGCTGCTGTTGGCGAACTGGTTGTGGAAAAATCCGGGGTTCTGAACCTTGGCGTCGAAGGCATGATGATCATCGGCGCTATTTGCGGTTTTATCGTAGCTGTCGAAACCGGTTCACCTTGGTTGGGCTTTTTTGCCGCGATGGCAGGTGGGGCCGCAATTTCATTTATCTTTGCGATACTTACCCAGTATTTACTGACCAATCAGGTCGCTACAGGCCTTGCTTTAACTCTGTTCGGATTGGGCTTTGCCGCCCTTTTAGGACATAGTTATGCAGGTATTAAACCTCCCAAATTCGGTGCGCTGGACCTGCCTTACATTTCGGATATGCCTATTGTCGGCCCGTTGGTATTTTCACATGATTACATGATCTATATATCACTGATGATTGTTGCTGGCGTCTGGTATTTTCTAACGCGCACACGCGGCGGGCTAGTATTACGTGCTGCAGGTGAAAACCACGATGCCGCGCATGCGCTTGGGTATAAAGTGATCCGCATTCGCATCATGGCGATTTTGTTTGGCGGGGCTATGGCCGGCCTCGGCGGGGCGTACCTGTCACTCGTACGGGTGCCGCAATGGACTGAAGGCATGACGGCTGGTTCAGGTTGGATTGCTTTGGCTTTAGTAGTCTTTGCTTCATGGAAGCCATGGCGCATTATTCTGGGGGCATATCTTTTTGGCGGCATCACGGTTTTGCAGTTGAACTTGCAAGCCGCAGGGGCCAATATCCCCGTCGCATACTTATCTATGGCGCCATATGTGGTGACTATTATTGTACTGGTGATCATGTCTTCAGACAAGAAACGCGCCAGCCTGAATGCCCCGGCCTGCTTAGGTCGGATTTTTCACGCCTCAAATTAAAGGCGACATATAAGGGGCGCGCTGCGCGCCTCACCAACAAGGAGAGAGAGAATGAAATTACTCAAAACAATACTGACAGGGGCGGCCCTTGCTGTTGGCTTTTCAGGGGCTGTAAGTGCCGCTGAAAAAGTAAAGGTTGGATTTATCTATGTTGGCCCGACCGGTGATTTCGGTTGGTCATATGAACATGATCAAGGCCGCCAAGCCATAGAAGAGGCATTTGGGAATAATGTTGAAACCACTTTTGTGGAAAGCGTACCAGAAAGTGCGGATAGTGAACGTGTGATGACACAAATGGCTTTGTCAGGTATCGATCTGATTTTTGCCACCTCATTTAACTACATGGATCACGTGCTGAACGTTGCCAAGAAATTCCCGAATGTGAAGTTTGAGCATGCAACAGGCTTTAAACGGGCCGATAACGTATCCACTTACTCTGCACGTTTTTATGAAGGCCGCACAGTGATCGGCCATATAGCGGGCAATATGACCGAAACCAACACGATCGGTTACATCGCATCCTATCCGATCCCTGAAGTAATCCGCGGCATTAACGCGGCTTATATCGCTGCTAAAAAAGTGAACCCTGATGTGAAAATGAAGATTGTCTGGGTATTCTCTTGGTTTGACCCGGGCAAAGAAGCCGACGCAGCAACCGCCTTAATCGATCAAGGCGCTGACATCATTATGCAACATACAGACAGCCCCGCTGCGATGACCATTGCAGAAGAAAAGGGCATTTACGCCTTTGGGCAAGCATCAGATATGACCCAGTTTGGCCCGAACGCGCGCTTGTCTTCTATCATCGACAACTGGGGGCCTTACTATGTTAACCGTGTACAAGCGGTTATGGATGGCAAGTGGGCGTCAACCGATACATGGGATGGCATTGCACCTGGCATGGTCGGCATTGGTGATTTCTCTGACAAAATCCCTGCTGACGTCCAAGCCTCTGCCACCGCAATCAAAAACGCATTGGCTGCAGGCACCATGCATAGTTTCACAGGGCCACTGAACAAACAGGATGGTTCTGTTTGGTTAAAAGATGGTGAAACCGCTGATGACGGCACATTGGCCGGCCTGAACTTCTACGTTGAAGGTATTGAAGGCGAAGTACCGCAATAAATACACTTCATAGCAAAAACAATAATACTCTAAACGGCATTCCATTGGGGTGCCGTTTTAGGTTAAGCATCGCGTTGCTTATCCAGAAAAATGCGCATTTCCGCCAGTAAGGGCAATATATTCTTTAGTTTTTCTGGTGGAAATTACCTGGCAAAATTTACAAAACATGGCGCCGATGAAAAAATAGCGCGAGCGCGGGGTTTTCACCCCAACTCTGTTAAGGCAACAGATTTTGAACGCCCATCATTCAGGTTGGACCGGATCAGAACCAGACCGCGCTTTTCCAAAACAGATAAGGTGTGGGCCATTATGGTTTTGGGTAATTGAAATGCTTTAGAAATTTGCAAAGGCGTTTGTTCGTCACCAAGATGGGTCAGATGATTAAGAACACTGAAATGCGCAAGCGTAATGCCTTTTGGCAGATAGGCTTCAAATCGGGCCCGACTTAGCTGGTTCAGAATGCCAATTTCAGTGAAGAACTGAACATAAAATGGTGCCTGATCTTATCCATTCCTTATCTTTGCTTCCAACAGCCAACGTGGCGATTGCGTTACAGTCGGGCCACAACCTAACCGCCCCAGAATTTGAACTGTTTCCCTGAGTTTTACAAGTAAATCGTGGATTTTGCGATATTGCGGTGCCACCTCTTGGATATTCCTGCAATGCTTGGCTGACCGGGTGTAATGACAGGCCCACCTGAGTTGCCTTTAAGTTTAATCGCGCCCATTGCCATCCGACAGCTATCTGATCTTTGGCTGTATTTCCCTTAGAAGCTATATACGCATATGTTGGGGTTTCATGTAATAGGGTATGGAATATCTTCATTCTTTTCTTAAAACCTGCAGTTTGCGTACCCAAGCTGCTTTCGCGAGTTAAAAACCCTGTCGAGGTTAGTATTTCCATGATGCCTCCCGTTAAACTTATTCCATCAGAATTCGCGCCAACTTCCTTAACCCCAAGACGCATTCAATCGACAGTACGGGGCGTCATTGCTTCGGTAACATGCGCATCCCAAGCCGATATTGATTTGCCACCCATATGGATCAGTAGCATGTAGTAACCGTGTTTTATCTTTCCATAAATGCACTTTATGGTCGCCTAGAAACCCCACAACCCACGGTTCTCGATTATGCGGGTTTGCTGCCAGCAAGGCATAGGATAAGGCAATATAGCGAATTTCAATATAATTTCCGGCAGTGGCCCAAGGTAGATTTGCAGTTTGGGGCCTACGCGTAGCTATATATGTTGCCGATCCCCCCAGCGTGACTGCCGAGACCATAAAACCACTGCCAAGGATTTTTAGTATTTTTCTACGATTCATCAAAGCTTCTCATTTAATGCGAATTCGTACTTAAATTACTTAACTATAAATGAGCATGTTTCCGCTAAGTTTTTCTAAATCAGATAAAATCTTCGGCAGCAGTGCATAACAATGCTATTTTAAACAAACACGTACTAATAAACGACTCTTTACCAGTGCAATTGAGTATTCTGATACACTTAAAGTCCGGATTATCCATAATGCAAAATGAACAATTAGATACCTTGCTGACACGCTATCAAGCCTTCCCATTTTTTGATCAATGTGATGTGCGCAACGCCAATTCTCTTGCTGTTGACGGTGAAACTATTTTGCACAAAGCCATTATGATGAAAGATATCGACGCAATTAAAACGCTTTTACAAAATCAAGCGAACCCGAATTGTGTGGATACTTTGGGGGAAACGCCTTTGCATCAAGCCGCCTTTCACAATAATTTGGAAATTGCGGAAATATTGATCCACTCAGGCGCTACCACAACAATAACAAATCAATATGGCGAAACTCCGGCGGACCTTGCTAAAATCCACAAATCAAAAGTTCTGTTTAATTATTTGAACCAACTTTAAGCCGTTTAAAATACCGCCAGGCACCAATAAATATCACCAAAGCTACCCCGTCAAGAATCGCCGCCAGATAAAATGGCGCGCTTGGCGCATAAATCGCTGTACTTGCCCGTGTAAAATGCCCGAATATCCCGGTCATAATCAAAGGCCCAATAATACTGGCAATAGCTGCTACACCTGTCAACACACCTTGCAATTCACCCTGAGCATTATCTGTAACCGATTTTGACATAATCCCTTGCAAAGCAGGCTGTGCAATCATTCCCAATGATGAAAACGGGATCAGGATGTAAATCACCCAACCTGCGGTGACGAAGCCAAAGCTTAAAAAGGCAATAATAGAGATCGACATTCCCAGTACAACAGTGCGCCATTCCCCCAGTTTAGGGACCACGATACGGATCAAACCACCTTGCACGACCGCAATGCCCAGGCCATATGCTGCCAAAGATAAGCCCACATCCCATGGTGCCCAACCAAATTTTTCTTGTGTATAATATGCCCACACAGACGGGTACACGAAGAAGGCCAGTTGATAAAAAAAGAACATTGCCAGCAATGACCCGACACCCGGCAGGTTACCGACATAATACAAGGCCTTAAGGGGATTCATACGCCGCCATTCCAACGGGCGGCGTATTTTATCAGTCACGGTTTCCGGTAAAATGTAATATCCGAAAATCAGATTGCAAAAAGCCAATACCGCAGCAGCAAAAAACGGTGTCCGGGATCCAAATTCACCCAGCAATCCGCCCAGCATCGGACCAATGATAAAACCGATACCAAACGCGGCGCCCAGCAAGCCAAAGTTGGCAGCTTTCTTTTCTGGGGGTGATATATCCGCCATATAGGCCGCCGCCGTTGATTGTGTGGCCGAGGCCACTCCTGCAACAAGACGGCCCAGCAATAAAATCCAAATCGATTGCGTTAGCCCCATGACAATATAATCAATTGTTATAACAAAAAGTGAAGCCAGCAACACCGGTCGACGCCCAAACCGATCAGACAGGTTACCAATTGCAGCCCCGAACAAGAATTGCATCACTGCAAAACTGGCGCTTAATGCCCCCCCCCACAAGGCGGCTTCAGACAGATCGGCATCCAGCAACTCGCGGATCAGATCAGGCGTTACGGGCATGATCAGCCCAACCCCCATCGCATCGATAACAACTGTTATCAGTAGGAAAACAATGGCAAGTTTTTTGGGCACTTGTGGGGATCCTATCAGACATGTTCAATGCCTTCACTCAATACCAGAGCAGTGCTTTAAACAAGATCATTTGCAATACGAACGGTGCCATAACACCCTTTAAATCTTTGCAAGTATATAACGGCCTTGTTAGCAAAAGCAGTTCACGGGTTTTCAAAGGGCGCATGACAACACCAAATGCGAAAGCCACCAAACTTAGCGGTTAAGAACAGGTGTAAGGATCATTGTCCTTGTCCGGCCATATAACTACAAACGACAGACCTGCCTTTCTTATGAAAGATACACCAAACATATAAGACCGCGTCACCAGATTAACGGTGACAGGGCAATAAAGTGTTCCCAGAAACTGCGGTTGTTTCACATGCAGTCAGGACTTTAATCTTAATCCGTAGCTCCCCCCTGAAACGCATTACCTGTTTTATAATTACAAGGGTGTTCTTGCATTTCCAAATGCAGACCTGCGCCTTTATATGGGTTTGCGCGGGCCAGTTTTTCATCAAATGCAATGCCCAACCCCGCAGTTGTGGGTGCATGAATAAATCCGTCTTCCCAGTGGATTGATTTTTTTATCAGATCGCTGGCAAATCCGGTACCCCCGGTACCGATGGTTTCCACCATCAACAGGTTCGGAATATTTGCCGCCAGCTGAATATTCGCGGCCCATTCCACAGGCCCTGCATAAAGATGCGGGGCGATTTGTGCATTATAAACTTCGGCAAGCGCGGCTATTTTCTTAGTCTCTAAAATACCCCCTGAACGCCCCAGTGCCGGTTGCAAAATATTTGCAGCACCAGCCCGCAGAACAGGCGCAAATTCTGCCTTGGTGGTCAGCCGTTCCCCTGTGGCAACCGGAATGCGTACGGCATGAGCAACACGGGCCATCGCTTCAACATTATCTGGTGGCACAGGCTCTTCATACCAAAGCGGATCATAAGGCTCGATAGCGCGGCCCAAGCGGATTGCCCCACCTGTGGTAAACTGCCCATGGGTGCCAAATAACAGGTCGGCTTTGTTGCCTACAGCCCCCCGAATGGCCGCACACATACGTGTACTAAGATCGATATCCATCATACCGGGCATATGCCCTCCGCGCAGCGTATAGGGGCCGGCTGGATCAAACTTTACCGCTGTGAAACCAAGCTTAACCATTTCAGTGGCACTTTCAGCTTGCAGGTCAGGGGATGTCCAAAATGCATCAAAATCATGATGCTCAAGCGGGTATAGATAGGTATAAGAGCGAATGCGCGCATTCATCAGTCCCCCCATCAAGGCATAAGTTGGTCGATCATGTGCTTTACCCAGAATATCCCAACAGGCCATTTCCAACCCGGAAAATGCACCAATCACCGTGGGATCAGGCCGCTGTGTAAAACCCGCAGAATATGCACGACGAAACATCATTTCAATATTTTCGGGATTTTCATTTTCCATATGGCGCTGAAAAACATCTTTGATCACCGCACTCATCGCTTCGGGCCCGACAGCGGCCGCATAAACCTCACCATAACCAGTAATGCCATTATCTGTCGTCAACTTTACAAAGATAAAATACCGTCCACCCCAGTTTGGGGGCTGATTTCCAACGATAAAAACCTCAAGGTCTTTCAGTTTCATTTGCATCCTCCACTCAACAACAGCGCAACTTATCATCTTATGCATTTAGTGAACTAAACTAAGGTATTTGCGCCAGTTTTTCTTTCTTGCATATTTTATTTACTCAAAAACAATCACATTGCGTCGCGATTTACCAGCTTCAGTATCGGCAATCGCTTCATTGATCTGATCTAGTGTATAGCGGTTGCTAATCAATTCATCTAATTTCAAACGCCCTGCCTGATAATGTTCAAGCAGTTGCGGTATATCACGTTGCAACACTGTATCCCCCATTTTCGTACCCCGTAAAATCTGACTCATGCCTGCAACGTTAACTGGTTCAAGGCCCATTTCTTGACCGCTAGCCGTCATGCCAACCATCACCAATTCACCGCGCGGAGCAAGATAATTCAAAGCGGTTTTGTAAGCGGCAATAGCCCCTGTGGTCACAAAGACATAATCCACGCCACGCCCAGCATTTATAGCGAACACCTGATCAATAGAATCGTTATCCAATGCATTCACGACATGGGTCGCGCCGAATTCAAGCGCCCCTGCTAATTTTGATTGTGAAACATCCAATACAATAACCGAAGCGGCTCCCGCCAGCACAGCACCTTGCACTGTATTCAACCCAACCCCGCCGGCACCTATCACGACAACACTGGCCCCCTTGGGCAGTTTCGCCGCATTGGTAACCGCCCCGATACCCGTAATTGCCCCGCAAGCCAACAGGCTGGCAGCATCCATTGCTATATCGCTTGGCAATCGAACAACCTGGCTCTGATCAACCACAACTTCTTCAGCAAAAGCTGCAGTGTCCATCCCTTGCTCCAAGGCTTCGCCATTCGTTCCGTGCAAAGGCGAGCCCATTATACGGTCAAAAGATGTTTCACAATTCGCTGGATGCCCATCCGAGCAAGTAGGGCAAGATCCACAAGCGCGGATCAATGTCACCAGCACCGTATCTCCAACCATAACTTCCTCAACATCGGCAGCCACAGACAGAACCGTACCTGCAGCTTCATGCCCATATACCGCTGGTAAATGCCCGCCCCATGCCCCTTTTGCGTACATGATATCAGAATGGCAAATAGCACAGGCCGCAATTTTTACATGCACTTGGCCTGTTTTCACAGCATCCAAGGTTATGTCTTCAATCACCAAAGGCTTTCCAAACTCTCTACAAACCGCAGCTTTCATTATAATCTCCTTTTTAATCACAATGGCCAGTTTCAAACGATAATCCATGAGAAAAACGACACAGTCATGTCGGCAAGGCGTAATTTTCTGTATTACCCCCCTTTCACAATCCGCCCAGTTTCGATACACGCGGCAAAACACATATGATAGGATGTTGTCTTGGCCCGTTTCACTACCATTTCCGATTTCGCCCGCGCTTTTCGTAAGGAAGATGCAAATGGCAAAAAAACCAACCTGTCTTTTGGTCAATCGCGCATCGAAATTCTGTCAGGCTTGACCGTAGCCCTTGCCCTTGTACCCGAAGCCATCGCCTTTGCTTTTGTTGCAGGTGTAGATCCTCTGGTTGGCCTTTATGCTGCTTTTATCGTCGGTCTGATCACTGCCATCTTTGGCGGCCGCCCGGGGATGATCTCAGGGGCTACAGGGGCATTGGCGGTTGTTATGGTGGCCCTTGTGGCTGATCACGGCGTAGAATACCTATTTGCCACTGTCGTCTTGATGGGCATTCTTCAAGTGCTTGCAGGTATTTTTAAGCTTGGAAAATTTATCCGTATGGTGCCACACCCGGTGATGCTAGGTTTCGTCAACGGCCTGGCTATCGTGATATTCTTAGCTCAAATGGAACAGTTCAAAGTCACGGCGCCTGATGGGGGGCACATCTGGATGTCGGGAATTACGCTTTATATCACTTTGGGATTGGTTGCTGCCACTATGGGCATTATCTGGGCAACCCCCAAGATCACCAAGCTCATCCCTGCCCCACTGGCTGCCATCGGCCTGGTTGCCGCTGCCGTTATCTTATTTGACATCCCGGTGCCGCGCGTGGGTGATTTGGCTTCGGTCAAAGGCAGTTTGCCACAATTCTCTATTCCATCCGTTCCGTTCAACCTAGAAACCTTGATGATCATAACACCTTACGCTATTATTCTTGCCGCTATCGGCCTGATCGAAAGCCTTCTGACGCTTAATCTTGTTGGCGAAATCACCCGTCAAAGGGGTGGGGCGTCCAAAGAATGTCTTGCTCAAGGTAGTGCCAATATCGTCACCGGTTTTTTCGGCGGTATGGGGGGCTGTGCGATGATCGGACAATCCATGATCAACGTCAATTCAGGCGGACGTACCCGTTTATCTGGGATTGCCGCCGCCGTCTTTTTGTTGATCTTCATTCTGTTTGCCAGCGGCATTATCGAGCTTATCCCATTGGCAGCCCTTGTCGGCGTAATGTTTATGGTAGTGATCGGCACATTTGCTTGGCAATCAATCCGCTTGATACGCCGTATTCCAATCTCTGACGCCTTAGTGATTATACTGGTCACAGGTGTAACCGTTGCCGAAGATTTGGCCATTGCAGTGGTTGTCGGTGTGATCGTATCAGCACTGGTATATGCATGGAATGCCGCGGCGCAAATTCAAGCTCGCCCCCACCCATCCAAAACTGAAAAAGGCGCATTGGTTTACGATATCGAAGGCCCATTGTTTTTTGGTTCGGCGACACATTTTCAAGAAATGTTTGACCCAAAAGAAGACCCTGATACTGTCATTCTGGATTTCCAAAGATCCCGCGTTGTTGACCAGTCTGCTTTGCAAGCAATTGAAGCTGTTGCCGAGAAATATGCACAAGCCGGAAAAACCCTGAAACTACGCCACTTGTCAAAAGACTGCTACCGCCTGTTACGCGGCGCCGGGCAGTTGATGGTTGAAACCAATGATGACCCCAGTTACAGGTTGGCCGTGGATTATAACATTCGTTTAGGACGTATTGGCGGGCATTAAATTTAAAGCAATCCGAATACCCGTGCGGTTTTATTATAAGAATGATTTAAACATCGGGGTGTAGCCGTCCATTTCAACGGTTGCCCACCCCATTTCTGCAAAAGCTTCTGTAGGCAGTGCATCAAAACCAAAGCCATTTGCCAGAATGCTGTAGACCTTGAAAACACAAACCAATCCAATAATGTCTTCTATAGGTTGATCACTCCAACCCGCATTACGCAGATCTGCAATATCTTTTTTTGTCGCGATATCAGACGCCTTATTCAATTTTGTAGCAAAACCCATCAATGCATCGATATCACGTGTCGAGTTTTCTTGTTTTGCAGCAAAGCCTCGATTAAACCAACGCGAATACCTGCACAAAATTTTGAGCCATTTTGTTTGCCCAGTTCAAGCCCAATACGTTCACATTCATCCCAAGTTAGTTCCGACGCGCCTTCGATAATCTTATCCAAATATTCTACAATTGACAGGTATCGTTGCTGGTCGCGTATCAAAGAAACCATGAAGTTATTTATCGTCGCATGTTGTGATAGATATGGCATTTCATATCCTTTAGTTATTTTAATTATGTTACGGATAGTACTAAATTAAAATAAAAGGATTGCAGCCCTAGGGCTTTACAAACCCAACTGTTTCAAGACTGCAGAATATCCAATCCCTTTTTCGAAATCAGCTTTTTAAACTTTGCATACAAAATCCGAAGCCCGACGATCACGCGGAAGTAAATTGGGCCGAAAATCATGATCCACATCCAACACAGCATCAAATTCACCCGATTGCTGGCTTTTTTTCAATTGCACCACGTGCAGGAGCCAGAAGTTGCGTGAAGAAACGTGTATGAAATTCTTCTATGATATATGAACCAGATTGGCCTTCCCCCACGATTTCAGCAATTTTTTTACCCACTTTTCCGTTTAACAGATGCTATATGCCATAACTGAACGGATAACCAGTCAAGCTGGCTTCCGTCATTTACAGAATTGTAAACAATTTTAGTGTAAGAAAACATTATCATATGTGATTGCTCCGCCTGTCGCGCCCAGCTCTGTATTGATCTCATCCAAAGTGGCTTGCATGCGCAAGCGCAGTTTTTCCAGCGTTTCGGGCACACTTGTTTGGCAGGTAATACGGATCGGCACAGGGGTGCGTATCTAGGCGTTGTGATCAGACCCTCTCTTTGCAGCTGCTTATATGACGACTTAGGCACATTCCAGGCGCGCGCAGGCGTATTATCATGGCCACATTAACGATTATATTACTTATCGGGCTGGCCTTGATTTTAAGATTTAGAGCATATTTATGTTCTATAAAACCCTCATTAACCCGCAACTGGTCACCGGATCAGGGAGTAATGCTCCGTATGGAATAACTGCGCCACCAATATCATTGGGCACGCCAGACGCTTTTTGCTAAAACCTATTCTGTTCTGGAACTTGAGTTACCTATTGCCCGGAAAGCCTTGATAAGATTGCCTACAAACTGAATATCAACGACACCCATCTGCCCTATGATGCGACCCATGACCATTTTGACATCAAAGAATTGGCGATGACGGCAAAAGAAAGCGATAATTTTCCTGCATTATTCGCAGTAACATTCTGGTGCGACGGGTCGATTAAGCTTTGTTATCTGCAAACATTCGGTTTTCTTGGTAAACAATATCGCAATCCCCATAGAAATGTTACCGCTTAACTCGTTGCGACCAAAGAACCGAAGCGAAAATCATAATCCCTCCCAGCACAGTCGTTTTTGCAGGCAGCTCAGACAACACAAAAAAAGCCAAAGCAGGGGCAAGCGGGGTTTCAAGTGCAGATAAAAGCGCGGTTTCCGCCGATGGTAACCTGCGCGCACCTTCGGATAAGGTGACCGACGCTACCGCAAAAATCAGACCAAATAAGGCCAGAGTTGGTAATTCACTGACTGGGGCTGACAATGGATTGCCAAAGAATAGGGCAACTGGCAATAATAGCACGGATGAAATTGCGGCCGGCAATGCGGCTGTGGTTTCTGGCCAACAGCGGTATATTACCATTGCCGCTGACATCATCAAAGTCATCCAAAACGCCAGTAAGTCACCTGTTAGATTACCAGCGTCAACAGAGCCTGCAACAATCACACCAACGCCGCCAAAAGCAGCACAGCTTGCGATCAAAACACTCCTTGCTGGCTTCTCATTAATAAAAACAAATGCCAACGTTGCCGTAACAAATGGGGCGGCAGCATAAATCAAAGTAACATTCGCAATACTGGTCAACTTGAACGCGGGAATAAAAGCAACCGTTCCCAAGGCCATCACAATAGTGACAGCCACAGCAGGCCCATGGAATAAAGCCATTTCTTTTCTCAAGTTTCCGCGCATGAGCATATAGCTAACCGTGAAGATAGCAGCCGCCAAGCCACGCCAGAAGATCACCGCCCATGCATCCGCAGTAACACCTTTGGTAAAAACGCCTGCCGAACTGAACATCAGTGCGGATGTTAACACAAGTATAATGCCTGTTTTGCGCTTTAACTCGTAGGGTATCGTATTCATCTGGCTGCCTATTCTGTGGTTTTTTTCACGAACTAGCGCATCACTGCTGACAACTAGCTGGCAACAGTGTTCTACTATGTGATGAACAAAGGACGTTATCATGCCCAAAAGCGATCGGTTATTCGAAGTTATCCAAATATTACGTACCGCGACGGCCCCAATGAAGGCGGCAGATATTGCAACACTTCTGGAAGTATCCAAGCGCACCGTTTACCGCGACGTTGCGACCTTGCAAGCCATGCGCACACCGATTTATGGTGAGGCTGGCATCGGGTATGTTATGCGACACGGTTATGATCTGCCGCCCATTAATTTTGACGAAGATGAAGCCGAAGCTATAACCATCGGCTTAAGCATGATCGCTCGCACTGGAGATGCACAATTATTGAAAGCGGCAAAACGGGCAGCGCGCAAACTAAGTGAAGCGGCTCCTCAAAACAACAGGCTTATTGCTTCTAGCTGGGGCACGGAAGCCTCTGATCATCTTGACCCACAACTAATCCGCCATGCCATTCGATCCGAAACTAAATTAAAAATTACATATAAAGATGCTAATGAGAACCAAAGCACGCGCATTCTTTGGCCTCTTATTCTGATCTATTATGCGGATAACACCATGTTGGTTGCTTGGTGTGAATTGCGCGATAATTTCAGGCATTTTCGGTTGGATCGGATGGTTGAGTGTGCTCCACAATCTGCGCATTTTTTAGGCTTGGGGGCTGCGTTACGCACGACCTGGGAGCAAGCTTTTAAACCTATCACGGTTGATACTGCCTAAGCAGTGTAACTGACAACTGAATGGTCCTTAGTTTTTAAGACGCCTTCGCGGTTCATTTTTTGCTGCCTTTCAAACTCAACCTTTGCCGACAAGTGATTGCATGCAACCACTGAGAGGCGGCGACAGCATTCCGTTTCTCACATGTTTTCGTTTTGGGTTATAGAATATTTCTATGTAATCCACCGCCTGGCAGGCGAATACTAAGCAATTGTCGAGAAGGGAAGACATCATGCCGAACGTCTTCTTTATCTTTGTATGTGCGACCAATACGTTCACGTTTCAAAAGATAGAAAAACCTTTCAGCAACCGCGTTGTCATGACAATTCCCGCGCTGGTTCATGCTGTGTTCCCGGTTATCCTCGCACCACTATTTGATGCACAGTATTTTTCTTAAAACTTTCACTGAATTTTAACTTACCTATCTTGGCTTCCCTGCCTCAAAATTAGGGCGAAAGGCATCTATAATTCTAACGACTATTCAACATTGTCCTGTGGTAACTACTGCCTGCGATCTTTGGCAGCACGTTTAACCGCATCGTGCATCATACATCATACATCACGCCAAATTGGATTTGACCATGCCCGTTTACCAGCGCGATCAACAACTGTTATGCGGATCCATGGTGAGTTAGATAAACGATCCAATGAAAGTTTCCCGGTCGTCATTGTTTTACCGTGTAAAGTCGCCATTGAGGTGCCCTGGCCTTGAACGATAATGGTTGCAGCAGAAGAACAATCCACCTCAATGCCTTCTTTCGTGAAACGGATATTGTTGATTTCCGGACCTGTGCTTGAGTAAAATTCGCCTGCCTTTAAAGCATTAAGCAAAGCCTCGGGGGTGTTCTCTGTCGCCTTTACCATCACCCAGCCACCAAAAAAATCAGGAGTGTTGAAATGAGCGTCATCAGTGGCGATCAAATTTAATTTGCGCCCTCCGTTCAAGAGATGCTCCAGTGTCACAAAGCCTTCACCGCGATCATTATCCACAACGCAACCGTGATTGTATATCTCTACCGCATGCGCAGCGGTTATGGTGCGGGCATCTGCTTCGGACATTCCAGACCAGTGTGGGTGAGCAATGGCGACAAATGCGCCGGCGTCGCGTGCGCGCTGTGCAATCGAAGCCGCAGTCTCCGACCCCATAACGGGCCGAAAATGTGGGGCATTTGGCGGGGTAAAATCGCAAGGCAGACCTGCGGCAACAAGGTGCCATAAATGCCCATTCTCCATCGTGCCAGTATGCAGTTCCGCACCCAGAATAGTTGTGAAACGGTCATTATGGAATGCAGATGTGTCTGTAATCGGATAATCGAACAGCCCAACAAAATGGTCGGTCAGGGCAATAAAATCATAGCCTTCGGCCTGATAACGGCGACAAACCTCTTCAGGCGATAACACCCCATCTGAGTTGGTGGAGTGTGTGTGCAAATTGCCGCGATGGAATTTGCCGGCGGTAGTAAAAAAGTTCGTAGGCATAGTGCAGGCTTTCAATTAGTTTGTTTGTGGTTGATTAATCAATCGGCGCGAAAAACGCCTTATCCCGATTGGTCACTTCCGCCCATAGCCGGTCACCATAGCAAAAATGCCACCATTCATCAGGATAATTTATCATGCCCACAGCATGCATGGCCGATACCAGCATGTCGCGGTTTTTACGTATTTCGGAGGAAACAGGCCAATCGGTTGGTGCGACCCCAGATAACCCTTTCATTTGCCCGCCGAAATCCAGTTCTGTTCGATCAGCTTGAGCCAGCTTCAAGTCAACGGCTGCACCTGCTTGATGGCCACTGCCAAAACCGTCGGGCGGAGAAACCCAGCGCGAAGCTTCAGTGTAGATCTGCGTTTTACTCCAACTGGGATTATTCTGGGTAATGTTGGTAAAAACAGGGTTCCACAATTCCCATTGACGTGCTCGTGAACGGAATGCTTCAAATACCATTAAGCATAAGCCATCCGGCAACGCTTCAGAACAAGCAACAACCTTATCGCGAATAACCCGTCTGATACGCCAGTCATTGGTTTCCAATGCATTGAGGAACAACTTATCTGTCTCAACAAATGTCACCATATCAACTGGGGTTTCACGTTCAATAACTGTGATCATTTATATGATCCTTTGGTCTGTATATCGCAGGCGTTATGCTTTAGAGGATTTGGCTTAAGAACAATTTTGTACGTTCATGCTCAGGATTGCCAAAGAATTCAGCAGGTTTGTTGCGTTCTACAATATCGCCCTCATCCATGAAAATCACTTCGTCTGCTATGGTTTTGGCGAAACCCATCTCATGTGTCACAACAATCATCGTCATGCCTGTATCCGCCAATTCAACCATCACATCCAGAACCTCTTTAATCATTTCAGGGTCAAGGGCTGATGTAGGCTCATCAAATAGCATAATTTTGGGGTTCATACATAATGATCGTGCGATTGCTACCCGCTGTTGCTGACCACCTGACATTTGGCCCGGATATTTGTCGGCCTGTTCAGGTATTTTAACTCGCTCAAGGTACATCATCGCGGTTTCAATAGCTTCGGCTTTACCTCTTTTACGCACCCAGACTTGGCCAAGAGTCAAATTTTCTAAAATGGTCAAGTGCGGGAACAGATTGAAGTTTTGGAACACCATGCCGACCTCGGTACGGATGTGATCCAAGTTTTTCAAATTCTTACCCAGCTTGATGCCGTCGACAATAATATCGCCCTTTTGATGCTCTTCCAATGCATTTATACAACGGATAAGGGTGGATTTACCGGAACCAGATGGCCCGCAAACCACAATACGTTCGCCCTTGTGCACTGTTAGATCAATATCTTTGAGCACATGGAATGAGCCGTACCATTTGTTCATATTTTTGACTTCTATCATCACTTCGCTTGATATAGCGGAAGCTAATTGAACCTGTGTTTGTACATTACTCATAGTGTTTCTCCCTCAAATACCAAGTCAATGATTATTGCCAGCCGATAATTTTACTTCAAGATGCCGGCTGTATTTGGACATTGCGAAGCAGATGATAAAAAACAATATCGCACCAAAAACCAACGGCTCTTTGTGCAGACCAAGCCATGGCACATCTTTACTGATGGACCGCAGCATTCCCAGAATATCAAACAAGCCAATGATCGACACCAGCGTGGTATCTTTCAACAAGCCGATGAAACTACCGACGATATTCGGGATCATGTGTTTCAGTGCTTGTGGCATAATAATCAGGCCCATCGTGCCCCAGTAGCCAAGACCGATAGTATGCGCCCCTTCAAACTGACCTTTTGGAATAGCTTGTAGGCCTGCACGGACTGTTTCCGCCATGTAGCAAGCATTGAACAAAACCACGGCGATGATCACTTGGACCAGCTTGTTCAACACGAAACCTTCGGGCATGAACAACGGAAACATGGTTGTCGCCATGAAGAGTACCGTGATCAGCGGAACTGAGCGGAAGATTTCAATAAAACCAGTAGAGAGCACTCGCAGTATTGGCAGTCTAGAGCGGCGTCCCAGTGCTAAAATGATACCACCTGGCAACGCCGAAGCGATGCCAATACCCGAAATCACTAACGTCAGAAATAATCCGCCCCATTTGGTCCATGTCACAAACTCTACAGCCCAGCTTGACTGCCATAGATATGCAGCAACAAAACCGGCAACCACAAGCGCGATCAGAAGATTGCGTTGGGTTTTGTCAACCGCATTAGTTTGGCCAAGGCAATTGATAACAAATTGTGCAATGCTTTGTTGTTTCAGCAGGCCTGAAATAACATTTGCCATGTTGATTATAAATACAACAATTGCCCCTGAGATCATCACCTGCATGAACAAGCCCTTGTCGCCGCCTGAGAAGAGGTAGCCAGCTAGGAACGGGTAGAATACCACCACGCTCGCACCGACAAGGACTTTACCTTTGACGCGCGCTATCCATAGCGGCGCCATCCATAGCACTAACAAAAGTCCACCAAAATTAATGCGCCATATTTCTTCGCGCGGGTAGCGACCGTAGAATATATTGTCGAGCCAATCAATAACACCGGCCCAACATGCACCTGTCAGGCTGTTGCCATAACATTCGCGCCTGGTTTCAGCGACGAATGTTGCGTCGGAAAAACCCCAAGTGTAAACGCCGCTAACAGTCAGGTATATGATATAAGTCATAATGAGTGTCAGTAGGGTGTTGAAAGCCGAGCTGAATAAGTTTTTCTGCAACCAGCCCAACACAGAGGTTTCAGATACCGGGGCTGGGCGTGCGGGCGTCTTCGTTGCTTTTATAATCGCCATCTTACCGCTCCACCAATTGTACACGTTTATTGTAGATGTTCAAAAAGAAAGAGATTGTCAGGCTGATGAACATGTAGAACGCCATGGTCATGCCCACCATTTCCACCGCATAGCCCGCTTGGTTCAATGCGGTTTGCATAAACAGGGACACAATATCGGAATAGCCGATGGCAATGGCTAGTGATGAGTTCTTCACTGTGTTCATCCAGTTGCTGATCAAAGGTGGTACAATTGCAGGCATGGCTTGCGGGATGATGACCAACCCCATGACTTTGCCCGGCTTCAGGCCAATGGCCATAGCTGCATCGCTTTGTCCGATATTAACAGACAAGATGCCCGCTCGTACTGATTCCGCAATATGTGCCGCATGATAGATGCTTAAGGCCACAAGCAGCGCAAGGAACGCGGGGGGAACACTGGTGCCGCCTGTGAAATTAAAACCCTGCAGTGTGGGGATGTCCCATTCCAGTGGCATGCCAGTGGCGAAAAACACGATAAGGGGTAAGAAAATAATAGCAGCAAGTGACGGTAGCAATGTGTTAGTTTGCACGCCAGACGCATCTTGGCGCTTGTGGGCACGGCGACGGTACATAAGAACGCCGATAACAGTCATGACCAATGCGACAAGGGTCATCCAGAATAAATCACCGGGAATTGGGGTCGCAAAATAAAGGCCGCGGTTGTTCAAAATCACACGTTCGGCCCCAAAGGACAAATCAAGGGATTTCTTGACTACTGGCAGTAAGCTGAAAACACCAATATACCAAAATACAATCTGGATTAGCAGAGGGATATTTCGGAAAATTTCGACATATGCCAGTGCCGTTTTAGAGACCAGCCAGTTCGACGACAACCGTAATACGCCGATAATAAAACCAAATACAGTGCTGACGATGATCGATAGAAACGAGATTAACAGTGTGTTAAGCGCGCCAATGATGAATATATCACCATAAGTGCCAACACCGGGTTTATACTCGACTAGTTTGAAATCCGTGTCAAAACCGGCACTTGCATTGATAAAGCTAAAGCCCGTATTCATGCCGCGCACTTCAAGGTTATGAGCAGTGTTTGTTATCAAGTACCAGACCAGCCAACCGACCAAACCAGCAGTAAGTATCTGATAGAATGCAGATCGGACCCGCTGGTCCTGAAAGAAATTGAATTCTTCTTTTGGCCGTACACGCACTGCAGCCTTTTGGCTGATCTTATCCGTCACATCAATACCCCGCTGTTGGTGTTTTTGCTGACTTAAATGCCAGCTTAAAACAAAAGTACCGAACCCGAAGGTCCGGCACTATAGATTGTTGGATTTAACGCATAGGTGGTGAGTACATCAATCCACCATCGGTCCAAAGTGCATTTAATGAACCTGCACGATCAATGCCGATCCCTTGTGGGCCGTGACCCATATAGGCTTCATAGATTTCGCCGTAATTGCCAACAGCTTTGATGATGTTATAGGCCCAATCAGCGTCTAACCCCAAACCATCATGCAAATTACCTTCGGCGCCCAACATACGCAGTATGTTCGGGTTTTTCGAATTAGCCTTCATATCATCAACATTGGCTTGAGTGACGCCCAGCTCTTCGGCATTGATCAGTGCGAAAACACTCCAGCGCACGATATCAGCCCATTGGTTGTCACCATGGCGCACTGCCGATGCCAAAGGCTCTTTTGACAGTGTTTCAGGCAGGATCATATGATCACCAGGAACTGGGAATGATGAAATGTTACCGGCCATTGATGATTTATCACCTGTTACCGCATCACAACCACCGTTCAGATATGTATCATCACGCACGTTGAAATCTTCAAATGTTACGTTGCCGATGCCCAGATCGTTTTGACGGCTAAAATCAGTCAAGTTCAGTTCTGTTGTCGTGCCTGTGGTGACACAAACTTTAGCACCCTTCAATTCCATAGCGCTGGTGATGCCGCTGTCTTTGCGTACGGTAAACCCTTGACCATCATAAAAGTTTGGTGACAGAAAATCGATACCCAGCTGGGTATCGCGTGTCATAGTCCATGTTGCAGTCCGTGAAAGTAAATCACTTTCGCCGTTCGCTAAAGCGGTAAAGCGCGCTTGCGAGCTAACTGATTGAATTTCAAGTTTGGTCTTATCACCAAAAACTGCGGCAGCTACTGCCTGACAAACGGAAACATCAAGGCCATACCAGTTTCCCTCTGAATCTAAATTGTAATAGCCAGGTGAAGGGGGGCCAACTTGGCAACGTACGTTGCCGCGTGCTTTGACGATATCAAGCGTGCTTTCAGCAGATGCAATAGTTGCACCCGTTGTCATCATCACAGCGGCCGCCGTAACTGACGTTAGAATTGTACGTATTTTCATTATATATTCTCCCTGAACAGTTGGTTCAACAAAAACATTAGAGAGCCAAGGATTGTGCGTCCAATGCTTTTATCAGTGCGCTTCATGCAATTTTTGCATGATATACATCATGTCATACACCAGTATTATCAGGAGCAGATCAAGCTTCGAACAAGACAGTAAAGCTTTTTCTTATCCCAACAATACTTTCCAAATTCTTTCAACCCGTGGTTCGTTATACTTCAAGCATCGGTAAATTCTGATATCGACATGAATATCATCTGCTTTCTCAGCGACCTGAACAAGTCGCCCACTTGCTAGTTCATCCGCAACAAGCGCGCGGGGCAACCAAGCCATACCAAAGCCTTCAAGTGCCATTTCTTTTAGCGTTGGCCCGGTTGATGAATCATAAACAGATTTAAAAGTCAGATCCTTATATGTTTCTTCCATATGGGCTTTTATGGGCCAAGGTGAATCATTAGAAAGGCTATGAAGGCATGGAATTGGTTCTTTAGGTTTGTCAGGCAACCACCAGCGCAATGTCCCATCTTTATTTGGGCTGGCCACGGGAACAAAAGAGTCCTCACCTAATTTTAAGGATGTAAAAATTGAAGTGTCATGTCGTGACTGGGTACTTGGCTTGACATAGCTGATGAAAAAATCGACATGATTTTCTTCTAATGCCGTAAAATAATCCGCGGTTGTCACATATTCGGTTTTAACAATAAATTGCGTTGTATTAATAAACTGTTGAAGGCTTTTTAACCAGACAGGTAAGAAAATTTGGGATAATGTACTCAGTGTTGCAAAACGCATTCTCTCTTTTTCTTCCAGAAGCTGCGCTTGGATATCTTCTTTTCCTATTACAGCAAGATCAACAATCTTTTGCGCTATTGGGCGAAACATCCTGCCTGCCTCAGTCAGTTGCCAAGGCTGTTGAGACCGGTCAACCAATGAGGCTTCGACCCATACTTCAAGCGCTTGAATGCGGCGGCTGAATGCGGGTTGCGAAACACAACGAGCATTTGCGGCTAACCCGAAATTTCCAGTTGAACATAACGTTAGAAAATCTTCCAGCCACTTGAGTTCCATATCAGATATCTGCTTTCGTTTTTATAAGCATTTCAGGTGCCTATCTCTGATATATTATTTAAAATCTCTTAGTATGTCTATGTTGTCCATTTCCAAATAAAAAGGAACATGTGAGTATTTGAATTATGGTTTGATTAGGTCACTATCAGGAGCCGGGACTGTTAGAATATTACGGGAATAAGGAAATCTCTCTGGAAACACTAGTAATCATTATAAACAAACTGCCCGTAGCATTGTTGCGGGCATGCATTGTTTATCGCGGGCGCTGTCATTATGCCTACGTTCAGGTGTTCCACCCACGATAGTTTATCAGCAAGCAATCTGTATCCTTATATTGGTAGATGGTTGAACTATGTAATTTTTTCATGAACTTAAGCCTTTTAAGAGCGAGGCTAATCCGTGTTGCGGCCAGAACCAATACGTGACTTTTCAATTATAAAAGCTTCCACAGCAATCAGATCATTATCGACAAGGCTCAGAACTTCTGGGTTCTCGGCTCTTTGAACTGCCCAATCTGGCACATCAACAAGTTGACCTGTGGCTTTGTCAACAGTTTCAGGGAACTTAGCGGGATGGGCCGTTGCAAGCGTGATCATTGGCGAAGTCATTGATCCTGTTTGTTCTGCAACCCGCATCGCCACAGCCGTATGAGGATCAACCAGATATCCAGACCGTTCATAAACCTCACCCATTGTTTTAAGTGTTTGTGCCTGATCAGCTGAGCCCGCGCCAAAGAGATCCGTGATGTAGCGATACGCCTTTGCAGGCAGTGTATAATTCCCTGTGGTCTTTAAATCAGACATGAGGGTGGCTACAATTGCTGGGTCGCGATCCACGGCTTCAAACAAAAGGCGTTCAAAGTTGGAAGAAACCTGAATATCCATGGATGGGGTTATTGTTACTTCAACTCCGGACAGTGTGTAGGAACCCGAAGACAGCGTGCGTGAAAGAATATCGTTCTCATTGGTTGCAATAATCAAGCGGTCGATACCAAGTCCCATCCGCTTCGCCACATAGCCTGCGAAAATATCACCAAAGTTTCCGGTCGGAACTGTGAACGACACATCACGATCAGTTGCACCCAGCGCAGCGGCGGCGGTAAAATAATAAACCGTTTGTGCCATGACGCGGCCCCAATTGATGGAATTGACCGCAGACAATTGAACGGCATCGCGAAAACTATGATCGGCAAACATGGCCTTAACCATATTCTGGCAATCGTCAAACGACCCTTCAATTGCAATCGCATGGGCGTTGGCAGCTCCTATAGTGGTCATTTGCTTACGTTGAACATCCGAAACCTTCCCGTGTGGGAACATAAAAAATGTATCAATTCCTTCACAATCTTTGAATGCCTCAAGCGCTGCACCGCCTGTATCACCAGAGGTCGCACCAACAATCGTGAGACGACGGCCTTGCTCGGCCAAAACATGGTCCATCAAGCGCGCAAGTATCTGCATCGCCACATCTTTAAAGGCCAGTGTCGGCCCATAGAAAATTTCCAACACCCAGTCATTTGACCCGGTTTGCACCAATGGCACGACGGCGGGGTGGTGAAAACCTGCGTAGGCTTCATCTATCATCTTGCGCAAAGGCGTATCGTCGATCTCGCCATCGACAAAGGCTTTGATGATGTGAAAGGCAACCTCTGTGTAGGGCATACCCCTGAACGAGCGGATTTTTTCTGAGCTAAAGCTTGGCCATTCCCGGGGCACATAAAGCCCGCCATCCTCGGCCAATCCTACAAGCAAAGCCTCTTTAAACGTTAACGCAGGTGCATTCCCCCGCGTGCTGATATAATCCATATTGCTATCCTTTCGAAACTTTAACATTGTCAACCCAATCAAGAGCCACTTTTCCGTTGAATCCAGCTTTCAGCGCGACATAGCCTACCTCGAATACATCAATATAAAAGCAGCGTGCGATAACGCGGCTTACATAAGCACGCAGATTTACCGCCATAGTATGAACAAGTCGCGCAGCGCTCTCTTCAACTGTCGGCAGCGAATTCAAAAAAAGATAGGGTCGTGTCCGTTGCAGTAAGAGGTCGGTCACTTGCTGTAATCTGGCACTGTAACCGCTCAACGGACTATCAGGTGCCTTATCCAGTGTACTCGTGTGAATGCCGGCATTAATTCCGAAGTGGGAGGGTCGCCCAACCGCGTCTATCCCGATCATTACAAACCCCGCGTGGGTATGTTCTGCCTGCTGTAACTGCGCCTTCAGATCATCCACACTTAAACTCCCCTATAACGGATTCGTATCCACTATAGGGGAATGTGTCAATATAAAGGATTCACCCGGAATTTCACGAATTTTGCGGGTTCTTCACCATCAAAAAGGTCAGTGCCTTGCTGACAAAATATTGACTCAGATGAATGACGTGCAACCTTTTCTCATTAAAAGCCAACATCATCCTTGTTCTGCCCTCTTGATCAAAATACCAGAACGGATAAAAACTACGATGAAGATCGCTGTTAGGACAAGGATGATGGTGGGCGCAGGTGCGCTATCGATGTAAAAGCTGATATAAATTCCAGAAAAACCAGAGAACATGGTCACGGCAACGGCAATTGGCAGCATGCGCTCAAACCGCTTAGTCATTAAAAAAGCAATGGCTCCGGGTGCAATCAGCAGTCCGATCGAAAGAATAATACCCACAGCGGTAAGCGTTGAGACAATGGTCAGTGAGATCAGTGTCAGCAGCCCGTAATGCAATACCCCGACAGGCAAGCCAACGGCCTGAGCTTGTATCGGGTCAAACGCATGCAATAGGAAATCTTGCCTTTTGGCAATGATAACGATAGCGACAAACGCCGCAATCAGACCCGACACCCATAAATCATCCTGACCAACTCCAAGCATGTTACCAAACAGGATATGATCCAGATGGACATCCGTAGTGATTTTAGTATAGAGTACAATACCAAAGCCAAACATGCCGGAAAACACGATCCCCATAACGGTGTCTTGCTTAACCCGACTATTTTCAGATAAAAACCCAGTTGCCAGCGCACAAACCATACCGGCGCAAAAAGCACCGATAATTAATGGGATATGCAGCAGATAGGCCAACACTACACCGGGCAGCACCGCGTGACTGATGGCATCCCCCATCAAAGACCATCCCTTTAACACCAAATAACATGACAGCAGGCTTGTCGGCATAGCGATGATTACCAGCATTAAAAATGCGTTGTTCATGAAAGAAAATTGAAACGGTTGAAGTAAAATATCTATCATGATGCTTCCAAAGCTTTTGTTGCGCGGCGCTGCGCGGCCAGATAACCGTGTTTAGGTGCTAAAAAAAACACGCCTAGAAAGATCAACGTTTGTAATGACACGATCAACCCACCGGTCGCGCCGTCCACAAAAAAGCTGAGGTAAGCCCCGACAAAGCTGGTAACAGTGCCAATAGCCACACTTAACACCAGCAGATTGGGAAACCGGTCGGTAAGCAAATATGCGGTAGCCCCAGGCGTGACAACCATGGCAATTACCAAAAACGCCCCAACTGTTTGTAAAGCGGCAACACAAGAAGCCGCCAGAAGGGTAAAGAACACAATCTTAAGCAACCCGGTATTAATTCCAATAGATCGCGCATGATTTTCATCAAAGAATGTGACCATCAAGTCTTTCCATTTAGCCAGTAACACCGCGAGGGTAATAAAACCAATAATAGCGAGTTGTAATGTGTCAGTAGGTGTGATCGCTAAAATATTGCCCATAGTAATGGTTTGCACGCTGACTGATGTGGGCGAAAGCGAGACCATGAATAAGCCCAACCCGAAAAAAGAGGTGAAGATCAGACCAATAACCGTGTCTTCTTTTAATCCCGAACGCTCAGTAAGAAATAACATCGCCCCCGCAGCAAGGCCGCCAGCGGCAAAGGCCCCCAGCGCAAAGGGCAGGCCCAACATATAAGCGCCCGCAACGCCGGGCACGATAGAGTGGCTAAGTGCGTCACCGATCAACGACCAACCTTTGAGCATTAGATAGGCTGACAAAAAGGCACAAACCCCGCCCACCAGCGCTGAAACCCACATCGCGTTAAACATATAGCCGTAGCTGAACGGCAAAAGCAGAGTATCAATCATTTCTCTACCTCTTGGGCAGTTTCTTTGCTCGCATCATCATAGATAACAAAAGGGCGTTCATCATCAGTAATGACATGAACTTTGCGCGTATCAGCATCATCATGCAAATCAGATCCGCCCAGTACAAAGTGACGTAACACGCCGCCAAAAGCTTGCTCTAAGTTCTGCCTGGTAAAGGTGGTTTCAGTTAGACCAAAAGCTAGAATAGTCTCTTTGACAAGCACGGTGCGGTCGCAAAATTCTGGCACTGATCCTAGATTATGGGTTGAAACCAACATCACCCGCCCCTCATCGCGCATTTCACGCAGCAGCGCGATGATTGCATCTTCGGTCTTAACATCAACTCCGGTAAACGGCTCGTCCAGCAGAATAACTTTACTATTTTGCGCCAAAGCACGAGCCAAAAAAACCCGCTTGCGTTGCCCGCCGGATAATTCACCAATTTGGCGGTGGCGGAACTCTGCCATGCTGACACGTTCCAGTGCGACGGTTACGGCATCTTGATCAACTTGCTTAGGACGTCGCAAAAATCCCATATGCCCGTAGCGACCCATCATCACTACGTCTTCTACCAACACAGGAAAACTCCAATCGACCTCTTCGGCTTGTGGTACATAAGCGATAATGTTTTTCCGCAAGGCTTCTTTTACTGGTAAACCAAGTACAGAAATTTCACCTTTGGCAGCGGGCACAAATCCCATAATCGCCTTAAACAGTGTTGACTTACCCGCACCGTTTACCCCCACCAGTGCGGTAATCGTACCAGTGGGAATATCGAATGTTGCGTTACGTAGCGCGGTATTACCATTACGGTAGGTGACGGTTACATCACGTGCAACAATACCATTACCTTTGCTCATTGTTTCAGGCCTTTTGCGATTGTTTCGCTGGTGATACGCAAAAGATCGATATAGGTCGGAACCTCTCCATCGGCCTCTGTCAGGCTGTCGACATAAAGCACGCCACCATAGACCGCATCAGTTTCACGCGCGACTTGTTCGGCAGGAGCTTGCGACACAGTGCTTTCGCAAAAAACCGATGGGATATTATTGGCCCGCACCCCATCAATGACCTTGCGTACCTGTTGTGGTGTGCCTTGTTGATCAGCATTGATTGGCCAGAGATACAGTTCTTTCATTCCAAAATCACGCACCAGATAACTAAAGGCGCCTTCACAGGACACAAGCCAGCGTTGATCTGCAGGGACAGCAAGGATCGATGCCTTTAGCGGGGCGATAGCTGCGGCGATTTCCTGTTTGTAGCTTGCAGCATTTGCTCGGTAAATTGTCGTATTATCTGGGTCATATTGAATAAAAGCGTCGCGGATATTATCAATATAGATCATTGCACCGCTCAGGCTCATCCATGCATGGGGGTTTGGCTTGCCGGTATATTCACCCTCGGTAATGCCCATCGGGGCAATTCCGTCAGTCAACGTCACACTAGGTACATCCGAAAGGTTTGAGAAAAACTGTTCGAACCAAAGTTCAAGATTAAGACCGTTCCATAGAATTAAGTCCGCGTCTTGTGCCCGAATAATATCACGTGGGGTTGGTTGATAACCATGAATTTCAGCCCCTGCCTTAGTGATACTCACAACATCAGCTGCGTCTCCGGCCACATTACGCGCCATATCCGCGATCACAGTAAATGTGGTGGCCACTTTAAATCTGTCGTCTTGCGCAAAAGCCCCCGTGGCCAATATCGCGGCGCCCATTACGCCCAGAATGAAGGTGCGAAGCCCCGTTGCCTGTAATCTCATGGTTAGAATCCCTCTTACCGTTTGCATTTGTAACATCTAATTGCTTATGCGAGTAATTCGCAACTGTAAACAAGATTGATAACCATTCGCAAAAATAATTTAACTTTACCACCAAATTGGGCGCACCCCGCTACATTCAAGTTTTGTAAACGCTCTTTTATCAAATTACCCTATTTTACCCCATAGGCGTTGACGACAGACAAGATAAACCCAAGATTTTAAGCCATAATAAGGCCAATTCATCATCGTCGCCGATGCAAACAACACTACCGATGTAAGGGAATAAACTGAAAGCCAGCCTTAAGGCAGCAGGCCACAGTAGTTATCTGAACTTGCAGATTAGGCCCGCATATTAGTACCATTGGCGTCATAAAGCGGCGCGCCTTGGATTTCGGCGTCATACTTCTGACCCAAAATTTCGACCTGCACTTTGGTACCAGCAGCCGCATATTTTGCCCCAACATAACCCATCGCCATAGATTTTTTCACGTGATGTGCGTAACCGCCCGATGACACATAACCGACTGCAGCACCATCAATTAGGATGGCTTCGTCATTCGACACATCAATCCCATCCACATCAATCACTAAGGTAATCAGTTTTTTATCTGGCCCGCGAGCTTTTTCTGCCAACGCAGCATCCTTACCAACAAAACTTTTCTTCCAGTTGATAAATACATCCATACCCGATTGCGCTGCGGTGAAATCAGGGCGGAAATCCAATGTCCAGACGCCCCATGATTTTTCCAGACGCATCGACATCAGCGCCCGCGCCCCATACCAGCGATACCCCAGATCATTGCCCGCGTCCTCGATGGCTTGCGCCAATTTGATCACGTAATGCGGCTTGCAATAAATTTCATAACCCAACTCACCTGAAAAACTGATACGGTTTAAAATAACCGGAACGCCACCTACAAAAGTTTGGCGCGTATCACGAAACTTGAACACTTCTGCATTGACATCATCACGGCTAATCCGCGCTAGTAGGTCACGCGATTTGGGACCTGAAATAGCCACCCCATGCCAATCATCCGACACATTTTCATACGTTACATCTGCAGGCAGATCCTTTTCGAACCAACGCCGATGCGCCTCTTGCACAGCGCCAGATCCAAACAGCATGAAGTGATCTTCTGCTAAACAAGCAATAGTCAAATCACCGTATAACTTACCTTTTGGGGTCAGCATCGGTGTTAGGGTCATGCGGCCCGGTTTGGGCATATAGCCTGCTAAAATACGGTTAAGATAAACCCGTGCTCCAACCCCTTTAAACTCGTGCTTGGCAAAGTTCGCTATCTCTATGCCACCCACGGCATTGCGCACAGCATCTACTTCTTGCGCCACGTAATCATGACTGCGGTTGCGCTCGAAAGTTGCTTCTTCATGGGCATCATCAGGCCCATCTGCAAACCAAAGCGCATTTTCCAAACCAAAGCTTTGCCCCATACGTGCACCTTTCGCGACCAAGCGATCATAAAGCGCAGTGGTTTTTTGCAAACGGCCTTGGGGCAAAGTTTCATTGGGGAAAGTCATCACGAAACGCCGTTCATAGTTCTCAGTTGATTTCACAGTGCCCCAATCAGGCGTCGCCCATTCACCGAAACGAGCTACATCCATCGCCCAGACATCAATGGAAGGCTCCCCATCTATCATCCATTCAGCCATGGTCAGACCCACACCGCCGCCTTGGCAAAAACCTGCCATCACACCCACCGCACACCAGTAATTAGTCATGCCCGGCACAGGGCCGATCATCGGATTGCCGTCAGGGCCAAAGGTGAACGGGCCATTGATGATATCTTTAATCCCTGCAGCGCCAATAGCAGGGATACGTTCAAATGACATCTCTAAGCGTTCCGCAATACGGTCAAGGTCATGGGGCAGCAATTCATGACCAAAATCCCAAGGCGTGCCTGCAACTTTCCATGCAGTGCCGCGCGGCTCATACGTTCCCAGCAACATACCGTTGCGTTCTTGGCGGAAATAAATGTTAGCCTCATAATCAATGCCCGCAGGCAAGCGAGTGTCACGTTCAGCAATACCCGGGATTTCTTCGGTAATCAGATAGTGATGTTCCATCGGTTGCACAGGCAAGTTGATGCCTTGCATATGACCTACTTCACGCGCCCAAAGGCCGCCGCAGTTCACGATCATTTCCGCATTAATCACACCTGCCGACGTGGTCACATCCCATGACCCGTCTGCACGTTGGGTGGTGGCAGTTACAGGGGTATGGGTGAAGTATTGCGCCCCGTGAACTTTTGCCGCTTTGGCAAAAGCGTAAGTTGCGCCCGATGGGTCAAGATCACCATCTTGATCATCCCAAAGGGCTGCATGATAATGTTTTGGATCTATCAACGGATGGCGTTCAGCAACTTCGGCAGGCGAAATAAACTCCTGATTCAACCCCATATACCGTGCTTTGGAACGCTCACGCTTCAGGTAATCATACCACTCGGGGGTTGAGGCCAGATAAAAGCCGCCGGTGATGTTAAGGCCAACAGAATGGCCAGATAATTCTTCAATTTCCTTATACAGGTCAATTGTATAACTTTGCAAACGGCTGATATTGGGATCAGATGAAATCGTGTGAATTTGCCCTGCGGCATGCCAGGAAGAACCGCTTGTCAGCTCATCACGTTCTAGCAGCACAACATCTTTCCAACCAAATTTGGCCAGATGGAACAGGATTGAACAGCCAACAACACCGCCGCCGATAACAACCACCTTTGTGTGGCTTGGGAGTTTCTTTTCATTCATCGTTTTTCCTATCCATCAATACCAAGCTTCAGGCAGCTGTTCTTTGCGCTTAGCAACATAAGTTTGCAGCTCTTCTTTCACTGCCGCATCTATCGCGGGGGCTTCATAATCTTTCAACATTTGCTTCACACGTTCATTGGCGCGCATCTCAGCATTTTTCGACCCGTTTTCTTCCCATTCTTCACAGCTTTCACTGTCGGATAAAGTTGCTTCATAAAACGCGGTTTCATAATTGCGCATGGTGTGGCCACACCCCAGAAAATGCCCCCCCGGTTCAACTTCGTTATACGCATCCCGCGCCAGTGCTTCATCAGATGTGTCCAAGCCTTGCCCCAGTATTTTTTGGTATGATCCCAAGCGATCTGCATCCAACAGCAACTTTTCATAACCCGTACAAAGGCCACCTTCCAACCAACCAGCCGCGTGCAAAACAAAGTTGGCGCCTGCCAGCATGGTCGAATGCATACTGTCAGCGCTTTCAGCCATCGCTTGTGCATCCGCCACTTTTGAAGCAGTCAGCGAACCGCCACAACGCAACGGTACATCAAGGCGACGGGCCAATTGGCCGATAGCATAATTTGACATCACAGGTTCAGGCATACCGAATGTAGGGGCCCCTGATTTCAAACTCATGGACGACAAGAAATTACCAAGAACAAAGGGCGATCCCGGGCGCACCAATTGGCTAAAAGCCCCTACTATCATTGCCTCTGCCAATGCTTGAGCGATAGAGGCAGCCGTACTAACAGGCCCCATCGCACCTGACAGAATAAAGGGTACAACAACGATGCCTTGTCCATTTGCATTGTAAGTTCGGATGGCTTCAGTCACCACACGGTCTACAAGTAAGGGCGAATTAGTGTTTACGTTGCCCATGATCACACAGTTGTTCTCAAAAATCTCAGGCCCGTGCAATATACGAGCCATATCAATACTATCTTGCGCGCGTCCCATTTCCGTAATGGCACCCAGATGCGGTTTGTCGGAATAAATCATGTGATTGTAAACCATATCCAGATGCCGGGTGCTGACAGGGATATCGCAAGGCTCAACAATCACCAACCCACCATGATGAATACTGGGCAGCATCGAAGTGAGTTTTACCAGTTTTTCATGATCTTCCATCGTGCCGTAACGACGACCTTTGTCTAAATCGCGCACAAACGGCGGGCCATAAACCGCGGCAAAAACTTGGTTATTGCCGCCAATACGCACAGATTTTGTGGGGTTACGAGCGACTTGTTCAAACTCTCGCGGGATGGTTTTACATAATGCGCGCGCCATGCCTTTGGGCAGACGCACCTTATCATCAGCATCCACATCAGCGCCTGCTTTACGCCAGATATCCAATGCAACAGGATCATCTTTAAAGGCGATGCCTTTTTCTTGGATCAACCAATCGGCTTGCTGTTCTAAACGCACCAGTTGTTCTTCATCCAACGGATCAAAGAATGGCAGAACTCGCTTGATATAAGCAGGTGTCGCAATCACTTTGCGTTGCCCACGCTGACTGCGATCGGTTCGGCGCTTACGTGTTAGTTTTTCCGTACCTGACATCTCTTTAACCTCCGACGGTAAGGTTAAAGAGGAATAAATCATCTGTGACGCTGGTAAATTCTTTCGTTTTGCATAAATTGACATTATGCGAGAACTTCTAAAATCCATTGATTCATTACATCACTTATCAGCCTTTGAGGCTTCGGCACGGCTTGGGTCGTTCACCAATGCGGCCAAAGAAATGGGGGTAAGCCAACCTGCGGTCAGCCAGTCAGTGCGCAAGTTGGAAGATGCCATTGGCACAAAATTGTTTCATCGCCGCCACCGGATTATCACATTAACCGATGCGGGTGAGTTACTGAAAAATGATGTATCACAAGGGTTTGAACGGATACTTGCAACAGTTAAATACCTGCAAAGCCAACGCAGGGGGCGGCATGTGACCTTGTCAGTTTCCACCGCTTTTGCAAATTACTGGATAGTGCCGCGCTTACAGGATTTCCACGATCTGCATCCACATATCGATCTTCGGATGCAGACTACAGATAAGGATCTTGATCTTGCACAAGAGGTGATCAGCCTCGGGGTTTGGCGTGGTGATGGGAACTGGGCCGGGTATGATTGCACCTTGATTGCCAAAGAGTTACTTATGGCAGTTGCTAGTCCTGCATGGATTGAAAACCATGATCCCATCAACACGTTGGACACTTTGAAAGAGGCGCAGTTGATTAATCTGGAAGAGCCTTATCGCGCGCGGCCAACATGGGCAGATTTTTTTCAGCACTTCGGAGTGAAATACCAAGATGTCGGGCAAGGTTTGCGGTTAAATGATTATGCGCTTGTATTGCAGGCAGTGATGGCAGGCCAAGGTATATCGCTGGGTTGGGAACAAGTCACACGCCATTTGATTGATGTAGGGTTGCTAGCACAGATTGGGCCATGGAAATGGGACAGCGGCAAGGGGTTTTATCTGGTCTGGTCACAAAATGCCGATCTGTCAGAAGATGCAAAATCGGTACGTGACTGGATTGTAAAAACCAGTACGGTTTAACCGTGTACACGTCGCCCAGCGCCCCATAAGCACAACAGTTCAACCGCCACATGCGCCCCTGCAATTGCAGTGGCCCCAGTTGTATCGTAAGGAGGAGAAACTTCAACCACATCCATGCCAACAAGGTTAATACCCGCCAGATCACGCAGCATTATTGCAGCTTGTGCTGATGTTAAACCACCCCAAACCGGGGTGCCGGTACCTGGCGCATAAGCTGGATCAAGCGCATCTATATCAAAGGTCAGGTAAGTTGCGTTATCACCGACAATTTGTTTGATTTGACGCACGGTTTCTTCTGGGCCTTGGCTGTGCACAGTGCGCGCGTCAATGATATTGACGCCAAGCGTATCTTCGTTACTGGTGCGAATACCGACCTGAACTGAACGCTCAGGCACAACTATGCCGTCTTTCACAGCTTTATAAAACATTGTGCCATGGTCAATGCGGCCATAATCATCATCAGACCATGTATCGGTGTGAGCATCAAATTGGATCAAGGACAAAGGCCCGTATTTTTCAGCATATGCTTTCAAGATCGGGTATGTGATAAAGTGATCACCGCCTAAGCTAAGACTGGCCACCCCCGCATCCAGAATGCCCGTAATGTGAGCTTGCAAGGCCGCAGGAAAGTCAGCGATTTTGGCATAATCATAAGCAACATCACCGTAGTCGATAACATTCATATCCATCATCGGATCAATGTCCCAACCATAAGGTGCATCAGGGGCTTGCAGGCTTGACGCTTCACGGATGGCCCGTGGGCCAAGGCGGGTTCCGGGGCGGTTGGTGACAGCACTGTCAAACGGAATGCCGGTCACAGCCACATCCACACCAGTCAGGTCTTTGCTATAATTACGGCGTAAAAAACTAGTAACACCGCCAAAAGTGGCTTCATGCGAATGTCCTTTAAAACCTTTGCGAGTAACAGCCAGATCAATTTGTTTTGCTGCGTCTTCCAGTGCCATATTATACCTTAACTTTCTGTATCCATCCAAATCGTCACTGGCCCATCATTAGTTAGCGACACCTTCATATCCGCGCCAAACTGACCTGTTTGGGTCGCAATGCCAAGGGCTTTAAAGTCTGCTACGAAAACATCATACAAACGGCGCCCCTCATCTGGGCTGGCGGTCTGTGAAAACCCCGGGCGATTGCCACGAGATGTATCAGCCCCCAAAGTAAATTGGCTGACGATTAAGGCAGAGCCGCCGGTATCGATCAAGGATCGGTTCATACGCCCTTCATCATCGCGAAATATGCGTAGTTTTGTGATCTTTTGGGCAAGTTTTGTGCCCCCGGCTTCAACATCACCTTGCATCGCACAGACCAAGATCAACAAGCCTTGATCCGCACTGCCGATGATCTCACCGCTCACCGTAACTTGCGCTTCGGTAATTCTTTGTATCAATGCGCGCATCTGCTTTCCTTACGGTTTTTAAGTTTTCTATATTTGTCGCATATGGAATGGACAAAACCACCCGTGCCCAGCTTACAATAGTATCAATCAAATAAAAAAGGAATGCTGCATGACCCAAGTGATCGATTTTATACACGATACCCGTTTTGAAGATATACCCGATGAAATGATCCATGAAGCAATACGCTGCCTGACTGATACTTTGGGGGTTTCTGTTGGTGGGTCGCAAACTGATATGTCACGGATTATTCGCAACCATGCAGTGCGCCAATTTGGTGGTGACGGGGCGCATATCTGGTGGGATGGACGTAAAGCCAGCGCTGCGGGGGCGGCATTGGCGAACAGTATTACCATTGATGCATTGGATGCCCATGACGGGTATAAGCCAGCCAAGGGCCATGTCGGCTGCGGGGTCATTCCTGGGTTAATCGCAGTGATGCAGGCTGAAGGAATAAGAGATGCAAAAGAGCTGCTGACCGGTGTTGTGATTGGTTATGAGATCGGGTCACGCGCCGGGGTCGCACTGCATGACAGTGTTGCCGATTACCATACATCGGGGGCGTGGGTGGCTTTGGCGGTTGCAGCATTGGGCGCACGCCAGCTTGGGCTGACAAAAGCACAAACCCGCGAAGCAGTAGGCATTGCAGAATACCACGGGCCACGCAGCCAGATGATGCGGGTTATTGATGCGCCAACAATGGTTAAAGATGGTTCCGGTTGGGGGGCGATGGCAGGGGTTTCTGCTGCCTATTTAGCGCAAGACGGCTTTACCGGTGCACCCGCGATCACAATAGAGGCCCCTGATCTGGCACATTTTTGGGATGATTTGGGGCAAAACTGGTTAATAGCTGAGCAATATATCAAGTTGTATCCGGTTTGCCGTTGGGCCCAGCCACCTGTTGAGGCAGTTCTGGGTTTAATGAAAACGCATCAATTCAACGCTGATGATGTGGCAGGCATTACTGTTGAGACCTTCCACGAAGGCAAACGTCTGAATGCCATTCCCGACACCACGGAAGAAGCACAATATTCGTTACCATTTGCAGTTGCCGCAGCATTGGTACGTGACACAATCGGGGTGGATGAGGTAACCCAAAGTGGCCTATCAGACCCTAGAATACGTGCGATTGCCCAATCTATTATCATTACCGAGACCGATGAGTTCAACGCTGCTTTTCCAGCACGGCGCTTTGCCCGCGCTATCGTGAAACTAAAAGACGGTCAGCTGCTGACTTCAGGTGCCACCGAAGCCAAAGGCGATCCCGAAAACAAGTTCAGTGATGCGGTGATCAAATCTAAATATTACGGATTAACCGTACCAGTTATAGGGCGAGATAAAGCTCAGGCATTAAAAAGTGCCATTCATATGCTTACGCAAAGCAGTGATACTGAAATGTTTTTTGGATTGATCACAGGGTAATTTCTGGACTTAAGTGTAGAAAAACCGCAAGGTACAATGCACACGCAAGCCGATTATCCAGACAGTTATTATACTGAAACATTGGGCCAGACATCCATGTGCCCCC
>JQIA01000115.1_pt1 | contig 34944 bp, 19 predicted proteins | sample 811431 | NCBI WGS metagenome assembly JQIA01 (sample SAMN02998118, study PRJNA258478) | marine sediment metagenome | biome: marine; feature: seafloor; material: sediment; isolation source: oil-polluted sediment collected from 3 locations (0.5 km, 0.7 km and 0.9 km)... | place: USA: Gulf of Mexico ...
TTTCGACCAAAGAACATGTTTATTCTCCGTGTTTAAGTTAGTTTCCATCCATAAATGGCCTTTTTCCGCAATCGCTACGTCAAACTGCGGTGGTACTTATGTGTTGCTTGACCTTGCAGAAAAATTCTCATTTCTGAATTGGAAACAAAAAATTGTGTCCATCCACGGACGTGGATGGATATAAGTTAAATTGTCCGTTATCGTAAAAATCTGCTGATCAGTCTGTCGTCAATATCTGTTTTGTCTTTTCCGGTTATAATCCATCCGGGTTTTTCTGTATTGCAAACAAGAATTACCGGTCCCGTAGGGTTCATATCCGGGGTTGCTGCTCGTATAGACAAGGTTTTCCCTTCCAGTTCTTCTTTGAATGAAACATGGAGGGCACCATTTTCAATTTCAATATTTTTAACATAATATGATTCATAGCTTGATTTGTCGTTGTTGTCAGACAGGTTAAACCCCAGCTCTGAGCGTAACGTCTCAAGTTGTTTTTTATCCTGTGGCCATGTTCCGTTTATTGTGTGATATACATACATGTCAGTTTCTTTGTTGATTTCTCCAAAGGCGTGGCTCAGTTTTGCACGCAGACGACAATCTAAATATGTTGGAATAGAGACAGTAACAAGGATAGAGATAACTAATATTGAAAAAAGCAATTCAATGATCTGTCTTCTTGCAATTCTTAATCCTAATGGGTTTATCAGGACTTCAGCTGAAAAAAACATGCGTTCTATACCTTTTGTTAAAGATTCGGGTTATGAGCGTTTCTTTTTTCGTTTTTTTGCAGAGACTGATTTTCTCTGTTTACTCTTTTCTTCATTTAAATCACCTTGCTTAAGATCCCAGACTACCGGGCCGGTAGGATTGTCCTTGTTGATAACAGGGCTAAGCTTAACATAATGATTTTTTATGGATTCCTGCGAATCATTAAATAACACAGTGATCATTCCATTTTCAACTGTGACGCTGGCTACATATTTCCCCATGATATATTCAGGCTTTGCCAGACCGCATTGGGCATTGTCTTTTGGCAACCTTCCGGTGTGATCAAGGTACTCGACAATATCTTTCCTGATCGGGGAGAGTAATGAGTTACCTTCAATTTTAAAGGCGCGGGATCTGTATCTATCGAACTGAGGGATTGCAATGGCCGCTAATATGCCAATAATGCTGATAACGATCATCAGCTCAATCAACGTAAACCCTTTATTGTTTCTCATAAATTAAAACTCCTGTGTAAAGGCAGTATGTGATTACTGAAAATCATAATAATCGTATTTTTTCAGTTTATAGGGAGACCTGAAATATTTAAGATTATTATTAATAGTTATATATTTTAAAAATAATTGTTATTTTAATTTTTGGAGGATGCTTTTATTTTTGTTCGGGTGATACGTTTATTTACAATATTATTTATCTCTTAGTCGGCTATAAAAAGCAAGTATTTTTTAATAATTTACGGTTTAACAAGACGTATCATTATTCGTAAAATTAACATATTTCAGTCTGAGAATTCACCATGGTAAGAGTGTAAAAAATTGAAGATTTCATAATAGGTCCAACCATTCTCCCCAACTAAAACTTGACAACTTCAGCCCTGCAAAATATCTTAAATATGATTTCGACCTGTTACGGATGAAATAATAACCCAAAAGGAAAACGAATGACTGAACGATATAAATTTAACCGAATGGAACTTGCAGGCTCATTAGGAGATCTTGGTACACTTCTTCCTATTGCTATTGCCATGATTTTGATAAACGGATTAAATCCGGTCGGCTTGTTCTTTAGTATCGGACTTTTTTATATATTGTCCGGCGTCTTTTTTGGTGTCACCGTTCCTGTTCAGCCGATGAAAGTGATTGGCGCTTATGCCATTGCAACATCCATGACTGCACCTCAGATACTATCCTCTTCACTCCTGATGGGTATTTTCCTTTTGATAATAGGCCTTACCGGTGCAATAGAAGTGATACAAAAATATACTCCGAAATCAGTTATAAGGGGTGTTCAGCTTTCTACCGGTGCCTTATTGATGTCCGGGGGGATAAAATTTATGATTGGCACCTCAAAATTTCAATTGATTCAACAGGCGGCGGAACCCTTTTTGTCTTTGCATTTTATCGGGCCTGTTCAAATTGGCATTGTTATTGGTGTTGTCGGAGGGCTGATAACGTTATTTCTTCTGGACAGTAAAAAATTTCCGGCAGGGCTGGTTGTTGTTACCGGTGGCCTTTTAACAGGTTTAGTATTGGGGGCACGATTTGATCTTGCTGCGGGTATTACCGGCGTTCAACTCCCGGAATTCATGCCGTTTGCTTTTCCGGCAAAAGCCGATATTACATTTGCACTTTTTGTCCTAGTGCTACCTCAGCTGCCAATGACATTAGGTAATGCTGTTCTTGCCTATACAGATCTCTCAAAGGATTATTTTGGTAAAGAATCAGCCCGGGTAACAAACCGCAAGGCCTGTGTCAGTATGGCTCTGGCAAATTTTGTTAGCTTTTTTCTTGGTGGTATGCCGATGTGTCATGGTGCTGGTGGATTAGCTGCGCATTACAGATTCGGTGCACGCACAGCCGGCTCCAATATTATCATCGGTTTGATTTTTTTGGTGCTTGTTCTTGTGCTTGGTGAGAATATTGTCGGTTTTTTTAACCTGCTACCAATGGCTGTCCTCGGAATACTCCTCGTTTTTGCCGGCTCACAGCTTACACTCACGATAATGGACCTGGAACATAGGAAGGACTTTTTTGTTGCTACCATTATCTTAGGCATAACGCTGGCATCAAATTTAGCTGTTGGTTTTATTGTCGGGATGGTTATCGCCCATTTATTGAAATGGGAGAAACTATCGGTTTAGCTTTTTACGAAACGATTATCCTGTTTATGTAATACTGACCACTTTGTTATTGCCAGTCTTCAAGCCCGTATTTAGCAAGAATTTTATTTAGTTCGCCGGATTTTCGTATACTCTCCATTCCACTGGAAAGAATCTGCGCATATTCCTTTGACTTTTTATTTGCCGGTGAAAATGCGATAAAGGCTTTCTCTGGTGCTGTTAGAATTCCTGCGAACTCAATTTTATCCTTTAAACCCATTTGAGTAATTTTATAATTACATACATACTCAGATTCCAAAAGAACATCAATGCGACCTTTCATGAGTTTTTTGATATTTAATTCAAGGGGCGTATCACCGAAGGCTAATTGCACTGCACCTGAATCAGGATTGTCTTTGATATATTTGTTTATCGCCTCACCATAATCATATCCTTTAATCACTCCTAACTTAACATTTTTTAAGGAACTGACCCCTTCATAACGCCAGACGTTGTTCTTTGATTTGAAAAAAGCATTTCCTATCATTCCCTGTTCATTCGTTGGAAAGATAAAATCAGGGGCATCTCCATGGTAAGCACCGATAACTGCATTATATTTACCTTTTCTTGTTTGAACCAGAGCTCTTTCCCATGGTACTTTTTTGTAAATAACTTTGTGCCCGGCCTTTTTGAAAACTGCCGTGGCGATATCAACCATGAAGCCGGGATTTTTTGATTCCGGTACACAATTGATCGGACACCAGTCATCCGATGCCAGTGTAATCTGGTCTGCATTTGCGTATGTGGTAATTAAACCAAATGCAAGCAACAGTAGTAATAAATTTTTCATTACGCCCCCTTTATAGTTTATAATTAGTTATTCTCAGCCAGTAGCTAAAACAAAAATTTTGAAGTTAAAATTCCGGGCAGTAAGTGTTTGTATCAATTATATAGCTCATGCCTGTAAATGAATTGGGAGAGAGACCAGATATTCGAATTGAATGTTTTAATTATATCAAATAAAAGATGGTATATCAAATGTTGCTTTTAAGGTTTGATTTCTTACAAAATATTCTCATATTTTGCTCGCTGTTGGAATATTGACTGTAGGCCAATGGGCAGTCAGTTAAGGATTTGAACTCAGGGATGGGATGTTCAGACAGTCAAAAGGGCGTTATAATTATTTCCCCGCTTCACGTTGAGCATTTCTTGATGCTCTGTCAACAAGGGTGAAAATGGTTTCAATTCTGTTTTTTTGTTTTGAGGCCATGTGCCCTTTGACTTTAACAAGCTCACAGTCCAGTTGGTCACTTACCCTGTAAAATTCCTGATAAAGCTCAAAATTATTTAGTCGCTTGTTTTTACTGGAATAATAATCGTTCTTCTCAAGACGCTCACGTCTTCCGGGTAAACCGATGATGTTTTGAGAGTCGGTATATAGAACTATTTTGCAGTTCTCTGTCTTGATATCGCTTAAGGCCCATAAAAGTGTCTGGAGTTCCAGTTTTGTAGAAGATGTTTTTTCAAATCGTTTGACCTTAACTTCCGCTTTTAAATCATTTAATGACCGCTGATCATCCTTAAGCGCAAGATATGCCCCGAAACCTACTTTGGATTTGGTGTTTACGCTGCCATCGGTAAATACTTTTATAATAGTCATACTTTTTTTGAAACCCTTTAATCATGAGGTGTCTGGTCATCTGTTTTTTAAACAATCTGTGAATTGACTCGTTTCAGAAACCCCTAACAGGTATGAAACTTCGGCAACAGTAAGCTCATTATTATCCAGAATAGTTAGCGCTTTTTATTGCTGAATTCAGGGGAAGCACGGCTTCCCCTTTTTAAAAAATAAAAATAAATTACCTTGCTGATGGCATCCGTGGCAGACGTTATTCCTGCTCAATAATCTGCTGGTGAGATTGATAGTACGGTTGCTGATTTTGAAGGCCGGGGTTACGATCAACTACAGATTTTTCAAACGTGACATTCAATTCTGAAAGAGATTCTATTCCAAATTCTTTCAGCGCTGACATGAGTTGTTCACCCTTAATATTTTTATCGCGAAGCTCAATTACAAAATCTTTCAGGGTTTGTATCGCTGCAAGGACTTTACTGATTTCTTTTGTGACCGGAATCTGAGCATCTTTGAGATCATTATATGCCGCATGGCGCATTTCATCAGATTGCTTAAATGTATCAACCTTGTCTTGAAACGTTGAAACCATCTCCGCCTTATATTCTCCCAGGGTCACAGAGACGTCATTGAGTGTATCGGTGATCTCTGTCTCATGCTCGGATTTAGCGTCTTCAAGTTCTGTAAAGGTTTCCTGAAGTCGTTTCTCATAATCGCCGAACTGTTCCACGACCCGCCAGAGATCTGCAACTGTTTTTACAGGGTAATCCGCCTCATTCAACATTCCAAAGATTTCAACCCGAATAGTATTTATCGCAGAAAAGCAAGGCTTTACAGCTGCAATTCCGGCAACACCAAGAACAGCATAAATGCGATATTCCGGTGTTAATCCCGGTATATGTCTGGATACATAATATACAAAGGCAGCACTGAGTGAATGAAGTATAATCGCTGCGATACCGGCGCGCTGCTTTATTTTTTTAATTCGATTGATATCGTTAGTTAAATCTATAGTATCAGGCTTTTGTGGATGGGTCTGGCGCCTTTCAAGATGTGTTTGAGCAGCCCGTGATATGAAGTAAGTCCCACCGATAAGAAGGCTCATCGTTGACACATACCAAAGATAAAATGTACCTGTTAACCAGATGTGAAACTCATATTCCGAAGCTCCGTATTGTCCCATGCACCACTTGATAAACATAACAATCAACACAGAACCAAACATCCAGAAGAGCCATTCAATAAAGGCTCCAAAAGCATACTCCCGACTTTTTTGCTGTAAAATATTTTTCATAAACTTTCCTTTTTTTATGGTCTCTACAAGTTAAGCCTGTCACAGATATTAATTTTTTACGAAACTATCGTTATTTTTTAAAAACCGGTTTTATACTGAGGTAATTATAAAAACAACATGAATTATTTCAAGCCTGGCCAATCACTAAATCTTGTACCCCAAGGGCACTTGCTTCGCAGCGTATATGGAAACTTTTTCTTAGCCATCTAAATTTTTTTCGAATAAGAAAGGCAATCAAAATAATATATGCAAGTTAAAAAAAGAATCATATAACAATAATCAAGCAGGCTGTAAATATGAAAAGAATACAGGGCGAATAGTTGAATATGAACCTATGGACATTTCATGGTTTGAAGACCTTTTGCTGAGATTTTGTGTGTTTTTAAAAGAGACTAAGTCTGGCTTTTAGAAATATTTGATTCTGCAGGTAAGGTGATAGACGTTATTATTGAAAAGGGATCAGATAATAATTACAGACCGCAGATGATACGATATCGCGGTTTGAATCCATGGTATCTATTTCAAGTATCCAGTCACCCTTACCCCGCTTGTTAACCGGGGCTATCATTTTATCGGCATTTTTCTGCGATATGGAAAGTTCACAGAAAAGATCAGTATTCGCAGGCTTTGTATATTTAATATTAATCTCTTTGGTAATCGGGACAAATTTCTGGAACCCGTAAGTTGCAAGATAAAGGGCGGCGCCTGCAAGTTCCATGAGCATGAAATGTGTGCCGGCATAAACATATCCCACATGATTCATATGTTTTTGATTAACAGGGACGCTTAGTCTGACCTTCCTTTCTTCAAAGATATCAACATTGACATCACTGTTTTTTATCCATGGTATCGTATCCGTAAGGTACGGCTTCATCTGGTCAAAATCCATATTATTAAGCCTTATAAATTATTGTTGGGAAGAAAATCTTGTAGCAATTTTTATGGTAAAGGGTTGCAGTGCTTTTGTCTATGGAAAAGTGATTCCTAATCAACATGTTTCATGTGTTGGAATTTTAAAAAAGGAATTCCGACCAGCACTGTTTTTGTTATGCGAGATTGTGGACATCTGCCAATGGTTGAAAGGCCCGAAGAGACTGCCGGGTATTTATTGTCATTTTTGAATAATATTTAAAGTGTTTAAAAAAGCTATGGTCTGAAATCTCTACAAGAGAGTCAAACCATAGCTTGAATTATATTTTTTTACGATTATTCCCCACCTCTAACCGGCCAGACAAGATTCGTATCTGTTTTTTCAGCGCTGATCTCATTGCCAAAATCCATTTTAACACTCCATGCACTGCCACTAAACCAGATACAGGTAGTAGAGGACCAGTATGATTCCGATGTTACCCCTGAAAAAGTGTAACCTGACGGAAGCGCCGGACTGTTTTGGCTGAAATCAGTAAGACTTTGCAGCTCTTTGACATTAGGCAATCGCCAGTCTGTCTGGTGATTACCGGAATTGCTAATGTCTTCGGCATTCTGACCGTTTATTGTGCCATCTGTATTGAGTTGGTTAATATCGTCGATTGCATTCTGCCAGGATCGTTCTGCGTTTGCTGCATTTGCTTTTTTAAGCCAGGTAAGCTTAGACAGGTTGTCTGTAATTGTTCCGTCGCCATTATCAGTAAATCGTGGCCCTGCCTGTTTTGCACCTGCCTGCAGGGCTCCGTCATCATTATCAGCATAGCTGACAGTTTGACCTGTAACAGGGACAAATGCATCCGTTTCTGCGATAAAACCACCTCGCACAGGCCATACATGGCCAGTCTCCTGCTTGCTGTCTTTGTCAATATTGCCGCTGATCATTCGAATGAACCATGCCTGTCCCGCGTAAATGCTTACAGGTGTTGAGGCGGACCAGTAGAAGTCATTGTAGTCATAAGAGCGGACATCCGTAAACGGCTGGTCAGCAGGCAGAGTTGGATTATATTCGCCATAATCGATAAGGCTTTGAAGCTCTTTGATATTCGGTAGTCGCCAGTCTTTGAAGTGGCTCCCGTTATTACTTGTATCTCCTGCATAATTCCCATTCATTGTTCCGCTGCTGTTCAATTCTGAGATATCTCCGAGAGCATTAGTCCAGTCTCTTTTATTTCCCGTTGTGTTTGCGTTTTTTAACCATATGAGTCCTGATTGATTATCTGTTACAGTACCATTCCCATGATCAGTGAATCTTGCTGATGGCGAGGGTACGCCTTTTTGTAAATCGCCGTCGTCTCCGGCTGTGTGCGAAACTGTCTGGCCGGTTTTAGGGACAAGTGCCAGTGATATATCCGTTTCGAACGTAAAATTAATACCGCCTATACCATTTGATGAGGTGCCGCTCTTAATCTTTACATCTCTTTGCCCGGGTGTAAACGGGTAATTATTAAATGACGGTGTAATTGTATAGTCTGCATATTTATCCGGAACTTCAAACGAATAATCACCGTTTGAGTTAGTATAGGCAGTTTTAGTGGCATCGCCGGTAAGCGTAATTTTTATTCCTTCAAGAGGGCTACCGGTATCAGTGATTACTCTGCCGCTTAGTTTACACCCGGCAAGTGTACAGGCAATTAAAAGTAAGAAACAAAACAGTATTGGTTTTTTTGACATATCGGACTCCTTCAGCTGAAATAAGGTAAACACTTCAAGGGTATCTGCTTCACTTTATTGTAACGAACTTCAGGGTAAAATATTTTTATTGGTTTGAAATGTGATAAATGAATGACACTAATTGCTTAATAGTCAATTATCTTGATTATAGTTACTCGGCTGGCCTGTCAAGGTGTTTTTGTATGAATGGTTAATATTATTATACCAGTTGTAAAACTGGTTATTTGTCATTTATTACAAACTATATAAACTTTTGAAAATATGCGATATTCAGTTTTTATCTTCTTTGACAAATTATAAAATATCTAACCAGTGAAAGATAATTGTTATGTGTTTTTTTAAGATAACAATGTTCGGGACAATTTGTAAATAAACAGTCGGTGATTCTTGTATTTTATTGCTAATAACTATATAGCCTTTTCAAGAACTATCGGGCGAGTAAATACGTTATAGTGTTAAGCTGGATTATAGAGAATATAACTATGACGGTATAAAAGGTTTTCTCTGTTAGTATTAATGCTTTTGTAATGCTCATTGACTAAATTGTCCTGAAATTGTAAAATTCAGATAAAACCTATAAGAAATCAAGCTATTAATTAAAAAACATTCAGGTGCTGAGCAGATTACGAAATGCCTGAAATAACGAAATTTATACTATTTCCACGTCTTATATCCAGGGTAGTGAACTAAACCCGCATCGATTTGTATAACCTAATAGGATTGGGTTGAAGACGCGGATGCAAATCGGTATCAGGCAAAACAGGACGATCAAAAAAGATCTATTTCATATAATTATAAAGGGTATCAGCGGTATGACCGTGAAGTTAATTGGATTTATTATTTTAATGCTCGTCGCAGCAGGCAGTGCAACTGCCGAAGAATATCATTTTGCATCAATAGAGAATCTTGTTGAGCAGGAAATAGGGCGGGTTATCATCCCTGAAATTTATCAAAAACTGGGGATTAAAGTCAGTATAACACCATTACCCGGTAACAGAGCTCAGCGTGAAGCGAGCAATGGGACTAAGGACGGTGAAATAATGCGAATATGGTCATACGGCAATGAAAACCCTTCAACAATAAGAGTACCTACGCCATATTATTATCTGGAGACAATGGCTTTTGTCAGAAAAGACAGGGGGATAAAAATTAGCTCTAAAAGTGATTTGAAAAAATACAGACTGGCAAAAATAAGGGGGGTTAAGCATACGAATAATATCACAAGCGGCATGCCTTCTGTTTTTGACCTGGACAGTAGGGACGGAATGATGAAAGTACTTCAGAACGGTCGTGTTGACATTGTATTGACCAATACCATTGACGGAAGTCAGTTAATTAAAGAAAAAAAACTTACTGATGTAGTCCCCACCGGAAAGGCGCTGGCTGTTCTGGAATTATATCATTATATCCATTCAAAGCATAAAGATCTTGTACCGAGAGTCGATGCCGTAATAAAAAGAATGAAAGCAAGCGGCGAGTTGGAACAACTTGTTAAAAAAGCTGAGACGCTAATTTTAAGTAAATGAGCGGCTGCTTTATAACCTGCCCTTGAATACTGTCATTGTAGATATGACATCAAAAGAATTTGACATTCCGATATTAGAGACGATACATATACCTCCCGTATTCATTTATTATCGGTTGTTTATGACGGCCATGCAGATCACAAACGTATTGATTTGACGGCCATCGGTAGATTAAAGAGGGGAAGGAGACCTTTGTTTATGAAACGTATTTTTTTGTTTCTTTCTGTAATTCTGTTAACGCAATATAGTGGGGCAATTGCCCGAATATGTTGTGCCGAATCGGTAGCAGAAAAGACTCTTGTGTTCGCAACGCCGGAAAACGAAGGGCGTTTTACCCTTTATCAGCAAGAGGTCTATAAAGAAGTCAGTAAACGGACCGGTGTTCGTTGTATACTGAAAGTGCTCCCCAAAAAAAGATGTCTTGTTGACGCAAACAAAGGTTTTTATGCCGGGGTGGCTGCCAGGGTAAAAGGGTTGGGAACAGACTATACGAATTTGAGGATGGCTGATGTCTCGCACTTTACTGTTCAGCATATTCTTTTTGCAAAGAAAACGGAGATTGCTGAAACAGTTCAAGGTACAGAAAGCCTCATCAGTCAATCTATGACGCTGGATTATGCTGTTGGGCATCTTCGGGGAAGCAAAAAAGCGCAACGCCTCCTTGTTGGGCTTCCTGAAGCAAAAATTTATACGTTTGATAATCCAGAAGCCTGTTTTACCGCCCTGAATCGCGGTTTAATAGGTGCCTACCTTGCCGGCCCCGGAATAGTAAACAGAGCCATCTTAAAAAAAAAATTTCAGACTGATGGAATCAAAGAAATTTCCGTTATAAGTGAAACAAAGCTCTTCCCGTACGTTCATGTAAAGTATGAATCCTTTATTCCTACACTTGAAAAAACACTTCAGTCCATGATAGATGACGGTACGCTGAACAGGATACGAAAATTACTGGAATAAGTCCCGTTCATTGAGTTTTCCCTGTAAATGGTTTATAGCTGGCAGACTATACAGGAGACTTTGGTTTTTAATGATTCGATTTATTTTTTTATTAGCACTTCTGACAGCCTTCCCGCCGTTGTCAACCGATATGTACCTTCCGGCTATTCCGTTTCTTCAGACATTGTGGAACAAGCCGTTGGTAATTATTAACCTGACCCTCGTTCTGTTTTTTGTTGTCTATTGTATTTTTCTTTTAATCTATGGTCCACTCTCTGATCGCTTTGGAAGACGGCCGCCGTTGCTCGTCGGAATCATTGTTTTTATTATCGGAAGCCTTCTTTGTGCCGCTGCCAACGGTATTGAAATGTTGATTGCATCACGCATTATTCAGGCCGCCGGTGCTGCATCAGCTTCCGCAATTTCCATGGCAATTGCAAAGGATAGACTTGAGGCCGGTGCACGTGAGAAGGTTTTAGGATATGTCTCAATTATTATGGCAATCGCCCCAATGGTTGCGCCAATGATCGGAAGCCTTATAATTACCCGGTTCACCTGGCCCTGGATTTTTGTTTCTCAGGCTATAACCGGGGTGGTGGCCCTTGTCGGCGTTGTTTATACGCCGGAGTCACATCCTGAACCCAAAGGGTCATCAATAAGAGATTTGTTGAAAAGTTACGGTCAGATTCTTGCTAATGCCCGTTTTATGTCTGTGGTGGCATGTACTTCTATTGTCGGTCTCCCTTTTTTTGGGTTTATTGCCGCTTCTTCAAGTATTTACATTACGTATTATCAAGTCAGTGAAACTGTTTATGCTCTTTTTTTCGGTGCAAACGCATTCTGTTTTATGGCAGGGGCAATGGTCTGTACCCGATTTGGGCGTCGGATAGGCAGTGTCACTATGATGACAATAGGGTTTGGTGCTGTAGGCGTTGGCGGGGTTATGATGATTCTTCAGATTTTCCCGGGCCCATGGTCCCTTTTTATCCCCATGGGGTTTATCTCTTTCTGTCTTGGTATCAGCAGGCCCCCTACAAATAACCTTGCTCTTGAACAGGTTCGTGAAAATGCCGGGGCGGCATCGTCGTTGCTCGTCTTTATTTATTTTATGGCCGGGGCAGTCGGAATGGCTCTTGTTTCACTTGACTGGGAAAACAAGGTTTATTTTATAGGAATCGTCGCTATAGCTACGGGGAGTCTCTCATCAACGTTATGGTTTTTCGCAAAATCACGAATCCACATACCTGAAACGGTTAAACTTGTTAAAATAAGGTCTTAAGGATTGTAACCAGGCTATATGCCGGTATTATTCTTCTTCAGGCGGATAGTGTTTTTCCATGCATTTATCACAGATACCATGGGTGAATTCAGCATCAGAGTGTTCAACCATATATTCTTCAAGTTGATTCCAGTAACCATTGTCATCTCTGATGCCTTTACAATGCATGCAGATCGGAACAATGCCTTCGAGGGTTTTGATCTCGTTAAGCGCTGTTTCGAGTTCAACAATGGTTTTCTTTTTTTCTGCTTCAACTTTTTTACGCTGTTGTATCTCATGAATTAAGTCATCTCTGGACGCCATGGTATCCTGTAGATTTTGAGCCATCCTGTTCAGCGTTTGCGACAGAAAGCCGATTTCATCATTTGAGAGAACATCGGCCCTTTCATCAAGGCGTCCCTGTCCAATAAGTCCGGCAGTCTTCGAAAGTTTGACAATTGGATTTGCAATCCATTTGCCCAGGACCAAAGCGATAAGTGCAGTGACGAGTGTAAATATTGCACCAACAACTACAATTAATGTTGTTGTTTCATGGGCCGCTGCTATGACATATTTTTCGCTGACAGACAGGACCATGTGCCAGGCTTCACCTTTGTTGCCCTTAATATGATCCAGCGATTCCTGGCTACCGCCAAAACCAAGACTTTTAGATCCGGTTGTTATGTTGACAGGGGAATGTGCGATGAGCATATTCTTCTGTCCTGTATCAACCAGCGAGGCGCCAGCCTTTTTATCCTGCAGTAAATCAACAATGTGACTACTGAGACTGGTTGACAACGGGATGACACCCTGCTCGGCGATTATAAGCCCACCGGTTCTTGCGATTTGAACTCTGCCATGATGTCGAAGGGAAAACTCCTGAACCAGATCTGTAAGCGGGCCTTTGATATTTATATTGCATTTCAAAATGCCAATGACTTCATTTTTGTCCTTAATCGGAATAACCACGCCAAGCACATATCCCTTTACACTTAAATCAAAGCCCCGATCATCCAGAAAAATTCTGCCCTGACCCCCATTATAGCATGCCTGCCACCAGTATTTATGGGCATGAGCAAGCGTTGTAAGTTTTCCGGTAGTCGCAATCATAACACCGTACTTGTTGGTCAAAAATATTTCACCATATTCGGCAGGTATTGTTTGTTGATGATATTTCAGATATTCAGCAACAGGGTTGGTCAGGTGTTTCTGAATAAACGGATCATTAATATCAACGTTTTCTTTCCATAGCCGATTACGCCTGTTTATTTCTTTTTTCTGTGCTGATTCATTCAATACAGAAAAATTAGAATTACTTGCAATAAGTGTCGTTTTCATTACGGGGGCAGACGCTATAGTTGCGGCTATTGTTGCTTTCTCTTTGAGGTGCGACTCCAGATGGAGAGAAAGTTCTTTAACGATATTTGCATTGTTTTTCATCTCTTTTTCTATTAGAATTTCATGACGCATGCTGTCATAGCCTAACGATAGAATGAGTAGAATGGCGATGCCAAAAAGTGTCATCACGGCTGAAGCTTTATATTGAATTTTCATAATTAATTAATTCCGGGTCGAACTATTTAAAATTGTGAGGTTGGAAAAGTTTTCTGTCCTATTTATATTTTAACAATCGTACACTTGGCGGGCAATGATTTTGAATACTCTAAAAAAGCCTATAAAATACCTATTGAACATGAGTATAAATTTAGAGCCTGGAAAGAAAGGAGCTGAGATTAATTTTTTTATTTTTAATCCCAAGTTTTCTGCGGATATGATCACGATGGTTCGTTACGGTTCTGACCGAATTATTAAGGGCTTCTGCAATTTCTTTGTTGGAAAGACCTTGCTTTATAAATGCGGCGACTTTTATTTCAGCAGGTGTCAGATCATTTAAAGGGGTTGATAAATTTTTTGTGAACGGGGTAATGATTTCTTCAAGGTTCGCTTCAATAATATCCATTAGAGTCTGCTGATTGGGTTTGTTAAGACCCGTCTTTAATTTATTTAGAAAGGGTAGAATTAAGACCTCTATGTTTGAAACGATTTTAGCCTCTATCTCAGATTTGTCTTCGTCTCTTTTTTTTAGCAACACTTTAAGGGCAGCATTCATATCTTCAAGTTCGGCCGTTCTTTCTTTTATACGTGCCTCAAGGTGCTTGTTTTTTATTTTCTGGTTGTTTTCTTCAAGCTTCCGGTCAGTTATATCTATTGCTATTTCAAGACGCACCAGGTTGCCGTCAGTCCAGTAAATAGCCTGATCCCTAAGTTCATACCACTTATCAACAACCGGATTATAATGCTCCCATATGTATGGCGATGAAGGAAGACCTTCGTTGGTTAATAGTTTGTTATTTGTGCAGAAATTACAGGGCCCTCCCTGGTTTTGTTGAAGTGATTTCCAGCAGGTTGTTCCGATCAGTTTTTTTTCGAAATGGCTTTCGAGGTGGTTGTTAATAAACAGGATTTCATGCGTTGTCATATCGGCCACGTAAATACTTACATCCAGATTGTCCATTACCGATAAGAATCGTTCATGGGATGAACGAAGAATTTTATCGGACAATTTTCTTTCAGTAATATTTTCATGAATGCTTATCCAGACTTTTCCGTATTCAGGATGATTAAAAGCGGATATATGTACATTGCAAATAAAGGGGGTTCCGTCCTTCTTTACATTTTTTGTTTCTAAGGTTAATTCGTTTTTATTTTTAATTTCATCCTTAATATCGCCCGCGATATCATTGGCATTCGCTTCATTGTCTTCAAAATTTAATATTGCGACATGTCTCCCGGACAGTTCTCCCGGATCATAGCCGAACATTTCGTTGAATTTATTATTTGTATAAACTATTTGAAGATCGTCTGCCCGAACAAGATTTACGCCTTCAGCCATCTTGTCGACTATTATTTCAAACAATCTCGAATTGTCAGGCATAACCAACCCTCCGACATCAACATTAATATCCTGAATATTATGAATAAATACTATTTAGCGCTACATCAGAGTTGGGCAGAGTCTAAGGAGCCAACTCAATTAGAAAGAATATATTTAAATAACCATGAATATAGCTACAATACAAGGCTGAAATTTCTTAAATGCGAAAAACTGATTCAATTGCAAAATATTCGCAGGGTGCTGAAACAGTATTAAAGTCATTCCTGAAAAGAACCTTTCCCCTGACTGTTGTTCGCACATTTACCATACCCTGTTTAACAAATGGCTTTATCCTGTTGGGTAATTCCTGTCTGTTTTATATATTATAGAAATAGTGAAGCAACTCAATATTCATACTTCCCTGAACTCTGACGTCTGTATTTCGTTATTTACTTTTTTAACATACCGTCTGGTTTGTTAAAAAAGTAAATATATTCCCGTAAGAAGGGTTTAATTATGAAACATTATAAATATTTCCTTAAACAGTAATAAATAGCTTGACAATGGTGCGTGTTTGTCGATAAAAAAGATTTCTTGAAGTTCTTAAGCTCAATATTTAAAAGCACCTTTGTTAAATGGTCGTTTAAAAAATAAACTGAAATGGATTGTTCTAAGGAAAACTAAAGATCCCATATCAAGAACAATAATAATTGCTTTTCGCAATTAAAGTTGCCAAAAAACATGTCCGGTGATTGTAATCCTGATACGACATGGTTTTTTTGCAGCAGTAAATTTCCCATACAGGCATTATTTGAAATTTAGAAAAATCGTTCATATTTGTTGATGCAGATCATTGCCATCATTTGATTTTATAAGAAATACTAACAATTTAAATTTTTTTTGTGCGGAGGAAAACATGTTTAAGCAGAAGGTATTATATCTCTTCCTTGTCATGATCGCCTTAACACTGGCGGCCTGTGGTGTTGCAGGTGATGAAGAAGAGGATTTTGGAGAAAGACACAATACGGGGTTTCAGTTAAATGGCCCTGTCGATCCGGATGATCAGTTCCCGTATTTTAAACTGACCGAAGTTTTTGACGGCAGAGGGGCTCTGGAAGATGCATGGGACAGCATCGATGGCCCGACGTTTAATTCATATTTAACAAAGACAGTCGATGACTATACCGATCCCTTTATTGTTTTTTCTAAAGCCAATGCCAAAGTACTGGGTGGCGAGTCAGGCCTGATGACATTTATTTTCGGCCATGATATCGCGAATCTTCTTGATTACCTGACAGATGGAAGAGCAAATACCGATGCAACGGTAACAGATATTGGCCGGTTTTATACACAGAGTGGCGAGGTATATCAGCAGGGATTTTATTCGTTGCTTGATGAATTGTATAAAGACGGCGAAAATTCAGGAAAAATGGAATTCCCGGCCATAGGCAGAAAAATTATCAATCGAATGCTGGATAAAAAAACAGCAGCCGATCTTCATGCTGATATGGAAGAGCTTGTAGAGGACGTTATAGGGGAAGATTTTAATAAGGACTTCAAAGATCTTCATGAAGTTTTGGGGAAACTGGTTGTTCGTGCTGATTACCCCTTATGGGTCGACCCTTCCGGTACCCCGCTGGATAAGAACGTGATTGATCCTGATAATTCTGAGCATTCAAACACCGGAATCGGAAATGCTGTTCAGGGTGTTTTCAATCAGGCAAAGTGGGTTAATCAGATGCTTAAATCAACGGCTGAAAGGGGTTACTTTCATGATCTTGTTAATGAAGTAACAAGTCTCTTCAACCCGTCTCCCGCGTCATTAAACAGTCTCAAAATTAAAAAACTTCTGGAAAATATTGAAGATAATTTTACCAAAGAGGGGAGTGGATACAATTCAAATGCTCTCTATAGTACAGATGACGCAACTATTTATTCAGATGCCGAACTCGGAAATACAATAAGAGAACTTCTCCCGGGGTCGCTTCAGTTGATGCTTCGATCTGACAGGCTGGCCTCATTAATTGGCAACGAGCCAGGCAGTGATACAAAATATGTGCTGCGTGAGATGACCAACAATTTAAAAGCGCTACAGTTTGATCCTGAAACGCAAAATATTGAAAAGTCGTTAATCAATTTGATGAAGTATGATGTCTGGGGGCTTGACAGGACAGATACCGAATCCGGTGCATCGCCAACTTCATTCCTTGAAAGTCTTCTTTTTATAACTCAGGTTTCAAGTAATATTGGGTGGAAAGATCGAGGAGAAGCCTTAGGCGATTCAGACGATGAGATAAGAAAAAAAGACGAAGATGACCCATTTGACGAAGGAGATGCCCGATACGAACATGGTCATGGTTATCACACTGGTAGTCTGACCTTGAATGATTCTCTTTTCAGCTTGAAAACGCACAGTGTTCAGGGTTCTTTAGGAATATTTGATATATCTTTAAAAGAGACAGATGGTGATTATAGATTCCGGAGTAAGACACCATTTGATTTGAATGGTAGTGATAGTTATCAATTTCACTACGATCAGGATTACGATGTTTTAAATATGCTCGCAGGGCCTGGTGTTGGTGATTTTGGGGCTTCCGATGGTGGTAATCCTGATGGCGAAGTACCAGCTTTCAATGGTTATGCGGCTTATTCTCCTGATGGCAGAAGTGAAAAAACAATGTCTGCGTGGACATTAGGATGGGTGGCAAGAGCTTGTTTTAATGGTGAAGGTCCTTATTATTATGCTGACCCTGAAGTCAAAACTGTTTCATTTAATGACGAAACCTGGAAACGATATTTAAGGCCTAATGGGAAAACATATGCCCTTGTAAGTGATGCGAATGAGTATTTTTACCCTTCTGAGGGGGCGGACCCTGAGGATGAGGAGCCTGCCACGCTAAAATATAATGGCAGAAAGCAGCGATATAACAGATACAAGTCTGAGTGGAAAACAGATTACTATCTGGCTAAATATATTATAGACGGGAATCCTCTAAAAGACGGGGCTTATGGTGTAAGATTAAATCAGGATAATGCGGGTAATGTAGCGTTGGAGATTGGTGATCGTAATGGGAATTTTAGCGCAACTTCTCTTACCTACAAAGAGCTGATATCTGAAATAGATCCATTACGAGCCTGCAAAACGCCTGAAGAAGCTTTGTTTAGAAATTATCAATGGCTGATGACTGAGAAAAAGATGGTAATTGTTATGCCGTTAGTGATTGATATGAATGTGCCTATAAATCCAGAAAAGTGGGGAATAGATGGTGACGTTTATTCTGAAGTGATCGCATTTCAGGTACTTGAAGCCAATGGAATGTCAGGGCTTACAAATCTGAGGAAATCTAACCATAACCATCAATGGGCGAAAAAAAGAGATGGGGGAATTTCAACTATTCCTGGAGACTATAGAATTGAAGTTGTTTCTTCAGATACCAGCGATGCTGGCGCTACCACTGACTACAAAATTTATAATAACACTCTGGATTGCGGGACCGCAACGCCAGCTGTTGTCGCACATAATATTCCGGCTCTCTATCGGTTTGGTTTCCCTATAGATAGAACGCTTAACCTTAGAACGCCAGAAATAAATGATATGGAGGTCGGATCTAAGGACTTTACGGTTGGTGCTAATGACAAATGGGCCAACAGAAATGCTGTTCTTATGCCGTTTATTTCACTTGTAGCAGCAATCTACAACAATACACCTGAAAAACGGAGCTCTGTAAAAGCAGGACTTAAAAGTTTTGTGGAAGGGACTTCGCCTCTAATTAAGCCTCTTGTTTACTTCCAGAAGGATGGCGGTCAATATCCACGTATAACTTGGAAGCCAATGGTTAGGGGGGGGGAAGCTCCGGACACAGCGACAGATTGGACTGATTATATTGGAGATGATTTCTTAAGATCGTCAGCAGATTTCCATGAAGGGAATTTTCAACAGGCCTCATGCTGGGACGGTACAGCGGCAGAAAAAGCATACTACCAGCCCGCAGTTGTTAAGACGCTTTTAAATGTTCTTATAGATAGTGATATTACAGCAATATCTGACGTTGAAGCTGGTTACAACAATAGCAGAATGGACGGCGTTTTGCCAATGCTGGCTGAAACCAAAACTATTACAGCGTTATTGAAAAGTCTTATGAGTGACGCAAATGATTCAGATCTTATTTATTCAAGCCTTGAACAGATTAACGGGGCTTTGAAGTTTACTAAAGGGCGAATGACGGAAATAAATCAGGAGGAATCCTATAAACAAATCGCTTTTCCGGATTGGATGTTTGCAACAGGTGTAGAGGAAACACGTGATGTTGTATACGGCGCCTATACCGAGTTCACGGGTGTAAGGGCAGAGGATATCATTATTGATCGTGGCATCGACAGATTGTTAGGACATAAAGCAATTGATTCGGTTAATGACGGATATGGCCTTTCAGCTTATGTCGCTGAGCAGCGGTCAGAAATAGAACCTTGGAACGGGTTTTATGAAACAGTTGATATGCTTGAAGATTTCCTTCACCCGGATTCGCCTTACTCAATCGTTAAGAATGTTCTGAATATCAATGATGCGCTTTTTGCAAGAGAACGATCTTATGAGGATATTGAAATTGCGGGACTTTTATATGCCGTAGGAAAGCTTTTAACCTCAAAAAATGAGAGTGGCAACTGGGTAAGTCAGGGCGAGAGCGGGTTTGATGATGTGCTGAAACTTATTACCGAACGATTCCCACAGATTCATGATGCCATGAAAGATGAAAATGGTTTTTCAGGTGATAATTACCATTCGATGCTTGTTGTTAACTCAGATATTTTGAAGGAGAACGGGCTTGCAGAATATATGGTTGGTGCTCTCTCAACCAAAGAGAATTTTGAGGCCATTTTTTCTGATGTAAATACGTTTATTAACGACCCGGTCGTAACAGAGATGAATCCGTTATGGTTAACGCTGTCTGATCTTTTAAATGATATGGCGACAGTCCTTGAAATTACAAAGGACGGTGACGAACTCGATGCTATTTACCAGGATTTTGGCTTTCAGCAGAACTAATAATTAATAAAGAAAAAAACATATACGAGGAAATAATGAAAAAAATACTGCTTTTTATAACAACAATTCTTATGCTACCACTGATGACTTCTTCATTATATGCCGTTGACTTTGCTTCCTCCTATGGCGTATCTCCAAAAGGGATCAGCCTTGGTAACGCAATGTGCGCAAGGGTAAACGATTGGTCTTCAGCATATTATAATATGGCCGGACTTGGTAAATCCTATGGTGACGCAGATCATCATTCACAGATTGGATTTGCATATCTTAAAAATTCACCCGATTTTAATATCGATATCAATCGAACAAAATCCTCAGATGGCACCGCGCTTTCAACAAATGGTGACCAGGATCTTGAAACCGGTACTTTCGTGGTCGGTCTTGCAGTGGATATCCAGAAGATTATTATCGATCTGCCATTTGTCTCCACCTTAAGATTTGGCGTTGTTGCCGGTGTTAATGATGATATGACAGCGGTAAAAATAAATGATCTTGATCCAAGAACCCATAATTATATGAAATATGGCCGGGAATCCCAAAAACTGACAATTATGAATGGGTTTGGTGCAGGTTTTATGGATGATAGCTTTGGTATTGGTATCGGGCTGAATTCGACATTTGGCGGTGATGGCGTTGTGCTTCTTGAAAATGTACAACTTCTCGATGGACCTCAGAGCCCGGTTGCTAATTCAAAAATGGATATGAAGATTGAACAGACACTGATTGCCGGTCTCTATTACAGCCCGGGCAGAATGCATGATGTGCTTGAAGGACTTGAATTCGGCTTAACCTATAAAGAAGAATCAGAGCTTAATATTCAACCATTTCAGACCGCAGCCGAGACGGACCTCGGCGGTATCCCCCTTAATCTCGGACTTGCATTGCACGATTTTTATCAGCCGCCGTCAGTCACCTTTGGTGTGGCATATATGATCTCAAAGTTTCAGGTTTCTTTCGATGTTGAATACCAGATGTGGTCAAAATTTTCACCTTCCACGACAGTGATGTCAAACTATAGCTCTGAAATAAAAGAGCTGGATGATATTTTGATTCCAAGGCTTGGCCTGGAAGTGATGTTACCTGAAGGGTTTGCTCTTCAAAGTGGGTATTATTTTGAACCTTCATTTGTTCCGGATGATGCTGTGGCAGGACGGATTAATTTTCTTGATAATGATAAGCATGTTGGTTCAGTTGGGGTATCATATAAACTGCCGGATGAATTTATGAACATAAAGGGGCAGCTTGAACTTAACGCCGGTTGTCAGGTTCAGTATATGGATGAGCGTGATGTTAAAAAAACGACGCCAACACCTGAAAATCCGGATTATTCATTTGGTGGGGCATGTTATTCCTTTATTTTTGGCGGCAGTTTGAGTTTATAGGCTGATTATTGACAATCCAGGTAAAAACGGGCATTTAAATTTTAATGCCCGTTTTTTTGTGTGATAACATCAACAATAGTTTCAGAAATGACATTCTTATTAACAGGTTTTTGAATAAATGCATCCATGCCAGCATCCATGCAATCCTGCTTTTTTGCATTTGCAGTAACACAAATAATGGGGGTACTCTTGCCTGCTTCAGATTTTCTTATAGCAATTGTTGCTTCTATACCATTCATTACCGGCATTTGAACATCCATGAAAATAATATTAAATCTGCCGGTAGAAAATTTCTCAACACCGATTTTACCATCCACGGCGGTTTCTGATTGTATGTCCATTTTTTTTAGAAAAGAGCTGAGGATTAAGGCGTTAACTTTATTATCTTCGACGATTAAGGCATTTAATTTTGAAAAATCAACGTTGCCGGTTGTCAGGTTATCATGTTTTTTAGCAGGAATTGACAGGGTGAATTTCGCACCTTTTCCTTCAACACTCTCTGCGTTTATGGTGCCATTCATTATTTGAATGATTTTTGCCGTTATCGATAAACCGAGGCCTAAACCTTCAAATGGCTTTGTAAATGACTGATCATTGTCAGATTGTCCGAAAGCATTAAATAATTGATTTAATTTATCCTGCGGTATACCCGGGCCCGTATCTTCGACTACAATTTTAAGGTATGAATCATCGTTATAAGAGGCACCAAGGGTAATTGAACCTGCTGTTGTGAATTTTATGCTGTTTTCCAATAAACAAAGGATACTTCTGATTATCCTTTTTTCATCTCCGTTAATGAGTTCAGGAAGTTCAGAATCAATATTCATCTTAAAAATTAAGTTTTTTATTTGTATCTCATTTTTAAATATCTCCGGAATATTTTCAATTCGTCTGGCGATATTGAATACAGAAATATCCGGAACAAGTGTTCCACTTTCAAGGTCGGAAAAGTCAAGAACTTCATTAATAGAAGCCATAAGTCTTTTTGACGAAACTGAAATATGGTCAATATGTTCTATTGACTCGGGGATGGCATGTCCGGCAACAATATCTTTAAGTAATTGAAGTTCCCCTTCAATTCCGTTCAAGGGTGTTCTAAATTCATGAGCCATATTTGCAAGAAAATCAGTTTTTGCTTTATTGGCATTTTCCGCAATATTCTTTGCAGATAAAAGTTCCTTGTTTGCAATTGATAATTCATTGGATTGACGGGCAATTTTGATTGATATTGCCGCCTGGATAGTTAGTACCTGTAGAAAATTAACCCTGCCCGGTGTAAAGACTCTTGTCGCAAGATTATTTTCAAGATATAAAATACCGGTTAATTTGTTTTGATGAATAACAGGTACGGCTAAAACAGATTTGAGTTTATTTTTTACAATATATTTTTCTAAGACATACTCCCCTTCATTTGAAGCATCGTTTAAAACGATACTTTTTTTTCTGAGCAGAACGGACTTAATAATTGGAATACAGACACTGGTGCTGGTATTCAGGGGGATTGACTGTAAAACAGCGGTGTTGCCCTCAATGCTTCCTTCTGCTTCAATAAACAGGTCGCCGTTGTTTTCGAGAAGAAGTGCACCGTTTTCTGCACCTGCATTTTCCATCGATATTATCAGGACTTTTTCTAAAAGAAGTTTTAAATCAGTAATACTAGAAAATGCCTGAGATGATTTCATAATTGATGAAAAATCGAGTGATAGAGTTTTTGAAGAAGATGTAACGTCATAAGTTTCGGTTTTTTCGATTGATTTTGTTATTGTGGTTTTCTGTTCCAGCAAATCAGGATATTTTTTTGCAAGTTGTTTTACTTTGGCCGTTGCTCCCCATTTTAAGAAACAGTTCTTTGCTTTTTTTAAATGGTGAATTGCTGTTTTTTTACGGTCGATTCTAATATAAAAGTTTGCTGCAAGCTCATGAGCCATACCTTCTTCATGGGTAAAATCACTTTTAGCTGCCGTTTCAATCGCTTTATAATAGTATTCAGAAGCTTTAGCGTTTTGATGATTAATATTTGCAAATTCAGCTTTAACTAAATAATACTTATTCAAATGATTCACAGGTGTTACTTTGGCATATCTTTTCATTTTTATTAAATTCAGCCGCACCTGTAATTTAATCTGCTGTTTCTTCAACCAGCCTGCATCGGGATAGAGAGCCATCCATATTAATGAACTGTAAAAACTGACCACCGTATGAACATAAAGCCCAAAAGCACTCTCGAGATGATTCAGTGCTTTATTAATATATGTTTCTGCCCGTTGATAATTTCCTGCAAGATAGCTTATAATTGAGGTCGAAAAGTAGTTGAAATACAGGATCGTTCTGTTATTTCCTTCCATCAAAAAGGGGGCAGATGGTCCCTTAACTCCGGAATCACCGGTAAGTATATCGAACGTGTCAGAATTACTTTTAAGATTACGGCACACCTGCATGTAGATCTGTATACTGTACAAAACCGATGTATGATCCATTTCTGTTACAATATCAATATATTTTTGAAGAAGTTTCTCATACTCATCAAGATTAAGCGCTGTGTGGAAATTGTGTGTAGTGGAAATCGTGAAACAATGCGCTGCAAATATATGGTCACCCGATTCGAGCCCGGAATTATAACCATCCATCAGCATTTTTTCTAAATCCCTTGGGTTTTCCTGCCAGTGCATTATTAACCCGGATAATGCCATATATACTTTTGCTTTTTGCTCAGGATAGTTGAACTTTTCGATAATTTTCAGAGCCACCTGGGCATAGGCAATGCCTTGTTGATATTTACCGATAAGGCAAAGAATAAGCCCGAAAGATACCAACGTATATGGACTGGTTGGCGTATGACCGAATTTTTTGATCAACATGATCGTCTTCAATGAAATGAGGGGGATATAGGCTGGTTTTTCGACGTATGCAGCATCAGCGTAATTAGACATGGTCCGCATTCGGATTTCTGATTTTGAATTTTTCGTTTCAGGAAGTGTGATGAAATCTTCCGGTTTTGTTCCAATAAGTCTGATCATCGAATATAACAGGCTGACAGCAATACGAAATTTGAGAAATCTTTTTGGAAATCTTATCCCCATTTGTCCTGATACCGATAATCCGATTTGTAAGGCTTTTTTTTCATCAGTTTGAGCGATCGCGTTCAGAATTAAGGTCTCATAAACATGCACTTTATCAAAAATATTATCCCCGTTTTTAATGACATTATTTGCGTACTCATCCATTTTTTCATAGTCAAGAAGAAACATCATGGTTTGTGCTGCTTCGGAATATAAATTTATACTTAAATCGTAATAAAATTTCCAATGGTCTGGGTTTAACGATTTTATTATGGATAAACCGGTATTAAAATAGCCTGCCGCTGTTTTATATGCGATCGAATTTTTTGCCTTTTTACCGGCGTCAAGATTCATTTTTGCAAGCGTTTCCAGTTCATCTTTCTCTGTGATAAGATCAATGCCTTTGTTGTATTGATCTACAATATAGAGGATCTTTTTTTGATAACTTTTTTCGCTGGCATTTTTTAAAACAATTTGTGCTGTCCGAAGGTGAATCGCTTTTTTTTCATCGTCACTTGTTAGAAGGTATGCTGCCTCATGAACTTTATCATGGACGAACCGGTATCTATCATTGTTAAAAATAATCAACCCGTTATTCACTGCTTCCATCAGGCACTTTAAAGTGTCCTCAATTGTTTTTTCAGCAGTTAATGATAATAACTCTAAGCTAAATCTATTGCCTATACAGGAACACAGTTTTAGAATGTTTATTGTTTTATCAGATAATTCTGTGATTTTTGCGCTCATTAAATCAACAACGTTATCTGTTATTTGCAAATTTTTAATATCAGCAAGACTCCATTCCCAACCCGATTCAGGGTTAAAATGGATATGTTTTTTATCATAAAGGTTTGATAAATATTGATTGACGAAGAAGGGGTTACCGTTGGTTTTTGTATTAACAATTTCAGCAAGGGGTAACGACTTGTCTTTATCACAATGGAGTGCTGTAACAATAAGCCTGTTGACATCACTGACATTAAGCGGGGATAAGGATAGCCTTTCAACAGGTCTGTTGTACTTCGCAAATTTTTCAGTAAACATGATAAAGGGATGTCCTTTATCAACTTTGTCGTCACGATAAGCACAAATGAGCAAGAACGACTCAATTTCCGGGTCTTTGATCATCATTTCTATGAAATCAAGACTCGGTAAATCAACCCATTGAAGATCATCAAGAAAAAAAGTTAAAGGTGTTTCTTTTGATGACATTATTTTGAAAAAATTTTTAAATGCATACTTAAAACGATTTTGTTCCTGTTCTGAATCAAGAGAGGGCACCGATGGTTGTTTACCAACAATCTCCTCAATTTCAGGCACAATATCGACTAATACCTGTATGATTGGGCCAAGCGCTAATAATAACTTGTTTTTCCACATATCGATTCTGTCCGGGGTTTCGGAAAGAACCTGATTTGCCAGACTCTTAAAGGCCTGAATCAAAGCACTATAGGGTACATTTTTTCTGTACCGGTTATACTTGCCCGATATAAAAAAACCTCTTGCTTCTGAAATGGGTTTGTATAATTCATTAATTAATGTTGATTTGCCTATACCTGAGTGCCCTTCAACTAAAACGATTTCACAATTTCCATTACAGACACTTTCAAAACATTTAGTAAGTTTCGCAATTTCAGTATCTCTTCCGACGATTACATGAGGCGGGATATACACATGGGGGATATCATTTTGTGCAATAGGAAAGTCTTTAATTTCTCCTGTTTTAAGAAGTTGATTCCGACAGTTTTTTAAATCTTTAACGATACTGTATGCACTTTGATAACGATCTTCCCCTGTTTTTGCTATTAACTTCATTACAATATCAGACAACGCTTTAGGGATATTTTTGCCAGTAACTGCCGGAGCCTCGGGGATTCTTGCTATATGAGCATGAATCAGCTCCATAGGGTCCTGGTAATTAAAAGGGACTGACCCTGTGAGCATCTCATAAAATGTAATTCCCAATGAGTAATAATCGGTTCTGTAGTCAACCAGACGGTTCATTCTGCCTGTTTGCTCGGGTGAGATATATTTTAAAGTACCTTCAACCTTTCCTGAGATGATGGTATCGTCTTTCAACAGCATACTGGAAATACCGAAGTCTGTAATTTTTATCGTCGTGTGATCATGAGAAATAATAAAATTTGATGGGTTAACATCTTTATGCACGATATCACTTTTGTGAATTTCACCTAGTGTAACGGCCATGTCTATTGCAAGATTTAAAAAAAGACTCAAATTATTATGTATTACTTCAATTTTCTGTTGAAGGGGGACACCATTGAAATCTTCTAAAATAAGAGCCTGATTGTTATTATGATTTATTAATTCATAGGTATGAATAATACCGGGGCTATCAATATTTCGTATAATTTCATATTCCTGACGGAATCGTGCTATATCGGCTTCTGAAGCATTTTGTGACTTTAACAGTTTTATTATAACGGTGTCTTCAGCATTTTTTTTACGTCCACGTGCGATTAACGAAGTTTGGCTTTCATTTATTATTTCAGTGATTTCGTAATTTGGTATTTTATACATAAGGCTCCGTCTTAGTGACCGGGTCAGTTCCGGGAGAAATTATCAGTATAAATCAGTCAGCATAGTTAATCTCACGAAGAGGATGATTAATGCAACCAAAATTTTATTTTTAGAAGTATTAAGTGTGTTTACACGTCTTCCGGTGTTTAACTTTTTAAATGAATCGAAATAAACTATAAATGTGATTCTTTTACCCGGGCGGGAGTAAAAAAGTCATTGAATATACTTGGGAATTATATACTTTTATGATTTTTTATGCAATAGCCTTATTCCTACCTTACTCAGCACTGTTTGCGGGAGGTTCACATGCTTTTTTATATTATTAATCGTCTCTTTTTACCCATAGAATGCATGTGGTACAAAATGAGTTTAAGAAAAGGAACCAGGAGTGAATTCAACTTTTGAAATGTTATTTATCAGGTCGTTCTGGCTGTCCTGGAAAATTTATTTCTGAATTCTTTAGGCGATACACCAGTATTCTTTTTAAAAAGCCGTCTAAATGAATTAATATCTTCATAGCCGACCTGCCATGTGATTTCATTAATCGTATCAAGCGAGTTTTCCAGAAGATATTTTGCCCGTTCAATTCTTAAATGCTGGAGATAGGCAAGGGGCGTTTCATTTGTCGCTTTTTTGAATCTACGTTTGAAATGTCGTGGACTGATGCCGGCTTTATCGGCAATGGCATCAATGGCGATTTTGCCTGAAAAATTTGCCTCCATCCAGTTTTGTGCTTCAAGAATCTTTGTATCAAGGTGGTTTTTCCAGAAATCATGGAGCATATAGGGTGACTGACTTTGCCTGTCCGGGTCAATCAAAAGTGCTTTGGCGCAGAGAGATGCAAGACCTGAAGATCCGAATTTTTCGATAAAATAGAGGCATAGATTCATAAAAGCAGTAGCAGCGCCTGAACTGATAAGGCGCTGGTCTTCAATAACCATTTTATCGATATTAAGATTGACCTGTGGGTATTCCCGTTTGAACTTATTGGCGAAAAACCAGTTAGTTGTGGCTGATTTTCCATCTAAAAGTCCGGATTCAGCCAGCAGAAAAGTTCCGGTGCATGTCGAGGCAATAATCGTCCCCTTATCATATGATTTTCTTAACCACTCATAGACTGGTGTATAACTATCACTTGTCACATCAAACGGGGGTAAAAATGCAGGCAGCAGTATTAGATCAGAGGCTGGGAGGTCTTTGATAGACTTTTTAGGATTGAGCGTCACACCACCGCTTGCAGTAATCGGTTCCCCGTTAATAGAGCAGAGCGCAACATTAAAAAGAGGAATCCCTTCACTTTCGGGGGCAGTCATCCAGAAAATGTTAGCAAGATGAAGTGAATCAATGAGTCCGGTTATTGCAGAAGAAACACAGTCATCCATTGCAAGTACTGAAAGCGATTTTGTTGTTGCCATCTGTTAATCCTGTTGCCTTTCTATCTGTATAAACAATATGCGTTTGACCGTTTGAATTCTTTTGAAACTTCAAATGGCACGATAAGCATGAATTATGTCATATATGACTCTTTATAAATTTTCTGTCAACCCATATATATAATTTGAGATAACAATTAACTGAAATCGTACGTCTGTCAGAAGCCCATAAAAATGTCTGATGGAAAAAATGAAAAAACCGGAGGATGACCATGAAGTATCGAATTGCAGGCTGTGACTTAGGCAAGGTTTCAGCATCTTTTGTAACCGCTGTTGTGGAAGAAAACGGAGAGATTAAGATTGAAGACGCTAACCATCTTTATCATGACGGAAATCCGTTGTCGGTTTTCAAAAAATGGTACAGGGAAAATAATATTGCAGCATGTAAAGGGCTTGGCGCAACAGGACATTATGCTGAAGAGCTTGTCTTACCGGTTATGGTTTTCCCTGAAGAGGCCTGTCAGGAAGCATTGCTGGATTCCGACCATTCATTTCCTGAAACCATGAATCTGGTAAGTGCCGGTGCCAGCGGCTATAGCGTTCTGTCCCGAACGTCAGGATTAGATATGAAGGGGGAATCCGGGAAATACTACTATCAATATCTGGAAAATGATAAATGCTCTTCCGGTTCAGGTGAAAATATTCAGAAAATATCAGCAAGATTCGGTCTTGACATTGCCGAAGCAGACAGGCTCGCAAAAGAGGCTGACGGAACAATTCCAATTACCGCACGCTGTTCAGTTTTTTCAAAAAGTGAAATGACCCATTATGCAAATCAGGGTAAATCAACAAACGAGCTTTTTAAAGGATTTTTTGGATCGGTTGCCGGAAATATTTCATCGTTGCTTTCCAGAAACAGAGCCGATGGTCCTGTTTATTTTATTGGTGGATGTGCAATAGTAGACTCTTTGAAAGAGGCTTTTAACGGTATTATAAACGAAACAATAAACTACCCTGAAAATAACCTCACCTTTGAGGCTGAAGGGGCGGTAAGACTTGCGGTTGAAAATGTTAAAAATAAATCAATAACGCTTCCTGAAGATCCTGAGCAACTGATTAAAATAAACGGGAAACGCTTTGCTGTTCTTCAGCCTGCTGTTAATGCCAGGGACCGAGTTACGGTTTTACCTGAAATCAATCCGGTTTCTGACTGGGAAAAGCAGCCTGCAGTGCTTGGGATGGATCTTGGTTCAACTGGGGCAAAAGCGGTACTTACGTCAATTGAAACCGGTGAACCGCTTCTGGATGTCTATGATCGTACAAAGGGAAATCCGGTCGATGCAAGCCGGCGGTTAATTACTGAAATTCTCAAAAAAGGTCAGCCTGATATCAGAGCAATCGGGCTCACTGGCTCAGGGCGGGAAGCGGTTGCAACCCTTGTTCGTGTTGTCTATCCTGAAACAGAGGCAGCGAGTGTTTGTGTCCTGAATGAAATCGTTGCTCATGCAACGGCTGCAATCCGTCTTGATCCTGATAAGGGGAGGGATCTCTCCATTATTGAAATCGGTGGTCAGGATGCGAAATATGTTCGTGTTAAAGGCGGCAGAATTATTGAAAGTGATATGAACAAAGCCTGCAGTGCGGGTACCGGTTCATTTCTGGAGGAGCAGGCAGCTTTTTACGATGTTCATGAAATAGACACCTTTGTTGAGCTGGCAAGAACCTCAGAAAGACCACCTGATTTAGGCCAGATGTGTACGGTTTTTATCGCAGAAGCCGGGGCACAGGCGATAAAAGAGGGGTTTAAGCTGAATGATATTTTTGCCGGATTTCAGTATTCAGTCATCGTTAATTATTTAAACCGGGTAATGGGACAGCGGACGCTTGGCGAAAAAATCTTTTTTCAGGGTAAACCGGCATCGAATGAATCCCTTGCATGGACGCTTGCATCTGTAACAGAACGTGAGATTGTGGTACCACCTAATCCAGGTGCAATGGGTGCATGGGGTATCGGTTTGAATGCTATTGATGAAATCGGTAAAGAGGTCTTGCTGAAGAACACTGCATTAGATCCTCTAAATATATTAAAGGCTGATATTATAAAAAAATCAGAGTTCACCTGCCGGGATTCCGCCTGCAATACACTGTGTCCGATTGAACGTACAACAATTCTCTATAATGATATTGAAAAGGTTGCAACATCGGGTGGTGCATGTCCGAAGTATGAAATATCTGCGAAAGGTCAGAAACTTGAAAAAGATGCACCCGACCCGTTTGCATTAAGGGCAAAAAGAATCGATGATTACGCTGCCATAAAAGAAGGTCAGCACATTATAGCAATTCCTGTTGTCGGTCCTGTTGGTGGCTATATACCCTTTTTTGCAACGGTTGCTGCTGAACTCGGTATATCTGTTAAGCTTTTAACATCTGACAATAAATCGCTTGCTGTGGGTGAACGGTTGTGTAACAGCTTTGATTCCTGCGGACCGGTTAAGATCACACACGCGATTTGTGATACGGATGATCCATATATCTTTTTTCCAAAAATTCTTGAAGTTAATGACAGAGACGGTCTTGGCGGACAGGCCTGTGTGTCGGAGCAGGCAATGCCGGAAATTGTAAAGGAGACATTAAAAAGTCGCGGGAAAAAGAACAGCGTCCTGATTTCAAAATTTAATTTTTCAAAAGGCCTGAACACGACTGAAACCTGTGAAAGTTTAAGACTTTTAACAGAGGCGTTTGGAATCAGTGATGAAAAGATCGGGCCTGCTGTCTTAAAAGGAGTGAAAGCGCAGGACGATTTTGACAATTATTTAAGTGAAATCGGCGAAGAAGCACTTGCCTATGCCAAAGAAAATGGTTTTCCGTCTGTTGTAGTTTGCGGGGCGTTACATGTGATTCATGAAAAGGCTGCGAACTCAAAAATCCCTGAATTCCTAAGGCAGAATGGTGCCATGGCAATCCCGATGGATTGTTTTCCGGTTGCCGAAGATACACCGATGATGGGCAAAGTCTACTGGGGTGATGCCAACCGATATATCAGAGTCGCTGATTCCGCAAAGAAGAAAGGAAATGCCTTTCCATTGATGCTGGCTTCATTCGGCTGTGGTCCGACATCATTTATTGAACATGTTTTTACCTCGCTTCTTGAAGGCTATCCCCATACGATTCTTGAAAGTGATGGGCATGGAGGTGGGGCAGGTTTTATTACCCGAATCCAGGCATTTTTACAGTCAGTGAAGCAATATACCAACACTGCACTACCGGAAACTTCTGATAATGCAAAACTTGTAGCTGCTTTAAATTTTGGTGGTAAAAAAATGAAATATCTGGATAAAAATGTCAGGTATGTTTTCTTAAGCAGTATCGACTATCTCGGGGATTTATATGCCGGGTTATATAAATCATACGGCTATGATACCACCTGTGCACCGCCTCTTTCAGAAGAAAACTATTCACGTGGGAAATCAGATTGTTCGGGAAAGGAGTGTATGTCGTACCAGTTAATCTGGGGCGCATTTAAAGAATATCTGGAAACTAATCCCATTGAAAAAGAGACACGGCTGATGCAGGTCACAGGTCGAATGTGCAGAGCCGGTATGTATGGAATTAAAGACGGACTCTCTGTGCAAAACATGGGCCTTAGCGAAAATGTTAATATTTCATCTCTGAAAATTGCCGGAGGTGCTGTAATGTCTGCACAGCTTATTGCCTCAATTGCCGCCGCAGATATTATAAGACAGTTATATCTCTATTATCAGGCTGCCGAGCATAGGGACGATGCGGCCAATGAAATATATCATAAATTCAATAAGCAGGTTGTCGATCTTGTTTCAACTCCTGCAAAAAAAGGACTGAAAGGTCACGGACAAAAAATCAGTCATTGGTTTATGCTTGAAAAAATTATTAAAAATGCTTCACGGGCATTTCTTAAAATGGATCAAAAATCTCAGCCTGAAGGTGGTTACAGAACTATATTTGTTTCCGGAGATGCCATGACCAAGGGAAATGATTTTGCCGGAGCAGGGATCTTTAAATTTTTAAGTGATATGAATGTCCGAACTGTTTACGAACCCTTTAGTGATTTTCTGGAATATCTGGGACGGGTAAAACCGGAATTTATGTTTGGCCGGGGGGCAAGTGAACGACAGAACAAAATGTATCTCACTGTGATGGTCGCAATTAGAAAACGATTATACAAAGTCGTTCGGAAAGAGCACCCATGGATTCCGACCCCGGATTTAAAAGCAGCGCTCGATCGCTCTGCCACGATCATTGATTCTGAAACGAACGGAGGTGCCGGATATGCTGTCGGTAATGTCCTTCAACACTGGGAGAGGGGCGATTATGACGGTGTTCTCATGACCAGCTGCTGGGGCTGCGATAACAGCATTATCGAGGAAAGCCTGTTAAGGCATCATAAAGATATCCCGCTTTTTTTCTTCTATGATGATGGGACACCCCTTGATGAAAGAAAAGTGAAAAGTTTTGCATTCAGACTGCATAAACAATAGTTACCAGACATATAGATATTTGTTGCTCAATGATAAAATAATATGGGGGGTAAACACAAAAATCAATTAGGTCCTTGGGTATTAGGTTTTAGCCAATGAATTGCTGCGCTCTGGTATTATTATAAAATGATCGTCTGCTAACACCAAATACCTGAACCTTTGGTATACGACAATGCTCCTTGCGGCTGATAAATTAATTCAATGTTGATTCTCCATCAAGGGGCGTAACCCAATAAATGTTTAATGTTTTTTTAATCGTTTATCAGCTTGATATTGTTGAAAAAAAGATTTATAATTAAAATTTAACAAAGACATGAAAAGTAGCTTGGTTTAAATTGTTACAATGACTGGCACTTTTTCCCACCATGGCCCAAAATAGCTTTATTTATAATACCACTGATTTCAACTTTACGATCGATACAGGGCCATTTGTTTTTATTTGACTACAGAGGCGATTATTATCCATTTAGTATAATCATCATAAATTTAATAAAAAATCTAAGGAGGTTGATATGGCTGAAATAATGATAAAAGGAAAAATAGCAAATACTTCAGGTATCCTCCCGGTGGTAGGGGGCACGGCACCGGATTTTGTATTAACTAAAACAGATCTTTCGGGCATCGGTTTAAAAGACCTGAAGGGTAAAAATGTAATTCTTAATATTTTCCCCAGTATTGATACCCCTGTTTGTTCAGCATCAGTAAGGCGTTTTAATTCTGAAGTCGCCAATACACCAAATACTGTTGTTCTTTGTGTATCGATGGACCTTCCCTTTGCACATGACCGTTTTTGCACGACTGAAGGTATTTCGGGGGTTATACCGGCCTCTCAAATGAGTGGTAACAGCTTTGGGAATGACTATGGCGTCATGATCATTGACGGGATCCTCAGAGGATTGTTTGCAAGGGCGGTAGTCGCTTTTGATGAAGAGGGAACCGTTATTTATTCAGAATTTGTTAAGGAACTCGGAGAAGAACCTGATTATAAGGATGTGCTGTCAGCATTCCTGAATAAAGATACGGGGCAGGCATCGATGAATATATGTGCCGGTCCGATGAACGCAGAAAGCGCACGGTTTGATGATCCGAATGAACCCTGTGATGATGGCAGGGGGGGTTGATAAAATATATTTCCTGCCCGGTTGCTGTAAATCGGGCAGGTTATACGGCTATATCACTGTTCAACATGCCGATAGATCAGCCCTCCCAGAGCAATAACCTGCATCTTCTCTTCCAGACCGGCAACTTTAACGTACTATGGATTGCATATTGAAATAAGAGCTTTTAAGCAGATGTTTGATCACAACAGCTATATACGGATACATTAAATTTCTAAAAAAAACAGATCGATAGCACCTTTTTTTAATAAAAATGGTCCGTTTAATAATCTATGTTTCAACTTGACTGTTAAAATAAACACCTTAGTTTTTAAATATACAGGTAGCATTTGCTTTGTGTGAAGACTTTCAAACTTGTTTATATAAAAAAAGTTAATATAAACAGGTTAATATACCTGGCTGGGATTTATTGTGACGATACTTCGGTTATTGCCGTGACTGTGCTCAGGGCAGCATGAAGAAACATAAGATAAAATTTTTGTTTTCCCAATATAATCGTAAAACTTCTATTTTCCAGATAATGATATAATTAAGAAGATATTTAACCTTCGGGTTTGATTTGAAATCAACATTGGGAGATTATTGATAATACAGCGAATAAGGTTAAATGATAAATCTCCTATTGTTTAATACCCTAAAAACAGAGACCATTGCTGTTATCAGGGGGCAGAGAAACAGCGAATTCATTTGTAATAATAATCATATGATATTCCTGTATAATACATAATTTCTCTATATCTGGTTATAAGTCTGGAGTTCTATATTAAAACGGGCTTATAGCTAACTTTGTATATGAGGTGATGTCATGAAACATAAAAAAATACTCTGGCCGATCGATTTTTCCAGAAATATCGAAAAGGCCTATCCATTTATTAAAGAAGCCAGTCAGGACAAAGAGACAGAAATACATGTTCTTTATGTGATTAATGATTTTGTTAATCATGAACCCTGGTATGGTGAATTTAAGCCAAA
>JQIA01000116.1_pt1 | contig 34740 bp, 30 predicted proteins | sample 811431 | NCBI WGS metagenome assembly JQIA01 (sample SAMN02998118, study PRJNA258478) | marine sediment metagenome | biome: marine; feature: seafloor; material: sediment; isolation source: oil-polluted sediment collected from 3 locations (0.5 km, 0.7 km and 0.9 km)... | place: USA: Gulf of Mexico ...
GTAAGACGTTCATCGGAAGCGATGAAATCAAAACCATAGCGGCCTTTTACGCAGAGGTTACCGTTGTTGGGTGAATCAATATCATTACCGGTAATACGTACAACCTGATTTGCTTTTACATGGAGGTTCAACTGGCAGCCAACGCCACAATAGGTACAGGTTGTTTTTATTGAGTTTTCTTCCCAGGGATCACCTCGGTAAATGACATTATGCTCTGTTAATGAACCTGTTGGGCAGACCTGAACACATTCCCCGCAGAAAACACAGTCTGAATTCTTAAGATGCTTATCGCCAGCAGCAATAATTTTTGACTCTATTCCTCTATAGCCAAAATCAATAGCACCGTTTACCTGTATTTCGGTACAGGCCTGTACACATTTTCCACAAAGGATACATTTTGCAAAGTTTCTTATAATAAAAGGATTTTCTTTTTCTGTTGCATACAGAGGAGCAACATCATTAAACTGAGTTTCTTTAGCAGGGTGAATAATGTATTTATCTATTTCAATGTTATATTCTTTTGCGTATTCTTTTAATCGGCAAGTGAAAATATCCTGGCAACCACATTCAAGGCATCGTTCTGTTTCCGTCAGAAAATCTTTTTCGTTAAAACCAAGCTCAACCTCTTCAAAAGAGGATTGTCTTGATGAGACAGGAGCCTTTTCAATCTCTTCTCTATTTGACTTCTTATATTCCGTAAAATCTTTTTCAGAGAGTTTCCCGAAGTCTTCCTTTGAGATTTTGAAACCATAGTTGTCTTCAGCGGTTATTGTTTGGCCATTTAAATAGTGTCCGATGGAAAAAGCAGCCTGCCTTCCTTGAGCGACAGCTGAAATAATGATTGAGGGACCGGTAACAGCGTCACCGCCTGCGAAAACACCGTCAATATTTGTTGTCATAGTGCTTTCATCCGCGTCAATGGAATTCCAGCGGGTTAAATCCAGATTTTCAAGAGCGGATGTATCAACCCTCTGGCCAATTGCTTCGATAACATAATCGACGTCTTCCTCATATTCACTGCCTTCCATAACAACAGGGCGTCTTCTTCCGGAATCGTCAGGTGCTCCCAATTCCATTTTTACAAATTTTACTTTGGAGAGTCTTCCATCTGCACCAATGTATTCAACGGGATTTGTCAGGATGTTTATAGCGATATTTTCTTCTTTCGCATCCTCTATCTCTTCAATCGCTGCCGGCATTTCAGCTTCAGTACGTCTGTAGATAATTGATACACTTTCGGCACCATATCTCAGTGCGGTTCTGGCTGCGTCAATAGCTGTGTTGCCGCCACCAACGACAAAAACTTTTCCCGACAGTTTTTCTGCTATACCTGAATTATTGACATCACGTAGAAAGTCAACGCCCTGTATTATCCCTTCAAGTGTACCGCCGGGTGTTCTTACGTTACTACCAAGTTGTGCGCCAATTCCGATAAATACTGCATCATAATTTTTTTTCAGTGATTCTAATGTGAAATCATCTCCAAATTTTTTATTAAATTCGATTTCAACACCAAGAGTTAGAATTGAATCAATTTCAGCCTGTAAATCGGCTTTTGGCAGGCGATATTCAGGTATGCCATATCTCATCATACCACCAGCTTTCGGCATCATTTCAAATATTTTAACATCATGTCCTTCAAGCCTTAAGTAATATGCGGCTGAAAGACCTGCGGGACCGCTACCAATAACAACAATCTTTTTTCCAGTCTGGGCTTTTGGTACGGGGGCATAGTAACTTCCAGTTTCAAGATCTTTTTTTGCTGCATATCGCTTGATGTTTTTTATATCAACAGGAGAGTCAATGAAATTACGCCTGCAGACATCTTCGCAGGGTTTTGCACAAACCTTTCCACACACCATTGGCAGAGGATTAGTCTCTTTTATCAGTTTGATCGCTTCCGTATACAGCCCCCGTTTTGCGAGAGCAATATACCCCTGAACATCAACACCTGCAGGGCAGGCAAGTCGGCATGGTGCATAGCAGTCAGCCTTATGGTTTGATATGAGGAGTTCAAGATTTGTTTTTCTCGAGTGATGAACCTGCTTTGTATCGGTCTCTATAACCATTCCATCCGCAACAGGTGTTGCACATGCCCTTTTAAGGTTTGGGGCACCCTTTACTTCAACGAGACATAAAGAACACGATGCAAAAGGTTCAAGATGCTTTGAGTGACAAAGTGTCGGGACTTCTACTATATTGTTTTCCCGTATAACATCAAGAAGGGTTTGGTCATTCCCGGCTTCAAAGGTCTGGCCGTTAATCATTATTGTTGGCATAGAGACTCCTGATTACTTTAAGAACTTGGAAAATCAAACAAGAAATAAAAGATCATCAATACTATAAATAAACACCATCGACAAGAATTATACCTTTCTATCGAAAAAAGGATGCCAGTATTCTTTTGTAATTCTAATATTTTTGCTTTTATAAGTATTGATAACAGACTGAAGCTGATTGCAGGAAGCTATGAATGCTGCAGCACTGTATACATATCCTGAACGACTGCCCGATGAATTTGAAGTGAAAAACCCAAGCATACCGCTTTTTACATAAATGGAGAATCTTTCAATAACCTGATCGCCTCTGTCAACTTCAATGTCTGAAAGCTTTACACCGGTTGACAGAAGATCAAGGTATGTTTCAAAATCCGAGAAACCTAAAATGATTTTTTTATCAAAGCTGTTAATTGCCCCTCTATAAAGAAATGTTTGAGTATCTTCATAGGCACTTGTAAAAACAGATGGTAAACCGGAACGTGAGAAAATATGAATTTCTTTGAAAGAGAAAGCAGATCCTTCACCTTCTCCGCGGGCACGGCTCATTTCCCAGTCAATTCCGAGTTTACTTTCTCGTAGAGAATTAAATAAATTGTAAAGGCCGAGGTCATTAAAATACCCTTGAGAAAAGTAAGAAAGTCCATTCTTTTTAAGCAGGTTTGCACTTGCTTTGGTAAATTCATTCAGAAGCTCAATATTTTTATTCTCACCATAGTCAGCATTTTCAGTAATTGAGAGGTGTGGTGTATTTTCTGACTGGTTTATTTTAAGATCAAGAACACTAAGACCCATTACAAGGTCATATTTATCAGTGATTTTTTCAGTTGCGAGTTTTTTGAAACTTTTTCTTTCGAATGAAATATTTTTTATACCTAATTTTGTAGCCCATTTTTTCCCAATTTTTAATGGGTTCTCAGCGTAGTCGAAAACTTTAAATTGAATGCCCGGATACTTTTTGGCGAGCCATAAAGAGATAATCCCCGGACCGCCACCAATCTCTGCAACTTGAGTAGCTGATGGTGGTATAAAATTAAGATACTCTACACTTTCAATTAGTTGAAGTAGCCTTGGTGTGTCAGCGGCAAGAAATTTACAGGCTATTTCAGGGGTCATAAAGTACATATTAACTACAGCACGGCTCATTGGGTCTCCGGCTGATAAAGTTTTTTCAGGGTCTCCTCCGGCATCTCTGATATCCTGCCAGCATTTCTGCCAGTAAGATTCTTCGTTTACATTCTCAATATATGATATTCCGAGGCTGCTTAAAAATTCAGCAATATTTATGGTTATATCTGTTGGTTTTTCGTTCATTATAAAATATCCCATTTCAATTTTTAATAAAAATGTTTACATTGAGCACAAATTATCAGAATTCAAGAAAGATGAACAGGATTATCAGACAGGCTATGTTAAAATGAAAATTAAATACAACTCACCGGTGATTTTAACTTATACGATCATTTCAATATTGCTATTGTTTCTTAGCGGGTTATTCGGAATAGATCTTTTGTATCGTTTTTTTTCGACTCCTGTTCATCTTGACTATCAACATCCGTCCTTTTACTTTAAGTTGATTTCTTATATTGCAGGTCATGCAGGGTGGGGACATTTGACCGGCAATTTTATTATGATTCTTCTTGTGGGGCCATTGCTGGAAGAAAAATATGGCTCATTGAGATTGTTTGAGATGATCATGGTTACCGCAATTGTTACAAGTACGGTTAATTTGATTCTGTTCCCAAATCCAATTATGGGGGGGAGTGGCATTTCTTTTATGTTGATTTTACTCGCCTCTTTTTCAAATTTTAAAGGGAATGAAATCCCTTTTACATTTATTATTATTGCTGTTTTATTTTTAGGGAATGAAATCGCAGCAAGTTTAAAACCAGATAAAATTTCACAATTCAGTCATATAGCAGGTGGGGTAGTTGGGGCCGGTTATGGATTTATAAGGGTTGGAAAAAAATGAACGAGACATTTGATAAAAATGACTTTCTAAATCTGTTGGAAAAACTTGCTACTGAAAAAGGTGCGAGTCTTTTTGAAGAACCAAGAAGAAAAGTTCTTCAGACTTATTTAAATAAAAATAATGTTGCTACCAAAGTCGATTCAGCTGGAAATCTTTGGGCCGAATTTGGTGAAGATCTTTGGGGAGAGACTATTGTTTTTGATGCGCATATTGATGTTGTTCAGAAAGGTTATACTGAAGCAGTTAAATATGAGAAAAATAAAATTATTGGTATGGGAGTTGCTGATAATTTAACAGCAGTCGCTATGCTTGCCTTGATTGGTAAAATGATTACAAAAAAACAACTGGTGTTAAAAAGGCCGTTAAAAATTCTTTTTTCTGTTGGAGAAGAGGGAGATGGTAACCTTAAAGGTGTGAGGCAGGTCGTAAAGGATAACCCGACACCTCCCTTTCTGTTTATATCCTTTGATTTATCGTTTGAAGAATATTCGCTTTCGGCGTTAGGATCAAAACGGTACCAGATCGAAGTACAATGCCCCGGTGGTCACAGCTGGGATGATTATGGAACTCCAGGCGCTATAGACATTTTAATAAACTTCTTTGAAAAGCTAAAAAAAGAATTCAGGCGGATTGAATCAGAAAAATCGGATAACGTGTCATTTAATATAGGTAGAATAACGGGTGGTGAAGGCATTAATTCAATAGCAAAATCTGCGGAAGCTGCTTTTGAGTTCAGGAGTGTTGACTATCAACTACTTGAAAAACTTGATTCAATTTCAAAAAATATTATTCATGAAATGAACAATAAAAAACATGTACATATCAATTGTTCATTAACCGGTGAAAGACCTGCTGCTGATTCTGTTCAGCCAGAAAAAATTGAACCATTAATAAAAAGATTATTATCAGTAGTTTGCAGCAACCCGCAAGCCGTACCAAGGAGTACCAATATTAACATCCCACTTGTTGCAGGCTGGCCATCAGTCTGTATGGGATTATGCCGAAGCGGAAGGTTTCACAGTGAAGAAGAATATGTCGAAATTGATTCTCTTTCTGATGGATGGCATTTGTTGTGCTCGTTATTTACAGAATTGATGATAAATTAAATGAATGTATTGTTTGTATCGGCAATATAGCCGTTAATTAAAAATTTCTTTTTAAATTTTCGATTCCCAAATTCTATGCTATCACAACGCCAGCTGAATTTTCAGAGGTGATCGAGTGCAAGGCACCTCGATGTGAAGTAGTGGCAGCGCCACGTCGAACATCGAGTAACGCAGCAATCGGCCATCTCTGGAAATTCAGCCCTAGTAGCCTTCTGAATGGAGCCATTCTAATGCATCTTTTTTATTATCAAAAAAACGGTAAGGCAGAATTGGAATACCATTCTTCATTATAGTGTTCATTTGAAGTTTAGGTGTTGTTGTTACTACAATATTAGCACTAAGTTTCATATTGTTTTTGATCGTCCAATCTATGTGCTTTGATAGTATTTTCATAACTTTAGGATTCGAAGGATGCCATTTCCTCAAATCGAGGCATCTCACCCATGAGTCCTGTAAAAGAGGTTTAACAGCCTTTTTAAAATCTTCATGATAGCGTAGAGCTATATCTTTATTCCAGAAACCCGTCATTTTCTCAAAAAATATTCTGTGTTCTGGAATTATTGCAAATTCATAACTAATCATAGCAATGTCATATAAACCAAAAATAACCATCGGTCAAAAAAAAAATGTTTGATGGCGTTGTAAAAAGTTCCATCTACTTCGCTTTAGTATTTTGTCAGACTTTCGACGTACTGTATGTACTGCTTCAAGCCTGGCAAATCACTAAATCTTGTATATGGAACCTTTTCCTTAGCCATCTTAATACTTTTTAGGATATCATCAATGTTTAGTATTTAAGGTTTAATAATGAGGTGGTTTATCATTTGCTGGTGCATACGTCCCGGGATTAATTTCTGAAAGTTCACGCATTCTCGCTTTAAGGTTTTCGATTGAAAGGGTCAGATTATCTATTTCCTTTTGCTGAGCATATATTACGTCACTGAGATCAATAATTGTCTGTTCCTGATATGCCGCTTTTGTTTCAATTTCAATCAGGCGGTTTTCATCTGTCATTGTCATACCTTAATCTTCTGTTAATTTAATTCCATTATCAATAATTGTAATCAGCCCCTGTTTATAAAGACCGCCAATGGTTCGCTTAAATTCTTTTTTACTCATAGTGAGAAGGGTTTTAATTTCATCTGGTGAGCTTTTGTCATGAAGAGGGAGAAAACCCTTTTCATCTTTAAGCTTATTTAAAATTTTATCGGCAGAATTAATGACTGATTTATAACCAGGCTTTTTTAGTGAAAGGTCAATTTTACCATCTTCACGAATTTTACTGATAAAACCCTCTTTGATGTCTCCGATGGCAACTTGTTCATAGGTTTCATTTTTATACAGCATCCCTGAATATGTATCGTTTATGACTGCCATATACCCTATGTCTGTAATGTCATAGATTAGTAGTGAAACTTTTTCACCTACATGGATATCATCGGAGGGTGCCATACAGTGTGCCGCTATTCTGGTTGTTCCATATACACGGTCAGTTACTGTATCGAGGCATACTTTAATAACATATTTTTCTCCCTCTGTTAGTCGGAAAATCTGTTCATTTTGTGGAACGAGAAGGTCTTTTTCCAGTCCCCAGTCCATAAATGCCCCAAAAGAGGTGTTTTCCTTAACGGTAAGTGCGACAATATCGTCTACAACGGCCAGTGGTTTGAGTGTTGTTGCGACGGGTCTGTCCTCTGAGTCTGTGTATACAAAAACGGTTATTTTATCTCCGGGCTGGAGGTTTTCCGGTGCGTATTTTGCGGGTAATAAAACTTCATCTTCTTTTGGATTTAGATAGAAGCCAAAATCAACTTCTCTTTCAACAACTAATTCATTATAACTGCCAATTATTAACATTCATTTTCCCTGTCATGTATATTTTATATAAAATAAAACAAAATATCAGTAATTTCAAACAATAACAACATGAATCTTTTCAGTTTATTATTTAATTAAAAAATCTTTAGGCCCTATTGTTGAACCATAAAATATTGCATTCGGCATATAGTCTTTTGCAACTGGCAATTTTGAAATATGAATTCGTACAATTAAAGCACTGAAGAATATCTATGTGGTGTATTGCAATAAAAAAAAGCATCATGAACTAAATCATGATGCTTTTTCAGTTTAGAATTGTATTATAAAAATTACATTTTAAGAACTTCGCGGGCGCTTGGGCCCCGATCTGTTTCTTCAATTTCAAAAGATACTTTTTCTCCCTCTTCAAGAGTTTTGAACCCATCCATTTTTATGGACGAGTGATGAACGAAAACATCAGTTCCTTCTTCACGTTCTATAAAACCAAATCCCTTCTTGTTGCTAAACCATTTTACTGTTCCATCCATCACAACCAACACTCCTTATTTATAGGTGAAAAACATAAGAAAAGAACACAAACTCTTTTCTAAAATAACACTGCACTACAAATGGGTGATGCACCCGGTCTCATAAATTATAATTTATACTACGCATGATGGATTATTTTTTACAACAATTTATTTGAGTTATTTATGTAATTTGTGTAAATACCCATAATTAGATTAATGAATCGTGGTCAATTATTGAATAATGAAACTTTTTGAGTGTTAGACTATAAGTGACTTGAAAATAAAAAAACAAATTTAATTGTGAGGATATTATGATTACTGTTGGCAAATCGATAAGAATGGAACGAATTATGAACAGGAACACAGGTAAAACTGTTATTGTTCCTATGGATCATGGTGCTACAGTTGGGCCGATTGATGGACTTATAGATATCTCAACGGCTGTTAATCAGGTTGCTGAGGGTGGGGCTAATGCAGTTATTGGGCACATTGGCCTACCAAAATACGGCCATAGACATGAGGGAAAAGATATCGGGCTTGTTCTTCATTTGTCCGCATCAACAATGCTTTCAACTCGCCCCAACAGAAAAGTGATTGTTAATACGGTCGAAAATGCATTGAGGATGGGGGCAGATGGCGTTTCGGTTCATGTTAATATTGGAGATGAAGATGAGGCGGAAATGCTCCAGGACCTTGGTCGAATTGCTGTTGAATGTAATTACTGGGGAATGCCTTTGATTGCAATGATGTACCCGAGGGGCCCACAAATCAAAGATGAGAAGGCTTTGGAAGTTGTTAAAATTGCAGCAAGAGTTGGTGCTGAACTCGGTGCTGATTTTGTGAAAACAAACTATACCGGAGATCCCGAATCTTTTGCTGAAGTTGTAGCAGGTTGCCCGGCACCTGTTTTGATCGCCGGCGGAAGTAAACTGACGACCAAAGAAATGTTTGAGACGATTGAAGGTGCAATGCAGGCCGGAGCTAAAGGGCTATCGATCGGCAGGAATGTGTTTCAGCATAAAAACCCGACTTTATTTGTAAAAGCAGCAAGTGCAATTGTTCATGATAATCTAAGTGCAGTTGAAGCTCTTGAAATGTTAGAAAATGCTTAGTGATATAATTTTATTGAATATGATTCTTTCAAAAGAAAGAATCATATTCATACCAGTCAGGATTTTGCAATAACTTCCCGAATATAATGTTGAAGGTTTTTAGTCGCTTTTTGCGACTTTGCAGCAAGTTTTTCCTTGCGGGCATTTCGTACAAGTTGTCGAAGTTTTTGACGATCCGCTTTAGGGTATTTTTCAACAATTCTTTCAATTGAAGAATCATCCCCATCAATCAGTTTTTTTAATAAGTCTTTCACTTCACTTGAATTACTATTCCCTAAAGGAAGTCCATCATCAAGATTACGTAATGCTTTTAGAATAGGGTCAATATCAATTTCGCGCATGAGGGCGCCAATATATTGCTTTTGCCTTCTTTTTGCTTTATTGGTAGTAATTGACTTAGATAAAAGAACTGTGTCTATAAGTTCCTGTGGGATATCGATAGAAAGTAATTGAGCCTTAGACAGAGAAATGAGTCTCTCGCCGAGTTTTTGTAGCTCCTCAACTTCTTTTTTGACCTGGGTTCTGCTTTTTTCTTCAGTAAAATCAGTCATAGTAATTCTTCAGTTCTATTATTGTTTCAGTTGCTAATAATTTGTAATTACTGTAAAATACAATATATAATTTCTTTTTGCATTACAGAATTTTGTATATTCCAACAGCTACTATCTATTACAAGTTTTACCTTTGTGAAAATAAAACTTGTAACTTGCTGTTACCATATGTAATCTGCTTATTAAAAAATGTATAGCTTTAAATGCAATTCTGTCAAATTATAAACATCCTTATGTTGGAGAGGATATTAAATAGTCTGGGTTTTTTATGAAATGTAAATGCGTATGTGTGATGGATGTCGGTCCTCGAAGCAATCAGGAAGATTGTTTGATAGTAGATAGTGTCATATATCAGGAAGATGAATTAAATATTTCCTCGGACTTTACTTCAGAAATGATGATACTGGCTGTCTGTGACGGTATGGGTGGCCATGCAGCTGGAGAAGATGCCAGCCGGTATGTTTGTGAAAAGCTGAATACAATAGTTGATTTTGTAGATTTTTCTGCTGAAAGTCTGGAAAAAATTCTTCAAGCTGTTCAAGGCTCTTCAAATAATTCCCTGCCACAGGGAAGTGGAACTACAGTCGCTGGTTTAATCATTAAAGAAAATAAAGTTATAGTATACAACGCTGGAGACAGCCGTGTGTATAAAATCACCGCAGATACCATAAAATGTGTCTCGCACGATCATTCTCTTGTTCAGGACCTTGTTGATCAGGGGTTGATAGATGATGATGAGGCGTTTAAGCATCCCTACAGGAATGTAGTTAATTTTGGCATTGGACCGGCTTTTAAAAAGGCCAAAGACAGGTATTCAGTATTTACTTATGAAGAAGCATTGGACCCGAATGTCTCTTATTTGATTTGTTCCGATGGTGTTAGTGATCTTGTTCAGGAAGATGGACTTTTTAATGTCCTTGGTTCAGATCCTGTGTCGACAGGAGATAGATTACTGAAGTTTCTAAAAGGAAAAAAACTGAAAGACAATACTACATATATTATTGCTCAAATTGGAGAATAGTCGGTTTTTGTTTATTTGAAATATCATGTGAAGAGAGTTTTAAATGAAAAATCTTATCAAGAAGTGTCTTCCAACTTATAAGATAGTAGAAAAAATTGGTGAAGGAATTCACGGAAGTGTTTACAGTGTTGAGGATAGATTTAAGCAAAGAGCTGTGAAGATTGTTCCAATACGTGTAGAGAGATCGATGTTGTTTCGTACTGAGACTGATCTTGATTCTAAGGTGTCTCAGGATTTTCATGCTGTAAGAGAATACTATGAGAAAATAAAAGGTGAAGGAGTCATAAGTATTTACGATTTTCACCTTGTTGATAAAAAAATATCAAAAAAAGAAGCCCTTGCGCATCTTGTTATACTGATGGAGTTGTGTCCTGCAAATCTTCAGGACTTTGTGATCGATAACTACCCGTTGGATGACTCAGAAATCATAAGGTATATGAAAGATCTTGCACTCGTTTTAGATCGACTTTCAAAAGGTGCCAATACCTTTCTTCTGACCGATTTTAAACCATCAAATCTTCTTTTAAGCGAAGATAAAAGAATTATGATAGGGGATTTAGGTGGGTTAAAACGATTGAGTAGTGTGTCAACAATAGCAAATGCTCAGTTCACTCCTAACTGGTCTGCCCCTGAACTTGTTATGCTGGGAGAAAGGCCAACAGTTAAATCTGCAATATATTCCTATGGGCTTGTTGCGTATTATCTTTGGGAAGGACAGCAGCCTAACGAAAAAGAGGACTTTGTAGAAAGAATAAGACTTATTAAAGAAAAAGACATTAAATATGAAAACTCATCGATTCCGGAAGGTATTCGTGCACTTATTTTACGATGCCTGAGTTACGAACCAGATGAAAGGCCTAATGGATTTAAAGAAGTTCTTGAGATTTTATCGGACTCAGAACTTGAACTGCAAAATGAATCAACAGGTAGCTTAGGTGCTTTTGATGGAGATTCAACTAAGACGGTTGAAATTGGTAAAAGACCGTTGGTACAAAACTCAGTTAATATTGAAGAGAGAATTCAAACGGAAAACTGGTTTGAGCCAATAACTAATATGGAATTTCTCTGGGTTCCCGGTGGGACATTTAAAATGGGTTGTTTAGATAGTGACACAAATGGTTTGCCGAACGAAAAACCTGCACATAGTGTTGATGTATCTGGGTTTTGGATTGCAAAATATCCGGTTACTCAGGAACAATGGCGCCTTATTATGAATCACAACCCATCACATTTTGTAAAAACGCCAAAACATCCTGTGGAAAAGATCTCCTGGAAGGCTGCAGTTTCTTTCTGCAGTAAACTTTCTGCTGGTAGTGAGAATAATAGAAGTTTTAAACTGCCCTCTGAAAAACAATGGGAATATGCAGCAAAAAGTTGTGGCAAAGAAGAATTATATGCCGGAGGATCAAACATAAATGACTTATGCTGGTTTAAAGAGAACAGTGGACATTCAACACAGGCAGTTGGCCTTAAAGATCCAAATGGTATAGGTCTTTTTGATATGTCTGGAAATGTTATGGAGTGGTGTGAGGATATTTATCAGGAAAATATTTTTTCACGATCCGGTGTTGTAAATGAAGGTACAGTCAGCAATCTTCAGGAAAGAGTTGCCAGGGGTGGTGGATGGAATGTTGACTCAAGGAAGTGCAGGGTAACTGCACGTCGAAGAGTTGCACAGGCACTTGAATATACAAATTTAGGCTTACGTCTTGTTATGGTGCTTGAATAAGAAGACTTACAAAATTGATGATCAAATATTAAGATGGCTAAGGAAAAGGTTTCATATACAAGATTTAGTGATTGGCCAGGCTTGAAGTAGTACCTGTTGTACGTCAAAAGTCTGGCCAATCACTAAAGCGAAGTAGATGGAATTTTTTACGACGCCATCAAAAAAGCGCCTGTTGCTTAGCAATAGGCGCTTTTATTATTTGTAATGAGAATTTTAATTAATCCTTGATCTGTTTTTCCGGATACTTCCCCTCTATATTCGAATAAAAGCTTCTGATTTTTACCATATCAGCTTCGATATCTCCAGTCGGGTATATCAATGGTCCTAAACCACCTGTTTTGTTAGCGTAGTCAATAAATCCAAGAGAAATAGGAACTCCTGCACCTTGGGCTATATGATAGAATCCTGTTTTCCAGTATGCAACCTTGCCTCTTGTGCCTGATGGCGGAACGATAACAACAAGGTTTTCACTGCTGTTAAATTTTTCAATAGTTTGTTCAACCACATTGTTAGATTTTGACCTGTCGATAGGAATAATGCCAAGCCACTTCATAATACCACCAAAAGGACCTTCAGTAAGTGACTTTTTACCCATGGCAGTCATATTAACTTTCATTATAGAAGCAGTCAAAAGTGTATAAAAATAATCCCAATTACTTGTATGTGGCGCTGCAATCATTACGCACTTTGGCACATCTGGAGATTTTCCTGCAACTTTCCACCCTATACAAAACATGATTGTTTTACTGATAATGGGAGCAATATGTTTGATGACCGGAGTCGTAAAGATTGTAGTACTCATAATAATTCTTCTTTCTGTAAAAAGTGAATTGAATTCTAAAATTACAATTAATAGTCATGTAGCTATAGCAGAAGCATTCATAAAATACAATGTAGAATTAAAAAAAACAAATTTGAGAGGATTTATTGTCGTTTAAGCACTTATTAATAAGGAATTTTTATTATACTATTGACTTACGTTCATACCTGCAATAGAAAACTATTATCTATTTTTAAAGAGTATATCTGCGTGTTGGTTGTACGAAATGTTGTGGGAATGTATGGATTACCTTATTAAACGGTAATGAAGTCTATTCCAGTAACATCAGTATAGTAAACAGGCTTTTGGAGTTTTGTATGAAAGATGAAGATCTCATTGTTGAAGGACCAATAGAGGCTGATTTCTGGGATGGGAAAAAGAAAAACCATGTTCCTGGTTTGCAGTATGTTGTGCGCCTGACACTCGTTATTTTTGTTCTAATATACGCACTTTTGGCGCCTCCTTCTTTTTTGATTCCATTTCAAAACCTTTTACTCATTATTTCCGGATATATTATTTTCCAGATATTTCTTCGGTATAAAATGATTCAGAAAGGCTCACTCTGGGAATATATTCGCCCAAGTATTGTAGTAGATCTTTCCTTTTCCTATCTGGCATGGCTTTATGATCCATACTCTCCTGCTCCCATGATTCTTTATGTCGTTATTGTTGTGATAGGAAATGGGATACAATATGGTTTAAGAGCATTTAATCTCTTAAGTAGCAGTCTTCTGCTAATTGGCCCAATTGTTTTTTGCATACGTGGTTTTGTTACAAATTTTCATGTGCCGGAATTTTTTCTGTTTATCACGTGTTTTGCTATACTGTTTTATATCTACAAGTTTATTTTTCGGATCGAAAAATTCAGAGAACAAACAAAAGAACATACACAGGCTTTGGCTGTAAGTGAAAGTAAGTACAGGAATATTTTTGAAAATACCGGTGCAGGTTCAGTTATTATCGACGATAATCTCGTTATCTCAGAAGCAAATGCTAAGTTTGAAAAAATGACCGGATACAGTAAGGACGAACTTGAAGGTAAATTCAGATGGATTGATCTTGTCGCAACTGATGATTTATCCGTAATGCGCGAAGAGCATATTGAAAGAGTTAATGCCGGTAAACCAATGCCAGGAGAATATGAGTTTCGTCTTGTGAGAAAAGATGGTGAAATAATTGATGTTTTTTCAGAAGTTAACAGGAATAATCGTATAAAAAAAACGATAGCATCCGTTATAGATATTTCACCAAGAAAAAGAGCTGAAAGAGCACTTCAGAAAGCACACGATGAACTCGAAAAAAGAGTTGAAGCAAGAACTTATGAATTAGAAGAAGCTAACAAACTGTTGCTGAAAGCAAAAGAATCAGCTGATGCCTCCGGTAAAGCAAAAAGTGAATTTTTAGCAAATATGAGTCATGAAATACGCACACCAATGAATGCAATTATTGGTATGTGTGATCTTGTGATGAATACAGAAATGAGTCGCAAACAAAATGAATATGTAAACATTGTACGATCTTCATCACGCTCACTTCTTGAATTAATTAACGATATTCTTGATTTTTCAAAAATTGATGCAGGCAAACTTGATTTTGAAAAAATCCCCTTCGATTTACGTGAGGTGATCGAAGAAATAACAGACATGTTTCTTGAAAAAAGTACGAAGAAGGCATTAGAATTTATTGTTGATATTGATAACGATGTCCCAAGAAAAATCATTTCTGACCCGTTAAGATTCCGACAGGTTTTAGCAAATCTTACCTCAAATGCCTTTAAGTTTACAAAAAGAGGGGAAATCTGTATTTCAGTTAGAACCCAGTCTGTTGCAAAGGGACATGCAAAATTGATTTTTTGTGTACGCGATACAGGTATTGGTATTGACACAAGACAGACAGTGAAAATGTTTGATGCTTTTGCACAGGCAGATGGTTCGACAACACGAAAATATGGTGGCACAGGTTTGGGCCTTGCTATTTCAAACAAAATAGTCCAGATGATGGATGGTGACATCTGGGTTGAAAGTCAAGTTGGCAACGGCAGTTCATTCTATTTTACTATGGAAGCTGAAATACTGGAAGACAATTCAGAAACCTCAAATGTTCTCCCACCAAATTTACGTGATAAAAAAGTTTTAATTGTTGATGATAATCCTGCTACATTAATGATTCTAAAAAGATTTGTTGAAACATTTGGGTTTAGAACTGAACTTGCGAACTCGGGTGAATCAGCGATTCAGCTTTTTGAAATGTCAGCTGAAGAAGAACCATACCATTTGATATTGATGGATATCAGGCTACCTGGTATTGATGGTGTTGAGGCAATTAAACTAATTAAAAAACATAAAAAGTCTAAAGTTCCTCCGATAATTTGCATTAGCGCTTTTGGACGGGATGAACAAGTTGCACGTGCAAAAAAAGCAGGTGCTGAATGTTTTCTAACGAAGCCTGTTAAGCAATCATTATTATTTGATACGATAATGGAAATTTTTGGATTTAACGTTGATCTTGTAAAAAAAGAAATGACAGGGCTCGTTGATAAAGGAGAATTTTCAAACGTTAATATATTACTGGTTGAAGATAACCCGATTAACCAGATGGTTGCAATTGAAGTATTAAATGCTGCTGAAATTAAAGTAGATGTTGCCTGTAATGGTATTGAAGCAATCGATTCAGTTAAAAAAAATACTTACGATCTTGTTCTTATGGATGTTCAAATGCCGGAAATGGATGGAATTGAGGCTTCAAAATATATAAGAAAACAGCTAAAAATTATGAATTTGCCGATTATTGCCATGACAGCACATGCGATGTACGGAGACCGTGAAAGATGTCTGACCGCTGGTATGAATGATTACGTCCCAAAACCGATTGACACCAAAGAGCTATTTTCGGCAATACGTAAAAATCTTAATATAAATGATAATGTTCCTGCAATTTCGAATGATGAGATCAAAGACTCAAATACAATAACTCTTTATCCTGGGCTTGATGTTTTAAGTGGTATTGAACGCGTCGGGGGTAATAGAGCAAAATATGTTGAGATTGCAGGTGAATTTTGTAACAGCATTAAAGATGCGTTTGATGAAGTTGACGGTCTTATTAAAGAAAACAGATACAAAGATGCAAGGTTGATAGTTCATTCCATGAAGGGTGGTGCCAAAAATATCTCTGCGGTAGAGTTTGGAAATGTACTTGCTTTACTTGAAAACGAGATAGTAAACAAAAAAGAAAAACAGGCATTGGATTTACTTGCTATAGCTTTAAAAAAATACACTCAGGTAAGTTGTTCAATTGAAAAGATGGGGTATAAAAAGCAGACAAAAATTCATGTTGTTCGAAAGTCAGAAAGTTTTGAACCTGAAAAACTGTTTGCTTTATTAGAGATACTGGGTAAAAATCTAAAAGAATTTGATCCGGTAGCATCAGAAGATTGTTTTAAAGAAATTAAACAGGGCTTTTTACTTGGTACTGTAAACCCCGAGTTTGAACTGCTTGGACGGACATTGGAACAGCAGGTTTTTGGATATAACTTTGATGATGCGAGCGAAACACTGAAAACACTGGATAGAAAACTTAAGAAACAATTGGGGTTTTAAAGATATATGCGTGATTTGAGTAATTGCAGAGTACTTCTTGTAGATGATACAAAAGCAAATATTGATATACTTGTTCAAACGTTGAAAGGTGATTTTAAATTAGGTGTTGCCCTAAGTGGTAAACGTGCCATTGAGTATGTAAATAACAATCATGTTGACTTGATTTTGCTTGATGTTTTAATGCCTGAGGTAGACGGTTTTGCTGTTTGCAGAACATTAAAGAAAAACAGGTTTACAGCTGATATTCCAATTATCTTTATCACTGCAATGGATGCACCTGAACATAAAACCAAAGGGTTTGAAATGGGAGCTGTTGATTATATTACCAAACCGTTTGATATCACAGAAGTTAAAGCAAGGGTTCAGACCCACCTGACACTTGTTCTTGCTCAGGCTGAATTGAAAGAGCAGAATGTGGTTCTTGAGAAAAAAGTTAAAGAACGCACAAAAGAACTCGAAGAGACGCAAATCGAGATCATTAACCGACTTGGACTTGCATCAGAATATAGAGACGAAGGTACTGGTCAACATGTAAGAAGGATGAGCGAATACTGTAGAATGCTCGGCAAATCAGCAGGGCTTTCAGAAGATGAATATGAACTTCTGGCGCTTGCAAGTACAATGCATGATGCAGGAAAAATAGGAATAGCAGATGATATACTATTAAAGCCGGGTGCCCTTAACGATTCTGAATGGGAAGAAATGAAAAATCATTCTCTCATAGGGGGAGAGTTATTATCTGGAAGTAATTCAAAGTTAATGCAACTTGCTGAAACAATCGCTAAAACACACCACGAAAGATGGGATGGGACAGGATATTTCAGAGGTTTAAAGGGAGAAGATATCCCACTGTGTGGTCGTATTGTTTGCCTGTGTGATGTTTTTGATGCACTTGTTTCGGAAAGACCTTATAAAAGAGCCTGGACAGTTGATGAAGCAATGGATGAAATAAGTCAGTGGAGTGGTACTCACTTTGACCCGATTCTCGCGGAAAAATTTGTTAACCTCAAGCCTCAAATTAACGAAATTATAAACAAGTGGGGATAATGAAAAGCTACCTCTTCTATGATCTTGAAACCTCAGGATTGAATAAATCCTTTGATCAGATATTACAATTTGCTGCTATCCGAACTGATACAGAATTAAATGAGATTGATCGATACAGTATTAATGTAAAACTGAGGCCTGATGTTATTCCCTCTCCTTATGCAAGTATCACCCATAGAATATCCATAGAAGAGAGCCGGAAAGGTTTACCAGAATGTGTTGCTGTAAGGCACATACATGCTTTACATAACACACCCGGGACTTTGAGCCTCGGTTATAACACCCTGGGCTTTGATGATGAGTTTTTAAGATTCTCATTTTATCGGAATTTATTGACGCCATATACTCATCAGTACGCTAACAAATGCAACAGAGCAGATATTCTTCCTTTTACTGTTCTGTATTATTTATATAAAAACGAAACATTGAACTGGCCTACTATTGATGGCAAGCCGAGCTTGAAACTTGAATACTTATCTCAAAATAATAATCTTGCAACGGGAAGAGCACATGATGCCATTGTTGATGTTGAGGCGACTGTTGAGCTTGCAAGACGATTTTATCAGGAAAAAGAGATGTGGCAGTATGTTCTTGGCTACTTTGATAAAAAAACTGATAAAGATAGAACTTACAAACTTTCTTCAGCCTTTGAGTCTGCAGCTGGAATTCACATGTATGGTTTGATGACAGGCATTAAATTTGGAGCGGACAATCTTTATCAGGCACCTGTTCTTTATATTGGTGATTCAATTCCTTATTCAAATCAGAGTTTGTGGCTCCGTCTTGACCTGCCGGAATTACGAGAACTTGACATAAATGATATCAGTGCAAACAGTAGAGTGATTAGGAAACGTTTTGGTGAATCACCGATTATTCTTCCACCTGTAGAGAGATTTACACAAAAAATATCGGTTGAAAGACGTGCGATTGTTGACGGAAATATAAAATGGCTTCAGTCTGAAAAAGATACGTTTTATAAATTGATTAATTATTACCGTGAATTTGAGTATCAGGATTATCCAAATGTTGATGTTGATGCAGGACTTTATATAAATGGATTTATGACAAAAGAAGAGACAAAACTTTGTCATAAATTTAATCGAAGCTCCTTTGACCAGATGCAGTCTGTTATTGACGACTTTTCGGAAGGATCATTGAAAGAACTTGCTAAAAGAGCCTTTTTAAGAAATTTCTTTGATGAAATCTCTGGAGATGCATATAAGGACTTTGAAAGTTATTTGAAAGCTGTAAATCCGGTCGATAAAAATGATGCAATGACTGATTTTCGAGGGGATAAAAAGATGACTCCTGCTTCAGCCCTTGAAGATATTAAGGAAATAAAGAAAGAACATAAACTTGACGATGAACAGTTAATGCTGATAAAAGAAATCGAAAATTATATTGAAGAACGGTTTGGTGCAGTTGCATTATAAAAAAGTGGGAATAGTCAATTTTTAATATGGATAAAAAAGAGATATTAGAAAATCTTGAGTATGCACTGACAAGTGTATTATGCGATGGCCTTGAAGGAATGGATCTTATAGTTATGAAATCTAATGTAGAACTTTTCATACGAAAGGAAGCCTCAGAATATTCTTCTGAAGAATTAATAGAAAAGTTCTACACCCCTGAAATGTCAATTAATATCTTTATGGAGTTCCTGGCAAAAACAGGTGCTCTTGAAGACTCCGGAAATAATACAATTCAATAATGATGATGTCGTAAAAAGTACCATCTACTTCTCTTTAATGTTCAATCAGACTTTTGATGTAAAAGGTGTATTACTTCAAGCCCTACTGAACATTAAATCTTATATATCCTTCTCCATAGCCATCTCAATACTTATTATTTGCCGAGAGCCTCATTTGCAAACCGTAAATCTACGAATTTATTAATATCCATAAGTTTACCAATTCCCATGGTATTATGCATGTAGTCCTGAATTTTTTCGAAATCTTCAATAACAGGATACAAATCATTCATCGTGATACCTCCTTTTTGAGATAATACTTTTTTAAGCACTTCTGTGCTTAGGCCCAAGGCCTTGTCTGGATCAAGGAAGTTTACTGCGATTTCAGCAGCGGCATCTTTATTTTCAGTGACAAAGTGACCTGCATCAATAAGGAGATCCGTTAACTCCTGAACAGCTTCAGGGAATCCATCAATAAGCTCGTTTCTTAGCGCAACGACACAACAGGGATGGTTGTCCCAAAGAGTTGCTGAAATAAATTCCATATCACCGATACCAGTAGCAACTGCTTTTGTACAAATCGGTTCAGCAACGATAAAACCACCAACATCTTCATTTTCCTTCATAATAGGAGGCATTTTGATTGGCGGAACAACTTCAAAACGAACATCAATTGCTGCCTTGCCTGGAACGCCGGGTTTTAATCCTAACCCAGTTAGAAATTTATGCGCCAGCATATGATGTATTGACATTTTGTGAGGAATATTAACGACTTTGTATTTATAGAAATGTTTCAGAGAATCGGATGGCTCTGTCTCATAATTCTTGTTTCTAATAAATCCACTACCATTTTTATGAGCGAGGAGCACCAATTTAATTGGAACATCAAAGGCAAAAAGATCCATTGCTATTGGTGCTAGGACAAAGGCTCCATCTACCTGATGGGTTTCAAGTTTTTCCTGAATCGGATTCCAGCCGGCAATTCTTTCCGTTTCAAGGGTAAAATGCTCTGGATTTACTACACCAGTGGCAATCTGATGTTTTAGAACACCTAAGATAAGATGATCCGTAATCTGAATATGTGCCAGTTTGATTACAACTTTTCCATCAACAAATTCAGGCTCTTTCAGCTGACTGTCTGAACCGGCAGCGCCACCTTCAAAAATTTCAACTATTTTTTTCTTTATTTCTTCTGCATCAAAAGGCTTTGCAATATGATTATTTCCACCGTTTTCTCTAACTTTTGCCTGCTGAGTTTTATCACCCTGAGCGGTTGCCATCATGAAAGGAGTGTCTTTATAGTCGTTGCTTGCTCTTAGCCATTGTAGAAGCTCAAGCCCGTCCATGTTTGGCATATTCCAGTCGCTGATGATCATATCAACTTTACCAATTTCTTCTAATTTCTTTATTGCATCTTTCCCATCAACAGCAAGGGTGAGATTGGTAAAACCGGCTTTGAACAGGTATTGTTTGAACATTAGTCGCATTGTACCCGAGTCATCTACAACAAGAATTGTCATGTTCATGTCTAAGGACATTAGAGGTCTCCTTTATTAATATTAACACAAATTGTTTTTTTTCATGTTATTTTGCATTTGCAGATTCCGCAAATCGTGTTTCTACAAACTGATTCATATCTATAGTGGATGTCATTATTTTCATATCATTTAGCATATAATTCTGTATAACACTGAGGTCATTAATTCGTGGAAACAGCCTGCTTGTTGTTATACGATCAACCGGATCAGATAAAACAGATTTTATCACGTCTTGATCCTGATTTAGAAATTGTGCTCCGATTTTAGCTGCTGCGTCAGGATCATTGTCTATTGACAGCCCGGATTGCACCAGACTGTTAGTGATTTCCTGTACGGCATCGGGATATTTTTCAATGATTTCATTTCTCACAACGAAAACGCAGCAGGGATGTTCAGGCCATAAATCCTTAGAAAGACAAACCATCTCACCATAACCTCCTGCGATGGCCTGTGAACCGATAGGTTCTGCGACGATAAAACCACCAATCTCTCCTTCCTCATCGTACTGAATGGCTTCCGGCATCATAGATGGTGCCATGACCTCCAAAAACACATCAGCATCGGGGTCTTTGGTTGTTCCCGGCTTGAGGCCTACTTCTGCCAACAGTTTATGAAAAAGCATTGTATGTACCGACAACTGGTAGGGAATAAGGACTATTTTACCTTTAAAATCTTCCATTCTCTTGATACCGGCGGCTTTATTTTTTACCAATATACTTCCTGATCTGTGGGTGAAAAGAATCAGTTTGATACCGACACCTGCTTTAAAGAGATCCATTGCAGTAGGAGCCAGTATAAATGCGCCCTCAAGGTTTTCAGCAGTTAAGGCATCTGCAACCTGATTCCAGCCGTGCATGAGAACAGGTTCAAGGTTACAATTGGACAGAGCTTCCTCACCCCTTGCAATTTTATCAGCTGTAACTCCAAGAATAAGATGATCGGTTATCTGTAAATGTCCAATTCTGATGACTGGATTATCAGCCATGAGTTTGCCTCCTTTAGTAAAGTCAAAATAATACTCTGTAGCTGAGTGTAGTAGTTCACATTATAGTAAAACTGCTCACCAAAAGGAAATGATGAAAAATTAGAATTAACTAAATATGATAATAAATCATTGAATTTTTAATGAAGTTAATTAAGACATTATAATAACTAACGTTTCGTCAATAATATCAAAGTTTTTTTTTTTTGGCAACAACAACTAAATAAAAATTAAAAAATAGTTACGAAAAGTGCTTTGACAAAATATTGAATTTTGATTTATAATGAATCATACGAAAAAATAATCTTGAAGATGTTTCTAACAGCAATAATCGCGTTGTTACAACTTGCCTTTGTAAGTATTAATCGTAAGTGGTTTATTTTCACATTACCAGTTATTTAGGAGAAGTTAAAAAATGAAGATTGCAGAACCTGATAATATTAAAGCTGGAGAGCAGGAGCTGATTAACTCCATTATGGAACAGTTGAATTCAGAGATCATCGAGTCGATAGCCTCTGGCAGGCTTGCTGTGAACAATCTGGAATTTCGTAACGGCGATATGATTATTCATAAAAATCGTATTGTATATAAAATGGAATTTGAAACCTCCGTCTCTATTTCTGTTTTATTTGACAGGGAAGGGAACCTGATTGATGAAAATGAGGATTCAATAGAAGGAGAACCAATTGTTGCAGAAGACATTTCTGACGATGTTCTTGAAGCTGCTGAACCAGACATTGAGGAAAGCCAAATAGAAGAAAATTTTGATACTGATATTGATATAGACGCTTTGCAAGAAGAAGTATTAGCAGATATTGAAGAACCAGAAGTTGATGACGACAATGAGATTGAAAGTGTCTTGGCAAAAACCCGTGATTTTTGGTTGCAGCAAAGTCAGGATGCAATGGAACCAGCTGAAACTGAAAACTTAGAACCTGATGATAATCAACTTGAGGCTGTTATGCAGAAAAATAAAGAATTCTGGCAGGAGCAGGCAGAAGTTGCTGTAGCGTCTGAGTGATTTTCAAAAAAGAGATCAGTAAAAAAACAGACCGATCTCTTATAATATTCAGTAGTTTAATTAAGGCTTAACCCAGGAAAGAATTTCATTTTTCTTAGGTACCTTTCCCACACATTTTACCACATCGTTTATGATTACAGATGGTGTCCCCATCACTCCGTGACCTGCAATCTCAAGCATATCAGTGACCTTGGTAATAGTTGCGTCAATATTGTTATCGGCTACAACCTCTTCAATCAGTTTTGCTGTTTTGTTACATTTTGCACAACCCGGGCCTAATATTTTTATCTGCATTTACTTCTCCTTTTAAATTGGTAAACTTCCATAAATCATGCCTGCGATACTTGAAAGGCTGATAATTATTATACAAAAAACAAATGTCTTCTTTACTCCCATAACTTTTCCAATAACAAGCATATTCGGTAGTGATAGAGCAGGACCTGCTAACAGGAGAGACAGTGCCGGGCCTTTACCCATACCTGCACCAATTAGTCCCTGGAGTATAGGTATTTCGGTAAGCGTTGCAAAATACATAAGAGCTCCTGAAGTGGAAGCAAACAGATTTGCAAATAAAGAGTTTCCACCAACAAACTGTTGTATAAATGTTTCAGGAATGAGGGCCGTATGACCTGGTCTTCCAAGAAGAAATCCAGCGAAAAGTACGCCACCAAAAAGGAAAGGCAGTATTTGTTTTGCAAAATCCCAGGTCGATTCAAACCACTCACCAATGTCTTCCTTTGAAAACCAAAGCTTCATCATAACGAAAAGAATGAGAAACAGGGCTGCTGTAACTATCATTTTTGCTATATGAAAGATATTTCTTACTGCTTCAGAGCTTTGAGATGGTTCAGCAAAAGTTACGGCAACAAGAATAAGAATCATCGTTCCAAGAAACAATGCATTTTGTGTTAATGATCTTGAATCATCATCTTCAGGTAAATAAACTGTACCTTCCACAGTATTTTCATTTTTAAATATGAAGGCCATCAACAGGCCTGTTATTATCGCAAAAACAACAGCTCCAACGGCTCGGGCAAGGCCTATTTGCCAGCCAAGTATCTTCCAAGTCAGCATAATAGCAAGGACATTAATAGCCGGACCGGAATATAAAAACGCTGTTGCAGGACCAATTCCTGCACCTCTTGTGTATATTCCGGCAAAGAGCGGAAGTACCGTACATGAGCAAACAGCAAGAACTGAGCCTGATATTGATGCTACAGAATAGGATAAAAACTTATTTGCTGATGCACCAAAGTATTTTAAAACTGCTGATTGAGAAATGAAGATAGAAATTGCACCCGCAATGAATAAGGCAGGTATAAGGCATAAAAGGGTGTGCTCACTGGCGTATTCTTGTAACATCATAAATGCTTCAAGACCTGAGCGTCTGATGATTTCATGATCCCATGGAACAAAATAACATAATAAAAATATCAGGATGAAGTAGATTAATTTAGTCGTTTCTTTCATGTGTTTAAATACCTTTTATATTGCCAATGAGTAATTTATATGTAGTTTAAAACAAACCACAGATATCTATGAGAATATGTACAATATGATCGTACTGGCACTTGCTATGAATATTTAGTATATTCCTAAAATGGAATATATATTTCATGTGTGTATTTGTCAAGAACTGTCAGGATCTTTTTTTAAGAGGGGGAATTTATATTTAGTGGATAAAATATTTACCAGTCTTTTAATAGTGATAAACGACTTGTAAATGATTGTTGTTTACCGTTCACAGGATCTGTGAAAGTAAGTTGTTTTGCAAGAAGCTGAAGGGGGTTATTAAAATCAGTATCTTTTTTCTCCAGAAGTTGGGGGTAGTAGCGATCGTTAATTATTTTGTAGCCCATATTGCTTAGGTGGATTCTGAGTTGATGTTTTTTGCCTGTAACAGGTTCTAAACTAAAATGAAGATATTTATTGCTAAATTTAATTGGACGTATTTTTGTAATGGCATTTATTTCGCCTTCTTCAACCGCCATTCGAAACCAGGGACTTCCTTTTGTAAGCCTGTTCTTAATAGTGGTTTCTGGGAAATCGGGTAAAGATGTATATTCAGCAATGGCTTCGTAAATTTTAGTCACTTCTCTTTTTTCAAACAGGGTGCTGTAAATACCTCTTGTATCAGTATTGCATGAAATCATAACAAGGCCTGCTGTTTCTCTGTCTATCCTGTTTACAGGAGTAAGGCTATTATTCCCGGTAGATTTTTTCAACCTGTTCAGAAGACACTCGTTAACATATGGACCGGAAGGAATAACCGGAAGAAAGTGGGGTTTATCTACGATCAGGTAGTTGTCATTTTCATATATAATATTTTCTTTAAACGGGATTTGAGGTTCATTTTGTGATTCCCGAAAATAGTGAAGTTTTTTGCCAGGGATATAGGTGGTTGAAAATGATATTTTATTACCATCTTCATCAAGGATTTTACCATCAGTTATTCTTTGTTCCCATATATTCTTTTCAATATTGGGGAATCGTTTTACAAGAAAATCTATCATTAATGGATAGGGTTTTTTTAATGAAGGCATGGTAACTGTTGAAGGATATTTTGAGATACTCATAATTGGAAAATACCTTGTACGACATTAAATAATTTTGATGATAGAAGGAGAAAAATAATTACCTGAATTTGTATTTATTGTGATTCCTGTTAGTAGCGCTACTTGTCCCTTAAAATAATCTTTTAATTCAGTAATAATACTTGAAAGGTCAGAGTCGATTTTATCGAGCATAAATATAGTTGCTTCAAGAATATCAGGCTGTTTACCTTCTTCTGAACAACGTTTAAGATACGGGCGTAAAATTTGACTAACAGTGTGTTGTTGAAGATCCAATGGATCTGGATTTTTAGATTTTAAATCGTGAAAGTCTGACTTCATAATTTCAGCAATGGAACCGCAGGAAGAGGTAGCAAGTTTATGCCCAAGTCTTATGCATTTTCCCCAAACACCATTATGAAACCCAATATGTGGCCCACCTACAATAAGTAGATTTTTTTTCCCTTCAATTTCCGGAACGTGGTGTGAAAGGGCATATATACCTGTTTTACCACCATGGCAATAACCTGCCAGGCCACCGAATTTAAATCTTTCTCCCCAGTAGTGCTGCATTAACAAATATTCAGGCTCGTTTATTTCATCAGAACAACCGCCTTCTGAAAAATGTGTATTTTCAGGGGTGAAACCAAAGTCCTCTTCTAAAAGAATGCTTTGTTTAGTAAAGAACAAACGGCCTTTTTCAGCATTTGGAAATACCAATTTGATTTTGTCAGCGTCGCTTTTCATTCTTTGTAAAACTCCTTTGGTTTCAGGTCATAGATTTAATTACTGATCTAACCATATTTTCAAAGCTGGCATTTTTCATTGTGATTATTTTTATAAGGGTATCATTTCCTTTATCAATACTTTTTAAAATTTCCTTTTCTGATAACCCCTGGTTATGTAACTCAAGGATTATACCACCGAAATTTTCAAGGAAATCGAGTTTTTCTTTTATGCAGTTTCTTCCATTCGAGAGCTGTGGATTGTGAGCACAGTATATCGTATCAAAATCATATTGAAGTATTTTTTTTAAAGACGCAATTTGATCAGCAAAAACCTCGTCTTTTCTAAAAAATTTGATTTTATTCCCAAGATATAGATCACCGGAAAACAACCAACCCTTATTTTCTTCTATAAAGACGGTGTGGTCTTTAGCATGTCCTGGTGTGTGTACCGGTATGAACTTATGGTTATTTGTTTCAATATTGCCGTTGAACATTGTAATATCAACCGGCTCGGATTTTCCCCACAACAAATGTTGATAAAGCATAATCGGGCAATGTGACTTGAGTTTTTTTTGTGTATAGGAATGTCCGTAAACAGGTATATTTAATGCCTTGCTGATGATTGCGGCATTGCCACTGTGGTCTTCATGGTGGTGTGTTAGAGCTATTTTATCTGGTTTATAATCAACTATTAACTCAAAAGCGGTTTGTCTGAGATTGCCTATACCAGTATCTATTAATAGGCCATCAATGTAATAGCACCAGGCGGTCATTACCGGTGGTCTAAAAATCCCAATACCAAAGTTGAAGCCTTGAACTTCACCAATCATTTTTTTTGTTGAATATTTACGATAAACCATGCCAGTTCTCATATTTTAATTTCAATTATTTATACTGCATTAATTCTAAATAGGGGTACCGGTTAAATACTCTGGACAATATTCTGTTATTTTGACTTTGGTTATGGTGTTTTTTAAAGAATTTTCACCCTTAATATGAACCACTGCATAGTTTGATGAAAGGCCCTTCAAGTCACCAGTCTTTCTATCTCTGCCGTTTTCTATCAGAACGTTAAGTGTTTTCCCCACTAATGATTTTAGGAAATTATTGTTTTTTAACTCACCTAATTGTCTCATTTTTTCTGTACGTTGTTTTTTTACATCTTCAGGGACCTGATCGGAGAATGAAGCTGCTGGTGTTTTTTTTCTGGGAGAAAACGGGAAAACATGAAGATGCGATATCGGTAATTCTTCAATCAGAGAATAAGTGTTGTTAAATTCTTCATCTGTTTCTCCGGGGAACCCGATAAGAGTGTCAACGCCGATTGCGGCATCAGGTGACGCGGAGTGAATTTTTACAACTCGTTTTTTAAAAAAATCTCTGGTATAGGGTCTGTGCATTCTTTTTAGTATATTGTCATCACCACTTTGAAGAGGGATATGGAAATGTTTACAAAAAATATCTGAGGCTGCAAAAATCTCAATAATTTCATCTGAGATTTCACCCGGTTCAATAGAGCTCAATCTTATTCTTTGAACAGGCTTTTCGGCTTCAATTTTTTTTATTAACCAGGTAAAGTCCAATGCCGGTTTAAACTCAGTGCCCCAATGCCCTATATGGATACCTGTCAGGACTATCTCTTTATATCCGTTCTCATTCAATGCCTTCAGTTTTTTAAGAACAGCATCAGGCTCCATACTCCTGCTCCTGCCTCTGGTATGAGGTACGATACAATAAGTACAAAATGAATTACACCCGTCCTGAATTTTTAAAAAGGGTCTAGTACGGTTGCCATGAACGTCTATATCAATATTTTTAAACTCTGTTTCCGCGCAGCTTGCATTACAGTCTGTTGAGATAATATTTTTTTCAGGTATTGTTTGAACCATTTCAGGTATTTTATATTTTTCAGCGTGGCTTATAATGCTGTGAACACCATCAATTTTTTTTATTTCATCGGCCTCAGTTTGTGCGTAACAACCTGTTACTATTACTTTTGCATCTGGGTTTTTTTTTATAATATTACGTATTGCCTGTCGTGATTGCAGAGATGCTTTACCTGTCACTGTACAGGTGTTGATGATGCAAAGGTCAGAAGGTTCAGCTTTTTTTGCTTTTTCCCATCCTATTTGTTCTAAAGAAAGACCAATTGCTTCAGTCTCAAATTGATTTACTTTACAGCCAAGTGTTTTTATTGAATATTTTGACATTTTAGATACTCTCGTAAAAGTTTTAGAGTGGCTAAGGAAAAGTTCCATATATGCTGCGAAGCAAGTGCCCTTGGGGTACAAGATTTAGTATTCAATCAGGCTTGAAGTAGTACCTGTCGAACGTCAAAAGTCTGATTGAATACTAAAGCGAAGTAGATGAGATTTTTTACAACGCCATCAAGACTCTATCCATCCGCCACCCAGAACTTCAGAACCTGAATAAAATACAGCTCCCTGTCCAGGCGTTATAGCAGAGACAGGTTCATTAAAAATAATAACTCCGGTATTATTTTCCGTTAGTTCAAGTTGAGATTCAGCTCCGTTATGTCTGTATCTTATATGTGTTCTAACAGTCACTTTTTTTGATTCCGGCTTATTTATCCAGCTTATTCCTGATACTTTACAGGATTTTGCCAATAGCTCATCTTTGAAACCGACTATCAGACTGTTTGTTTCCACATCTAGTTTTAAGACATAGTAGGGAGCAGGACCCGGACAATCGATACCTCTTCTTTGTCCCACAGTGAAAGAATGCAGGCCACTGTGTTTACCGATTTCTTTTCCGTCACTTGTTTTGATAACTCCGGGACTTATTGAGAAATCAGGGCAGCTCAGTAAAAATTCTTTATAATCGTTGTCTTTGATAAAGCAGACATCCTGACTCTCTTCAGATGATACTGGTTTAAGATTTGCTGCTTTAGCATTTTCGATTATTTCAACTTTTGTTTTATCACCCAGTGGGAACTTTGCTTTTTTTAGCTGTGTCTGGTTTAAAAATGCAAGAAAATATGATTGATCTTTTTTGTTATCAACCCCTTTATGAAGGTGATGGATACCGTTTTGATCAATTTCAATTTGAGCGTAATGGCCTGTAGCAAGAAACTCTGCGCCTATTTTATCTGTAAAATCAAGTAATGCACCAAATTTAACTGTAGGGTTGCAGGCAAGGCACGGACTTGGTGTTTTGCCTGTCTGGTAACTGTTAATAAAATAATCAACCACTTTATTCTGAAAAGTGTCATGACAATCAATTATATGGATTTCTATGCCAAGCTGCTCTGCCACGATACTCATTGAAGCAGTGACTGCATCTGAGCACTTGCAGTGATGAATTACTTTGTTGCTTGTTTTATAAGGGTGAGTCTGGTCTGTTAAAGTATCTGGCTCATAACCTGTTACGAAATGAACACCCTGTACATTATACCCGGACTTTAATAGAAGGTGTGCTGCATAAAGAGAGTCTATCCCACCGCTTATAGCAACAGCTGCTGTTTTTGACATTAGAAAAAGTTTTTGTCCTTTGGGTTTATTTTCATTGCTCTCGTTGGGCACGTTGGAACACATAGTTCACATGCACTGCACTTTTCAGAAACAAATTCTACAGTCATATCCGGTCTGTTAATGGTAAGGGCAGACGTTGGGCAGACGGCTGTACAAGCTCCGCAATGAGTACAGTTTTCTTCAATACGAATAACTTCCTGGTCCGCATTTTGAACTTTTACACCTGAGTCCTTAAGGAATTGAACACCCTTTTTAAAATCAGCTTTTGTACCAGAGAGTTCCAGTACCATCAACCCTTCTTTTCGTGGAAATATATTCGCTTTTAATATAGCAAAAGTAAGGTTGAAATTCTTAGCAAGATAACAGGCAACTGGTTCGTTACAGGATTCTTTGGGGAATTGTAGCATTAATATCTTAGAGTACAAATTATCCTCCGAGTTGACATCTAAAGTAGACGTTTAAATCATATAAAAAAATAATCAATTTACCACAATATCTTCATTGTAAAATCATGTCAATCTTATTAACAACAGGTGTATACTTGATTTGATGATTTATTTCCATTATACTGAAGTCATATCTAATAATTGCATCGACCCTGTTATAAATGAATAATTAAAAAGATGAGGTGGGGGGCTTCTATGAACAAAGTTGCATTTTTGACAACTGGTTTTGCAATAAAATCTTTATATGACATTTCAAGAACCCGCGTTAATATTCACCTGGAAACAGAACTGCCATCACAGTCAGTTATTTTTGTTGTTAATCATTTTACCAGAATTGAAACAGTATTTTTGCCGTTTCATATTCAAAAAATAACAGGTATGCCTGTCTGGTCACTCGCAGATTCCGGTTTATTCCATGGATTTGTTGGTGACTTTATCACTCAGGCTGGTGCCATTTCCACGAAAGATCCTGACCGTGATAAATTGATGGTGAAGTCACTTTTGACAGGAGAGGCAAACTGGATAATATTTCCGGAAGGCCTGATGATGAAAAATAAGAAAGCTTTTGAAAATGGAAAATTACTTTTAAATACTGATGAAGGAAAAAGAGTACCACATACAGGTGCAGCCACATTGGCATTAAGGACTGAATTCTATCGTGAAAGACTTCGATACCTTCAGGAAAATGATACAGAAGAATACAAACGGCTTCTTGATTTGTTTGAAATAGATAAAGTTGATAATATTTTTAACAGAGCGACTTGTATAGTGCCAGTCAATATTACTTACTATCCAATGATGGCCCGGGAAAATATCATCAGTCGCCTCGCCAACCGATTTATAGAAGAACCCTCACAACGAGTTATAGAAGAGCTTATGACTGAAGGTACCATGCTCCTTTCTGGTGTTGATGTCGATATCCGTTTTGCAGAACCTATTAAAATAAGGCCTTATTTGACTGATCCGGTTGTTGAATGGGATCTTTGTTCTAAAGACAAAATTTCTTTTAATGACAACATCAAATCAAAACAGATACTAAAAAATGCATCAACAAACATTATGCATGGCTATATGACGTCAATTTATAATATGACGACTGTAAACCATGATCATCTGTTTGCATCAATACTCTATAGGCGCCTTGAAGATAAAATCGAAATTGAAGATTTGAAAAGAAGAGTCTATCTCGCAGCCACAATGAAAATGGATGATGAGTTGCATAACAAACACCAAAGTATGAAAACGTCTCAGATTCATCTTTTAACTGGTGACAGATATCACAAATATGAAAATTTCATTAACTTTGCTGTCAGTAAAGAGCTGTTATCAATTGAGGAAGATAAATATATAGTAAAAAACCCTAAAGTTTTTAAAGAAGATGCTGAATTTCATAATACAAGATTGGAAAACCCTTTGATCGTAATGGCCAATGAAGTTGAACCTCTCTCCAACCTTCAATATAATATTAAATTACTTGCAGGTGAGTCGAGTGAGAACATTACAAAAGCTGTTATTTCTGAAATTATGGAAAGTACAGTCAGTCAATATAAGAAGGAATATGATAAATATTATATTGAAGGAGAAACAAAAAGTATTGATGTAGGGATGCCATATCTTCTCGAATCACCAGGAAGTGATATAGGTGTTTTACTTATACATGGTTATATGTCAGCACCTATGGAGGTAAGAGGGCTTGCGGATTATCTTGTTGACCTTGGATATAATGTTTATGCACCGAGGTTAAAGGGACATGGAACATCGCCTGAAGATCTTTCTGAGAGAAATTATCTTGAATGGGTTGAATCAGTAGAAGAAGGCTATGTTTTACTAAAACACAAATACAATAAGATTATTGTCGGCGGTTTTTCTACAGGGGCGGGGCTTGCTCTAAATATTGCTGCAAGATCAGACACCCTGGCAGGCGTTTTTGCAGTTGCTCCACCAATGAAACTAAAAGACTATTCAGCGAAATTTATTCCTGCTGTACATGCTTGGAATAGCATGATGGAAAAGTTAAAATTTGATAGTGCTAAGAAAGAATTTGTTGAAAACAATCCGGAAAATAAACATATCAATTATAGCAGAAACCCGGTTTCAGGGATTAGAGAACTTGGTAAGCTGATGGACGACTTAGAGGGAAGATTATCAGATATTACTGTGCCAGCTTACGTTTTACAATCAAGAATGGATCCGGTGGTAAATGTAAAAGGCACCAGAAAGATTTTTGAAAGAATAGGGTCTGTGAATAAGGAATATCATTTGTTTAATATTGAAAGGCATGGAATTCTGCTTCATGAGGGGTGTGAGCGTGTCTATAAAACAATTGGTGATTTCATTCAGGATATTTGCTGACACTCAGGCTGAAAGATATAAATCATTTACAAACGGGCGGTTTAATGAGGCTTACTTCAGGTTTTATACTATTTGTATTTGCTGTAATAGCGATGACAGGATGCGCGGGAAAGACGACTAAAACAAAAACGCAAAGTCTTAAACCCCTCCCGTCGGGATCTTTGAGTGACAGAACAATAAGCAGGCTGCTGCTAAAAGAATACAAACTTTGGAAAGGTACGCCCCATATGATGGGGGGGAGTACGCGAAAGGGTGTAGACTGCTCAGGGTTTGTCAATCAGATCTTTAAAAGTGTTTTAAAGATTAATGTTCCCAGATCGACACAGCTCTTTATGACAGCTGGTATAAAAATTAATAAATCTGACCTCAGGCCTGGAGACATCATTATATTTAAACCGCCCTCCTATCCACGGCATATTGGAATTTATACCGGAGATAGTAAATTTATTCACACATCGAAATCGAAGGGTGTGACGTTGACTGATTTAAATAATACGTATTGGAAAAAATGTTATTACTCTTCACGCCGACTTTTTTTAAGATGATTCGTTAAAGAATTATAAAAGAAAGACTGTCTGATTTTTTTAAAAACCCGATTTATATTTCTGCTTAATTTTCTTTAAATATTCCTTCCACACCTGAGGAGTAAAAATCGAGATAGCATGTACTTTTTTTGCCATGCCACTTTTGGGCGACCCAAGAAGGGCTATCATTTGTTGAAAATCATCCTGTGGATTTTCTGTTAGAATAATTTCCCCGTGTGCAGGTAATAAAGTTTTAATGTCCAGTTTCATTAGTTTTTGAAACGATTTTTTCATTCTATCCGGAAAAAAGACAGGAATGGGGAGGTTGTATCGGCCTTTGACATTGATTATCAAATCGCTGGAGTAAAGAAGTTTTTGCTCTTCGTTATACAACACAACATCATGTGTAGTGTGGCCTGGCACATGAAGTACCAACCAGTCTGAAAAACCGGGAACTGTTTTGTTATCACTGATGATATGATCCGGTTTTACGTATCGGTTGAAAACAACAGGTTGCAGTCTTTTTCTGTTTGCCCGCCTTACAACATGAGCAAGAATACAATCAATTTTATGCTGAATAAACCCGGAAGCACCTTTGTACCAGAGATCAATGTTTCTGTCTGCAGCGATCGGAATGTTGTGCAGTGCTCTCAGGGGATGTGCTGCGCCGGAATGATCAGGATGGTTATGGGTCGCGATAGCCAGTTTTATATCTTTAATTGAGCGGTTTAACTTTTTTTCACAAAAGTTTTTGATACGTTCAACATCATTTTTTGTACCACAATCAAGCAGAAGCAGTTTGTCCTCATATTCTGCAATATAAAGATTTGAAATATAACCATTTACTATATGTAATTTAAATGAAGACATTTTTATATTTATTTCCAATATGTTAATGATTGAAATTGATTGATCTGCATCGGATTAATCTGGTACAAACTGAAAACCAACAAATTTATACTATTGAAAGACTAAAGAGAATTTATAATTAATCGTTGACCGGGTGTCAAGAAAATTTGAATTATGGTCTTTGTCTATGACGCTGTTTAATCCTTGACAGGAAGTGAAATACTTCATAGTCATTTTTAGTCAAATTGTTTATACTGCTTTTTCTATGTGAAAGCACTGATAATGATACAATGAAGAGATAATATTACGGTTGATTAAAAAATAATTTTACAGGAATGTAAAATCTTATCTTTAAGTTTATATAAACTAACAATTTAAATATTTGTAAATGGATCTGCAGGAGAAACTGGAAGTATGAATAAACACATTATAATTTCAATTTTATTTGTTATGGCCGCAATTGCTGCTTCAATTTTTCCTTTAAGATATTTTTTTTCTGAAAAAAAAGTTCCTTCGCTTCCAATACATACCACGTATGAAGAAGCTGTGGTAGTTGAACTTCCCAAACAAATTGTGGCACAGGCAAAAAAGAAAAAATGTAGAGATTATATTATTCCTGTAAGAGAAGTTTCAGGAGACGCAGAGTTTCTTTTCAACCTTCTTGATGATCTCAATCTTGGGCTTCAGGCATTTTCAGGTTGGAAGCTGAGAGTTAATGACAAACTAAAAGAAAAAATGAGGAAAAGAGCTGACGAAAGATTTAAGATTTGGGGTTCGATGGGTGTTGGAGAAGAAATGGTAGCTTTGTCAACGACTCAAAAAACGGTTGCTATGAAAACCAATTATTCGGCAGTTGCCAAATGTAAGGTACTGGATTCTATAAGTGGAAATGATTCAAAACTGGTTTTAAGTGTTAATGATGAGCGACTTCAATCAAAACTTTTTGAAATCTCTCTCGATTTTATGCATCCTCAGACTCTCGCAAATTTAAATTCAAAAAGAGATCGGAA
>JQIA01000117.1_pt1 | contig 34678 bp, 31 predicted proteins | sample 811431 | NCBI WGS metagenome assembly JQIA01 (sample SAMN02998118, study PRJNA258478) | marine sediment metagenome | biome: marine; feature: seafloor; material: sediment; isolation source: oil-polluted sediment collected from 3 locations (0.5 km, 0.7 km and 0.9 km)... | place: USA: Gulf of Mexico ...
TCAGGGGGGGGGGGACATCCCCCTGGCCAATGGAGAGTCTGATAACATCTCAATTGGTACAACAACAACTCATACCCTTGAGATAATCGTAACGGCTGAAGATACGTCTGTGTCACAGACCTATGCGACAAGGATCCGCCGTCATCAGTATATTGCCTCTTTGCCAAGCGGAGACATTAACAGTCTCGATGTCTATTATTTTGATGGCACCGGCGCAACCCAGAACATTTTATCAGGATTCAGTTCTTCGACATACAATTATTCAACAAATGAAATCCCTAACGAAATTACAGGGGTCATATTCCAACCCTATGAAAAACATACAGGTGAACATATATCAGTTAACGGATACAGTTCAATGGGGACGGACTGGCCTCTTGCAGGGTCTATTCCTGTGACAATCCCTGTAAACCCAGGCCCGAATGCCATTAAGATCTACTCACAGAATGCCATGGGGTCCACCGCACAGGGGAAATATACCCGCGAATATACGGTTAATATAAACAGAGCCTATACAGAAATTCCGGATCTTGCGAATCTTACCATTGAAAATCTGACGACAGATTTTAACGTCGATTCACCCGCTACAACGACCTATAGCCTGTCAACAGCAACCGGTATAAGGTCTGTTTTGATAACACCAACAGCCATAGATATGAATGTTTCTGATATTACGGCAAATGTAACCACCGGCCGTGGTAATTCACATACAATTTCAATGGCAAACAGTGAATCATCTGAAATAGTGGTTGAGCCGGGTGAAAACAGTATCAGTATCGTTGTTACAGCTGATAATGGCACTGCAACCCAAACCTATACATTGTCAATTACAACACCGGAAAGCTCAGATACGTCCATACAAAGAATTCAGTCATTCATTGGCGCTTCTGAAGGAACAGGTGATCAGTGGAAAATTAAAATCGGAGATGGCGTTACTGAGATCGATTTTCTACCGGTTTTAGGCGATGCCTCTTCAACGGTAATCTTAAAAGATATCGACAGTACAATCATTGAACCAATATCTGTGAATCCTTCCAGATACGCACCATCCGTTTCATCAGGAAATGATACGGTATTTACGCTTGAGGTGACAGCAGAAAACGGTGCTATTCAAACCCATACACTGACTGTAAGCCCACCTGTATCCGGCGGTGGTTCAGGGTCCGGTCGTCTTTCTGATATAGCCATTACTATGGGTAGTTTTTATGCGACCCCCCGCCCTCTTTATCTAAGCTTTAACAGCCCGGTAACAGATGGTACGGCGAGTGTCTTTTCACCATCTGTTTATGATTACAGCGCGGTTGTATATGGTTTCGATTCTATTAAAATATCTGCCACTGCCAAAGAAGGAACCGACGTTTCAACCATCACTGTAAACGGTGCTGACGCAGACATCACCGGCGCGACTCCGACAGATTTATATCTATACAGCGGGCAGGGTTATGTTACACCGGTTCAAATCGTTGTAACCGACAGCAGCGGCGGAACAATGGCCTACGTGGTTCAGGTTAAGCTTCTTAATATTTATGAATTCTATCGGGGTGTCTATGGGTCTGCCATGAATATCACCTACGATACAAAGTGGGCCCCAATAAAACCGAGCGGTCTGGGTGCTGATGAAAAAGTTGATGGTACTGTTTCCGGCAAACTTCACTGGTATGTAAAGAGTTCATCCAATGGGTGTACAGCAGACAGCATAATGAATCTGACCAACTATAATGACGGTCAGATGGGTCTGCCCCATAACAATGGTGGTATCGTCGTAGCCGGTGAAACCCTTGGCTGTTTCACTGCTGCAAAAACCGGATATGTCACAAAAGGGTATAAAATTTACACCCCTGAAGGCGACTTTGTATCAGACCTTGGTTATCATCTCTATGCATATAAGGGTGATAAAATTGAAAAGGATGATGCCTATACAGATTGTACCTACATGGGTGAAACTATCCGGATGAAGTACTACAATGATAGTAATCCTCTCAGTAAAAGCCCTTTTGATCCTGCATATTACCCGGATTATGACTATTACTCAAGCTGGACTGAATAATAAGGTTGATTACTAACCGGAACGGATTCTATAAACTGCCGCACCTGCGGCAGTTTAACGGAGGCAGTAAAACGATGAAAAAAATACAACTACCCCTTTCATTATTATTAGTATTCACCTTTATTGTTGTCAGTCAAGTATCTGCATCAAGAATTCATCAGGAAGACGGTATATTTCCAAATCACAGCAGTGAATACATCAGAACCCTGAACAGATTTGCATCAACAAAAGCAGATGCCGCTTTTTACAATCCTGCCGGTCTCTCATTTCTTGAGGAAGATGGTCTCCATGTAATGTTCAGTTCACAAACACTCTATGTTAAAAAAACCCATGTCATGGACTATTATGCCATTCAGGTGGTAGGCGCAAATGAAACACCGGTTCAGACATTTCACACAAGATCACCCTTTACGGCAAATACAGACACGAACAGACATATGAGTAATCTGCCAAATCAATATTATTCAGAAACAACATCTCCGGTATTACCCGATTTTGATGTTGTATATAAACAGGACAACTGGACCGCCTATTTTGATTTTTCTGTAATGCAGGCAGCCCCGGGAACAACATTTGCAGACGGTGCTGCAGTTATCGACTGGGGTAACCTCGCCATAAAAGAGACAGAGTGTGCCAAGGATTATGCGACTGACCCGGCCACAGTCCCGGAATTAAGGGGATATTACAGGCAGGCAGAGGCCGTCAGAGATGAAATGTTTGTTGGCGTAACATTTGGTGGATCGTACCTGGTAAACAACTCACTCTCCATAGGTGGCGGAATCAGAGTTATTAAGGCAAACGGCGGTATGACAATCGATGTTACCGATGTTTTATTTTTCAAACGAAACACTATCTCCGGTGAAGATTTCATGCTCAATGGCGATGACTGGCATATTGATACCGAATATGAAGGACTCGGTTTCGGTTTTATTTCCAGCCTTGATTATAAAGTCAGCGATGCCATCAATTTTGGTGTTAAGTGCGAATACTACACACCGCTTGAGCTTGATAAAACCACCAACAGGTTTACAGCCCCATCGGTTGTTGAAAAAGGCGGGAATCTTGATGTGTTTAAAGACGGCTCGCCAAGCCCGGGGAATGAGCTTGATTATGAGCACGGAAACGGTCAGTCAAAACTTAAAGTAACTTACCCCCCAACCCTTGCAGCTGGTATTTCATACGGTGTCCTTGATAACTTAAAGATTGACGGTTCACTTGAAGTCTCTTTTCGGGATCAGGTCGATCTGGACGGGAGAGAAGACGACTATGACTTCGGTTACAAGTACGGCTTTGCGCTTCGCTGGGATGTGAAAGAGAACCTCGAAGCAAGCTGCGGCTACCTGTATACAAATTTCGGTATCAAAGACGATAAACGGAATGAATCGGACATGCTGCTCCCAAACCATGCTATCGGCGGTGGTTTTGGAATTAAACTGTCAAAAAATACGGAGCTCTCTCTTGGGGCATCTTACATTTTCAGTGAGGACAAACAGACTGATATTCAGGAGTTTACAAATGCAACAGATCCGACATGGCATTCACTCAGAAAGGATTTTAAAGAAAAACGATATATTTTCAGCACTGGTATCACATACAGGTTTGATGACCTGATGTAAAATTAAAACCCCGGTAAGCAGATTTACCCACACTATTGTGCTTACCTCCCAACACCGGAACCGGAAGTATCAAAACCCCGAATCCGGTTCCGGTCATTTAAACGTATTTGGTTCAATTCAAATACTGATTACAAAAACCGGGAACCTCCTCTCCATGGATACTGGTCTCTGCTTTGTACTATTCCGCCCGGTGAATGGTGCAGAGATCACCCCCTGAGAGAGAGATGAAAACAGAGGGAATTATAAAAGGTTTAAATAAGGAGAAATTCAGGTGATGCGAAAAAAAAACAGATCATGGGTTCATAAATTACTGATTCTTTTTTTTGCCACGTTGACATTGATCAGCAATGCAGTTGCGGAAGATAATATTGAGGAGGCTGGAGAGCGTATAAGCTTTATCGAATCAAGACTCGAATCCGGCACAAAGAGTGCCATACGTTGGCAGTACTCATGGACGTCTGTCTTTGGGGCATCAACGGCATACAACTGTGTCTCAATTCTGGGTACGATGAATAAAGATGATGAGGATCAGGAACACGAGCATTTTGATTATAAAGTTAATGGCATTAAATCTGCGCTTGCATTCGGTAAAATGATAGCAGATCCGCTTACGGCATACTCCGCCTATGATAAAATCAGGGTCATGCCCGATGCCACGTTTGAAGATAAAATGCGAAAAATGAGGCGTGCCGAACAACTTTTGAAACAATCCGCTGAACGCGAAAAAGCAGGCCGTTCATGGAAAGCCCATGCTCTTTCAATTACCATAAACCTGATTGCCGGTGCTGCTATTGCCGGAGATGATAACAGAACATCCGATGCCCTTGTCTCAGCCGCTACAGGCATTATCGTCTCAGAAATTCAGATTTTTACACTGCCGACCCAGGCCATTCATGACTGGGAAGAATACCATAAGCGTTACTACTTCAATGATTATTCCCTTAAAAGGCCGTCGATTAAAAAAAGGGAGAGGCCGAGCCGTTTTTTTCTATCTGCTATTCCATTCGGAATACAGGGCACTTATCTGTTTTAATTACAGCCTCTCAGAAATAGATCGGGTTTGACAGCATTTGCTGCTGCTTACCCGATAGCACCCTTTATTTTATATCTTTTAAACCATACAAGTCCTCTCTCACCTGCATTATAAATACATACTAACAGAGCCATGGATTGACAGCATATACCGACACTGGTATAAATTTCATTTTAAATTAACCTGTCACATACTGCGGATATGAACATGCCTTATCAAATACTGAAAAACTGGATTAGACTCGAAACCAACAGACAACCTGTATACATTTATCCTAATGGACCGGACTGGTTCGTTCCGAACGAAGCAGGGGAATCGCTGCTTCAGGGACTGAAAAACAATTCACATGACCCGGCTGATGTTAAGGGTATGAGAGTCTTAAATGAAATCCGGAGTCAAACCGCCATCATTGACTATAAAGGCAGGTCTGCACACATTACCCTGAACGGACTCGAAGAATGTTGGTTTCACATTACAGATCAATGTAATCTGTCCTGTTCACACTGTCTTTTCAACTGCTCACCAAAAGACACCTCAAAAATGATGTTGAATGATTTCAGAGACTGGTTTGTTCAGGCTTTCGACCTGGGTGCCCGAACGTTTTTTCTGACAGGTGGCGAACCCTTGCTCCATTCTGACTTTCAGGAAATATGTAAAGATATTACTGATAAATCACCGGATAATCACCTTGTAATTCTCACAAATGGTCTGCTTGCAGAGAAGCACCTGGATTTTTTTAAAAGCCTGCCAACGGATCGTCTTCATTTTCAGGTAAGTATAGACGGCTCACAACCCCATCACGATCACTTAAGGGGTGACGGTACATACATAAGAGTTCTGGATGCGATAGAAAAACTATCCGGCATCACCGGTAATATAACACTTGCCATGTCAGTTGGGGAGGAAAATACAGGTGATATGGTCTCGCTTGTTGAGACTGCAAACCAATTTGGCATTAGAAGAATCCATTACTTATGGATGCTTGCAGCAGGTAACGCAAAAAAAATTAACAACATACCGACAGAGATTCTGGCGAAACATCTTAAAGCAGCATTTAAAAAAGCGGCCCCGCTGGGTATTACCATAGATAATATCGAAGCCATTGAGCAGCAGATTTTTTCTCCCCAGGGGACCAAATACGATCTGGGAAATGCCGGCTGGGAATCGCTGGCCATAAAAACGGACGGAACCATATACCCGACACCTGCTTTAATCGGAGAAGCAGATGCCTGCTGCGGCAATATTGATAAGGGTCTTGATTTCATTCTGCGAACGTCAGCCACCTTAACCCAAATACGGTCACTCTCTATCGTCAATGATATTATTTATAACAAAAACCCGTTAAAATATCTTATTGGTGGCGGCGATATCGACCACAGTTATTTCAACAGCGGACATTTTTCAGGCCACGACCCTTACGTTGAGCTGTATAACAACATTGCACTATGGCGGATCACTGACGCTGTAAAAAGCAATGGTGGCCCCCGGCATCCGGCAGTTTTAATAAAAATGGGAGACCGGATATTAAACTGCGATAACGCCCATGGCGGTGTTGCCCTTACTCATTCCAATTGCGTACTCTCTGTCTCTGACATAAACACCTCCGTAAGTGGATTTTACTCAGAAGCAGCAGAAGCAACAAATAACGATATTGTAAATCCGGTCTGCTATCCTGAAGAAACAATTTCACATATACCTGATCTCTCCAGAATAAGATCATACGGGTGTGGCAGCCCTGTAATGGATGCAGACCTTAAGCCGGGAGAGTCTCTTGTTGACCTCGGTTCAGGCGCAGGTATGGAGTGTTTTATTGCAGCAAAAGCCCTGGGACGAACCGGAAGCGTAACGGGTATCGATATGACTGATTCAATGCTTAACCTTGCGGAAAAATCACGACAAAATGTCGAAAAGAACCTTGGCTACAGCATCATTGCGTTCAAAAAAGCAATGCTTGAAAAACTGCCGATTAATGCTGACTCAACTGATATTGTTATCTCAAACTGCGTTATCAACCTTTCAGGGGATAAACACACCACCTTTGCTGAAATTTTCAGAATTCTAAAACCCGGCGGACGAATTGTCATTTCAGATATCGTTACAGATAACGTTCCCATACCTGAAATATTAAATGACCCGGTTTTAAGAGGCGAATGCATTGCAGGAGCGCTCACACAAAACAGACTAATCTCAATTCTTGAACTCAAGGGGTTTCAAAATATAACGTTCAATAAACGTTTTTTTTACAGAGAAGTAAAGGGGCACCTCTTTTATTCAGTAACATACACGGCATATAAACCCACCAGTGAAAAAACCATCAGAACAGTAATGTATCCCGGTCCTTTTGCCTCAGTACTCACTGACAGTGGTGATATTTTACTTAAAGGCGAAATATATGAACTGCCACTGAATGATCATGAAATTGAATCAAGCCCTCTTTTTATCCTTGATGAAAACGGCAATGCAGAGAACATTGATGCGGAAAATGCATGTGCATGTTACCTGCCCCCTGAATCGCAGCCTGAGGTCACATCAAAAGAACCGGCCGTTATCAGTCAAATGGGCTGCATTAAATGTGGTAGCCCCCTTCAATATTTAAAAGAAGAGAAACCGCTTGAGTGTGCACACTGCGGTCAGTTAAAGCCTGCCAATGCGATCTGCGAGGCCGGACATTTCATCTGTAACACCTGCCATAGCAGTGATGCAAACAGCATCGTTTCAGATATCTGCCTTAATGCTACTGAAAAAGATATGATCAGATTACTAAATAGAATCAGAAAACACCCCGCAGTCCCCCTACATGGACCGGAGCACCACTTTGCAATCCCCGGGGCCATCGTCGCAGCCTACAGAAACCTTGGGGGTAATGTAACAGATAAGGATATTATCTCAGCAATTGAACGGGGAAAAACCGTCCCCGGCGGAACCTGTGGTTTCTGGGGCGGATGCGGTGCAGCACTCGGTGTTGGTATTGCTTTCGGTATCATTCTGGAAAGCAACCCGATAAAAGCAGCCCAAAGGCAGAATGTTCAGAAAATTACGGGTGAAATCATTCTCAAACTGAGTCATGTCAAAGCATCCAGGTGCTGCCAGCGTGAGTCATGGACTGCAATGATTATTGCGTCAGAACTCTCAGAAAAATATCTTCCGGTCTTTATGCCGGTAGACGACAAACTTTCGTGCTCACAAATAAGTTTAAACAAGGAGTGTCCGGGTACCGCATGCAGTTTTTTCAGGAAGCCTGAAGGTATTTTGTTGCCGTTTGCATAATATTTTTTCAACAAATCATATAATATCGTTTCATTCCAACAGCAGTATTGAATAAATACAAGTTATCTGGTAGGAGTAATCTGTAAATTACTAACCCTAAAATCATGGAGCCTGAGATGAGTTCACAGAAATGCAATCTTATTTTTTCCGGCCGGTTCGTTGATGAAATGGACTTGGACACAATTCATGAAAGTCTCGCTGGCATTTTTAAAACAGATATTGATAAAATCCGTTCAAAATTCTCTGACAAGCCAACAATAATCAAGGCAAATGCTGATAAAGAAGTGTGCATTAAAATGCAGAAGGTGATTCTTTCAGCCGGTGCTTATTGTGATATTGAAGATATTGTAAAAGAAGCCCCACCATTAGTTGAAGAAGCAGCTCCGGTTTCACCGGCACCCGAAGCAGCACCAAACCCTTATGCAGTCCCTCAGTCCGATATCCGAACTGAAAAAAGCAATAGCAGCAGTTCTTTTACCGGCCCTAATGCAGTTCCTGTTTCACATGGTATAAGGTGGTTTACCGGTGGACTATCACTCTTCTTTAAAAGCCCGCTGATGTGGATACTGGCGATGCTTTTATACTGTATTATGAACATAATTCAAATTGTACCCTTAATCGGGGGACTTATCATGATATTCATCAACCCGATTTTAATAGGCGGATTTTACCATGGCGCTAACGATCTCCACGAAGACGGTATAAAACCATCCCCCGGATGTATATTCAGGGGGTTCAGTCAAAACGGCGGACAGCTTGCGCTGCTTGGTTTATCAATACTCGGTTTCACACTGGTTATGATTGCTGCCTTTGCAGTCATTTTTATGGCAGCCTTTGGATTGAATTTCAGTGATTTCGGCAATCCTGCTGCATTTAATACGCCACCAAACGGGACAATGATATTTGTATTAGTCGTGGCCGTTTTTCTATTAATGATACCTGGGATGATGGTATACTGGTTTTCCATTCCACTTATTACGTTTAATGATAAAAATGTTTTTGAGGCATTTGCTATCAGTTTTAAAGCCTGTCTTAAAAATATTATCCCGTTCATTATCTACATACTTGTCATTTTTGGGTTTTACATTTTGTTCAGTCTTGGTTTTGGACTAATTATTGGTGTGACCGGTTTCCTCGCAGGCAACAACAGCTCAGCGCTGGCATTCCTCCCAGTAATTATAATGATACCATTTATCCTTTGTATAATGCCGATCATTCTTTTATCGATGTTTGCAACATATAAAGATGTTTTTTACAACGATTAGCTTATGAGCGGTTAATGGCAGGATTAGAAACAATAAAAAGATACGAAACACCTGAAGGTATCATTCTCAGGCTAAATATAGCAGGCCCTGTTTCACGGGCCTGTGCATGGCTGATTGATATGATGATAAAAGCTGTTGTCATATCTATATTAGCGATTTTCTTTGCAGCACTCAAACAGGCAGGCATGGGGCTTTTCTTTATTTCGTTGTTCCTCATCGAATGGTTTTATCCTGTTTTATTTGAAACCATGTCCGGTGCAACACCCGGCAAAAAAGCTATGAAACTGATTGTTATTCATGACAACGGTACACCGGTATCGTTCTCATCCTCTGTATTAAGAAACCTGATCCGAACCGCGGATTTTTTTCCGTTTGGTTATGGCGCAGGACTAATAACCATGTTGATCAACGAGGATTTTAAACGCCTTGGTGATCTTGCTGCCGGAACACTTGTCGTATATGACGATAACGAAGATAACCAATCGGAAATAATATCCGTAGAACCAAAACAACCCCCCTCTGATCTAAGGGTAAACGAACAGAGAACAATACTCGATTTTGCCGAACGGAGTAAATCGCTTTCAAAAGAACGCAGCAACGAACTTGCAGATATTCTTTACGACCTGACCGGACAAAAAGGTGAAAAGGCCTCGGAAGAACTCTATGCCTATGCAAACTGGCTTTTTAAAGGTAAATACTAATGCGGCAGGAACATTTTGAGCAAAAACACGCTAAATTATGGGATGAGTATATCGCTATTCAGAAGTTTATGGATAAGAAAAAATCCCATGAAAAGATAAATCTGGACATCGTCCACTTCCCGCATATGTACAGAAAAATATGTAACCATTATGCCATAGCACTCTCCAGACAATACAGCCCGGCTCTGGTTTCCAGACTCCATAACATGGTTCTTTCCGGTCATAAAAAAATATATAAAAAAGAGACCTTCCGGCTGTATAATATAGTACAATTTTTTACCCATACATTTCCGGTAACCTTCAGGCGTAATGTAATATATTTTATCATTGCCCTGCTCCTTTTTTTAATTCCGGCAGTCGGAACCGGGGTCTCGTGTTTTATAAAACATGATCTGATATACAGCATCATGGGTGAAGGCCAGGTAGCAGAATTCGAGTACATGTATGATCCGGCAAATCGTAGCACCGGGCGTTTACAAAAACAGAAGTCTGATACTTCGGTTATGATGTTCGGCTATTACATCAAAAATAATATATCAATCGGATTCCGAACATTTGCCGGCGGTATGCTTGCTGGTATTGGTTCCCTTTTTTTTCTTATATACAATGGCATCGTCCTTGGCGGGGTATCCGGACATGTTACCCGGCTTGGGTTTACAGAGACTTTCTGGCCGTTTGTAAGTGGACACGGCGCATTTGAACTTACGGCAATTATTATAAGCGGTATGGCAGGCCTTGTACTTGCAAAAGCAATTATTGCCCCCGGAAATTTTTCGAGGGGGGATGCGCTCAAGCATAAATCACAGTCAGCACTAAACCTCATACTCGGCGCAGCATCAATGCTTTTTATCGCTGCTTTTATTGAGGCTTTCTGGTCACCCCTTAAAATACCAGTGGGCATCAAATATTCAGCCGCCGGTGTTCTCTGGTTTATCGTCATTTTTTACCTCAACTCTGCCGGGAAAAGGCGATACCAACGGTAACAGGACTATGGATTTAAATAACGCTCAAATTGAAATAAGACCACGAAAACCATATGAAGGCCTTGACCTTGGTTTTTCCATGGCGTCAAAATGGTTTTTGACACTATGGCTGCTATGGTTATCTGTCGCCCTTCCTGTTGTTATTATAGTAAAACTTTTTTTTAGTAATTACCCGGTCCTGAGTATTTTCATTCTCTGGTGGTTGAAGCCGATCTATGAGACACCAATTCTCTACTGGCTGAGTCGGGCAATATTTAATGAGAAACCTGAGATAAAATCGATATTAAAAAACATTTTTTCAATTATCAGGCCCCGTATACTCTCAAGATTGACACTACTCCGTTTCAGCCCTTCACGGTCATTCTATATGCCTGTACTCCTTCTTGAAAATCTTGGGGGAAAGGAGTATCGCAGCCGGGTCGCCATACTGGGGAATAATCAATCTGCGGGCTTTACGCTGACATTTATATGCATACTTTTTGAAGTATTATTATATTACTCAGCAGTAATACTTCTCATAATGCTGGTTCCCCAGGAGTTTGCTTCAATCAACCTCACTAATCTCTTTGACGACACATCAGGGACAGCTTCAATTATCACGACCATTTTCAGCGTTCTCGCCATGTCAATAATTGCCCCCTTTTATATTGCTTCAGGATTTGCATTATATCTAACCAGAAGAACCGAACTTGAAGCCTGGGATATCGAACTCAACTTTAAGCGACTTGTAAAAAGAAAAAAAGAGAGTAAAAACATTTCATCCCTGTTGCTCTCAATATTTCTTATTTTTTCCGTCAGTCTCACGTCTTTAAACATTGCAGATGCTTCGGAATCAGGCAGGGACAAATCAAAAACAGCAATAGAAGAGGTTTTAAAGCATAAGGATTTCGGGCAAAAAAAGACAGAGTCCAAATGGCGGTTTAAAACCTTTGAATCAAAAGAAAAGCCGGACAACGACAATTTCAAATGGTTCTTCAAACTTATTGAACACATTGCCGCTTTCTTTTCAATGATTATCAAGCCGTTAATCTGGCTGGGAGGTGGTATACTCGTTACCGTCCTTCTCTATTTGGCATTAAAACAGATGGGATATCTGGAAAATTTATTTCAGAGCAGAAAAAAATTCATCCCCCCAACAGAATTATTCGGATTAAAACTGACGAAAGACTCATTACCGGAGAATATTCTTGATGAGGTAAAAAAGCTCTTAAAACTTGACGATGTAAGAGGCGCATTAAGCCTGTTATATCGAGGAGCACTCTTCAGACTGGTCTACCTCTATTATCTTGAAATACCAGCAAGTGCTACCGAAGGCGAATGCGTATCTATTGTAAAAAAGAGCAGAGAAGCAGATGAAATAGATTTTTTTAAAGAACTGACTGACGTATGGCTTAAAATGGCTTACGGTCATATCAGGCCGGAACGACATATTATTGAAGCATTATGCAACAACTGGGACAAAATTTATACCAGAGGTGCAAATGAATAATAATAAAATCAAAATAATAGTCTTTACACTCTTATCAGTGGCATCTCTGACGATCCTTTTTTTTCTGTTATTTGAAAAAAAAGAGGTGGAAATACATACACAGGCCGCAAATGAAGTCAGACGAAACCCGTTTATTGCTGCCGAAAGATATCTTACCAAAACGGGAATCGAGGCAGAAAGTGTAAATAAAAAAGAACTTCTTGTTAACCTGCCGTCAACTGACGATTTAATATTTATCAACAAGCTGGGTGGTAATCTGCCTGCTCAGCGTGAAGACACCCTCATTGAATGGATTAATAAGGGTGGTTGCCTGGTTATTACCCATGACAAATTCTGGAATGACGATTCAGAAAAAAGTGGCAATACACTTCTGGATAAACTCGATATCCGGTTGCTCCCAACCTATGAGGAAGTCGATAACGCTGAAACAGATGAAAATGATAACGAGGACAAACCAGGCAACAATAAAAAACCTGACATTAATAATCCCTGGTCTTTTGAAGAAGAGAAAGTGCTCATAACATTTCCCGATAGTGGAACTGGCGAAATCGAAATGGATACTGCCAGAATTTTAACAAAAGATGACGCTGTCAATGCAACTGTATTCACAGGAGATGTTGGTGCACATATTATCATCAGGGACATTGGTTATGGACGCGTCATCATTTTGAGTGATAATTTTTTTCTACAAAATACAAAGATAGGCAATAATGACCATGCCTGGTTTCTGTCACAGATCTCAAAAAACCGTAAAAAAGTGTGGATTCTGTATAACAGTATTATGCCGTCCTTTCTCTCTATACTGATAAGCAATGCTCAGTATTTTATTGTCTCACTGATTCTGTTACTCGTCTTTTCCATATTAAGACTCAATATGAATATCGGCCCGATCAATAAAATCCAGGACACGTCCAGCCGAAATATTATCGAAAATATTCAGGCATCCGGCAATTTTATTGTACGGCACAGAAAAAAAGCCATGCTGATATATCAGACCAGAGCCGCCATAGAAAAAAACATCGCTAAAAAGCATCTTTTCTTTGAGACTAAAGACCCTCAGCAAAAATACGAGTTGATTGCAAAGTGGACAAACATACCGGTAGAACACATCCAAATGGCTTTTCAGACAGAAGCAGACAGTACTGAAGCTTTTATCAGGATTACCGGCCTGTTAAAACAAATCCATTTCGATCTGCTGGTTAACAATAAAAAAACGGAGAAGACCTAAGTGGAAACAAACAATGATCTGATCAACAAGCTGCAGCAACTGGAAAACGAGATTCAAAAAGCTGTCATCGGCCAGAACGGCGTTGTAAAAGAAGTCATTATCGCAATGCTTGCAGGTGGCCATGCCATTGTTGAAGGTGTACCAGGCCTTGGTAAAACCCTCCTTGTCCGAAGTATTGCAGCATCAGTGGATGCAGCATTTAAACGAGTCCAGTTTACCCCTGACATTATGCCCTCTGATATCAGCGGACATGAGATGTATGAACTTAAATCAAATACCTTTATCGTCAGACGTGGTCCGGTCTTTACCAATTTCCTCCTTGCTGATGAAATCAACAGGGCACCGGCCAAAACGCAATCGGCACTCCTTGAAGTAATGCAGGAACAGCAGGTAACAATTGAAGGTAAATCATATCGTCTTAAAGGCCCCTTTCTTGTTCTGGCAACACAAAACCCGATTGAGCAGGAAGGAACATACCCGCTACCTCAGGCACAGCTTGACAGATTTCTTCTGAAGATCTTCATCGACTACCCCGATGAAGAAAATGAAATTGAAATCACAAAACATATCACATCTCAATCCGTTGGTGACAAACTCGATGTCTCATCAATATCTCAAATTCTGACCAGGGAGGATGTGATTGAGCTACAGGTAATGACTGCATCCTTAAAAACAGATGACGCAATCATCAAATATGCTGTGAATATCGTTCGTGCAACCAGAGAATGGAATGGTATCGAGATCGGTGCAGGTCCAAGAGGGTCACTTGCCCTCCTTCGTGCTGCACGAGGCAATGCCATTTTAAAAGGCAATTCCTTTGTAACACCGGATGATATTAAAGAAATGGCCCCGGCAGTTTTAAGACATAGAATTAAACTGACAACGGACCTTGAAATCGAAGGTTACGTACCTGACGATGTACTGAAAGACATCCTTGAAAACGTGGAATCTCCAAGAATATGAAGCCATCAGGCATTGCTCTCATACTCATAGCGGCATTAACATTGTCAGCGATTTTCCTCCCTCTTTTTGAGTCTCTTACACTTCTGTGGAAAATTGCCGCCTCACTTATTGCCGGTGCTTTGTTTCTTGATTTTTATCTTGGAGGACGAATTCCTGACCTTGAATTAAAACGAAAGGTTAAGCATTCTCTGCCTGTTGGTGTCTGGTCCGATGTTATTCTGGAAATCAAAAATCTGGAAAAATCTGATATCACCATACGTCTTTATGATCATCATCCTCAGGACTGTGATACGACTGAACTCCCTCAGGAGCACTGCCTTCAGCCCGGAACCGGTTTAAAAACACTTTATAAATTATACCCAAGAAAAAAAGGTGATATGACCTTTGGCAATCTGGATTTGTTAATACTCTCGCCAATGAAGTGCTGGTGGAAAAAAGTATCCATTCAAAAAGAGGAACAGATTAAGGTCTTCCCCAATTTTCGGCAAATTAAAAAGTATACGCTCCTCGCGACCGATAACAGATTAAGCCAGATTGGCATTATAAAAAAACAAAAACGGGGTGAAGGAAACGACTTTCATCAGTTAAGAGACTACAGGTCAGGAGACAGCTTCAGACAGATCGACTGGAATAAGACCTCAAGGTATCTGAAGCTTATCTCAAAAGAATATCAGGATGAGCGGGATCAGCAGGTTTTGTTCCTTCTTGACTGCGGCAGACGCATGCGACATATTGATGACAAAGAATCGCATTTCGATAAGGTTCTGAATGCAATGCTGCTTCTGTCATATGTGGCGGTCAGACAGGACGACGCTATCGGTTTTATGACCTTTGGCGGTATCAAAAAATGGTTCCCGCCGAAAAAAAATGCAAATACCATCAAACACATTCTAAATCAGGTATACAACATTCATCCGACTAATGAAGCAGCCGATTACCTGTCAGCAGCCAAAAATGTTGCAAGTCTACAGAAAAGAAGATCACTCGTCATCATTCTTACCAATACAAGAGATGAGGATAATGAAGATCTTACAGCAGCAGTCAGTATTCTCAGAAAAAAACATCTTGTTGTCCTTGCGGACCTCAGGGAAAAAATTCTCGACAACGCGCTGGTTAAGCCGGTTAACACCCTTGATTCGACGATTTTATTTAACTCAGTCACTGCCTATCTTGATAACAGGAAAAAAAACCATCGAAACTTAAATCATCAGGGCGTACTTACGCTGGATGTTGTTCCTGAACAATTGCCCGCGGCCCTTGTCAATGAATACCTCAAGGTTAAGGCCACAGGAAGATTGTAGGGTTCGGAATTATTATTGAAGACCGGAAATAAAACAGCCGGTGTCAGCCGGGTCGCTATGTGGTTTTGGGGGATCCGGATCAATGCCTGTTGATATTCTGTAAGCTGCCACCCCATTTTTACTTTCAGCTGAAACCATGTAAAATTCTGCTTCATTTTTATAAGGATAAATTTCCAGCGCGTCATTGTTTGTCTCATACGAGCAAACATGCTGCGGGTTTGACGGATCTGAAATATCATAGACGGAGATACCACCCGCGCCGGCAGATAAAAAAAGATAATTTTCAAGAACTGCCAGACTTACATAGCCGCCAACGGAAGGTAAGGAAATCCTGCCAACAGTTGCAGGAATATCTGCAGGATCTGTAACGTTCTCGATCAGAATGCCATTTACAGAATCAGATATAATCGCATACCGGACAGAATCGAGTTCAAAGGCAGCCACGGCAATCGCATTCCCGCCTGTATTTTTTGCCCCGGTCACAGAAAAAGGTGGGGTGGAAGAGAGCTGAACAATTTTAAGCCCCTGACTATCATCTGCATAATAAGCATAGCCACCGCTGACACAGACATCTTTAGCGGCACCGGCAGTATATCCTGTCGTTGTCACCAAAGATGGCGCTCCCGGGTTCAATGGGTTGGTAATATCAATCGATATAAGTCCGCCGGCATCGTCTGCTGCAATCAGATAAGAACTGCTGCCGGAAATATATGCATCAATCGCTGTCAGTACGCCGCCAGTATCTTCAGAAGCAGATGCAGACGGTGACTTAGGATCAGTAACATCTACAACCCGAAGCCCTGAATTACCGTTGGCAATATAGGCATAGTTATCTAAAATCATAATGTCATTTGCTGAATCAGTTCCGGGCAGCCGCCCTTTCAGAGAAAATGTCGCCGGATCACTCAGGTCAAAAATCCGCAGCCCGCCATTTTCATCAAGCAGATATACATGATTCCCGGCCATGTAAACACTGTCACCGGAGATCACCGACTCAACAGAATTTTCAAGAGAGGGGGTCGTTTTATCAGTAATATTAATTTTTGAAAGCCCCTTTAAGGCATCAGTCATATAGAGCATGTCATCTTTCAGATCAAGACTCATAGCCGCTTTGATATCGGTTTCATAGGAACCGATGACTGAGTAGTCTAAAACGCCTTGCGCATTTTCAACACCGGTAGAAACATCTACGATCTGAAGTCCTTTATCTGAATCTGCCACGTAAGCCGTATCACCCTCAGCAACAACACCACATGTTTCACCGGGTGTTATAGATCGGCCAATATTCAAAATTGAGCCATCTTCAAGAACATTGGTGTCTGTCAACATATCAAGACGTGCCACAACAGAGTCTTCACCATAAATATCAACCGCTGTTACATAGGCGTAAAGACGGGAGTCAAGGCCTGTTGCAGGATAAACATCTGTAATCAGGGCAATGGAGCCGTATAAAAAATTAGTCCTCAAATCCTTTGAGACAGGCGCATTAATAACGCCGGTATTTGTAACATCAAACACTTTAAGACCATAGTAATAATCAATGACAAAGACATAGGTTTTTCCCTCAAATCTTAAAGCTTCAGCATTTAAATAACCCCCTGTCGTATCATATGAACCGTTGATATTCGGTTGAATAAAACCGGAATTGCTGTTCTTAGCCTCACTCCGAACAGCATCAAGCAAGCGTTCAACGGGTGTTGATGGTGACGAGACATCAACAACACGTACACCGAAATCGTTATCGGCTATAAAAACAGTTTCATTATAATACCCGATACCTTTAGCGTCGATATCGGCTCTTTCTTCAACCGTATCCTCGTCCCTCTTAATATAGCCCGGATTATCAGGGCATGTTGTAAGACTTCCTGAAAGGGTTATAGCTGCCAGGTCACTAAGATCATAAATCTGCAAACCACTGGTTCCGGCTGCAACATATAATATCTCTGCCCCTGAGTCAGCCCTGTAATAAAAGTCATAAACAATACTGTCAGTGCTAACGTTAAAAGAACTGATCAGACTAAGATCATTCCCGTTTCTTACCGAGACTGTATCGCCAACAGCCCAGATCACAACACCATCAGCAGCATAACTGAGATGCGCACCGACAGCGATAGCATTCGGGGCTGGTTTAATAAATGATTCGGTTGAAACGTAGGGCCATTCGGCATTTTTTTGTAATGTACTTGCACAAAAAACATCGGGAGCTATTCCAACCAGAACGATTAACACTATTAATATAAATCTGAACTTCACTGAAGCCTCGCTATTTTATTATTTAAAACAATCAGAATTTTATTGTTGATGACAAGCCAAGTCCTTTCTCATCACCTTCTCTGATTTCAAAATTAATCAGACATAAACCTTTAAGATAAAAAGACATGCCAGCAACATACCCGGTATTCTTAAACCAGGTAATGTCATTTTTGTAATCAATATAGCCCGTCTTTGAATAAGAACTGTCCTGATTACGATTAATATAATGCTCTTCACCCAAAGTTGCTGAAATTCTATAGCCAAAATATGGATTAACCGGCCCTGTTTCGGCAGAAACAACGAGAGCCATCTGCATTTCATCAAAGCTGCTCGAATAAAATTTACCGGCTGACGAGAAATCATCATCTTCCATCTCAAGTTTTCTATATTTTATGTCCAGTCCGATTTCAACCGGAGTATCCTTTTTATAAGCCCCCTGATACATCAGAAATGAAGCACCGGCCCCGTAATAAAAATCGTTATCGGATTTGAAGTTCTCTTTTACTTCATAATCGTATGCGATGGTTTTGTCATAATAGGTAAGGTCAACCGACGTATTGCAAACACCAGCCATTAAATAAACAACCGCTGATTCATACATGGCGGCACCAAGTTTCAGCCCGTTGCAATAATACTGGTTTTTTGATGAGCGAACCTGCTTGTAATGGCGACTTTCCGTTGAAACCTGTCTGGGATCTTCCCAGGTAAACCTGTTTATCTGATTCGGAAGTCTGTTTGTCTGATAATCAAAATCAAGGGTTGCCATCAAAAGAATGGAGCCGGTTTTCGCCAGCAACCCGTCATCCCATAAAAACGGATTCCCGGTATTCCCGACTGGAGCGGCCCAGCTTGCAGTATTCAGAAGCAGAAAGATGTTTAAAAGGCTACACAATAATATTTTCATTTTTCCTCTATGGTTTTCAAAGGAAACAATAAGCCGGGACAACAGTAGATTAAATCTTTTTTAAAAAATATCATCATGTTTATATAAGGTAAAAGAGCAACCAGCCCTGTCAATGTGTCGTAATGCGGATATCTCCGGATATTTTTGCATGATAATCCTTCATAATAATCCTGCCAAAACTGGCACCTTCACCTGGCTTTGCTCCCACAGTAATCGAGCCTATTTCGAAATGCTCAATATCAATTTCAACGTCAGTAATTTTAATGTTAACCCCAGCATCAACAGATCCTGTATAAGGATTCAGCTCAGTACTTATTCCCACACTTACCGGCTCATTTGATGAGATCACCCCGTTCATGACTATATCATTAAAACTGAGGTAAGCACTATATTCATCATATTTACCGGCACTGCCAAATGCAATAGTATCAATGTCCATATTCAAAGCCACATCATCAACTGTACTTAAAGCCATTCCAGCCTGCGCTATTGTTGAGCGCATTCCGGTTTCTGATAAGGCAGTCATGAACGCGAACCCTGAATTAGGAATTGCAAGAATACCAATAAGGCATATCTTTGCAAATAGAGAAAAGAATATCTTTTTCATAGTTGAACTCCTTTGTTATAAAAATCAACAAGTGAACCCGGCTATCCATACGAGATGGACCCGTGGCTTTCCGTCCCAGAATTGCTCCTGGTTTGGCGATGGAGGCGGCCCGGCTATCCATTAATTAAATTAATGGACCCGCAGCTTTCCGTCCCATGGTTACCCATGGTTTGGCTTAACTTTCCAGACTGTTGCCAGCCGAAAAGTTAAAGTTAAAAACAAAATGGCTAAATGCGTGGTTTCTGTACTTACCGTTGCATGCAGCGGCTACTCTTTTACCCGTGAAAGTGTTTTTTTGCATGCAAAAAAACACAAATCACCCCGACTTGTCAAAGAACTCTGTTTGTTTCATTAGGATAATAAACAGTCAGTAAAGTTATTTCCAAATAAAAGAAAAAACCATAGCGACTATCATATCGGTAAATTGATGCTGTTTCTTTAGGTCATTTCAATTAAACAGCACCCTCTTTTGTTTATTTTTCTAATTCAATATTTCAACCACATACCGGAAAAATCCGGTGTACGGTTTTTCTCTTATACCAATTGCATGTAGCCTGGCGTTACTATCAAAAACAATGGGTGTATTTTTTAAAAATCCTTCAAATTTTGCCTTCCCTAAAACCCCATCCACAACAATACGCCATTTTTCATTTATCAGCACTTTATAAGCAATATGGTTGCCATCAGTACTGAAATGTGGGCGCCCTATCGCATCGTATGGTTTGAGCTCTTTTTTGTTTACAACCACAACCATTTTGTCTTTTAAAAAAGCCAGATAAGCCAGTTTTGAAGAATCAGGGCTGAATTCAGGTTTTCTCACCTCTAAATAGGTTTTCTCCTTTTTCCCGTCACAAACGATAAACCACTTGTTTTTACTAAATGCTCTGTAAGCCAGGTGCCTGCCATCAGGGCTAAAGACCGGCATGCCCACAGAATCGTACTTTGCCTGTTTTTTCCCCTTATAAACGACAACAGGTTTTTTTCGTTTAATACCGACGTAGACCGGTTCTGAGAGTGAACTGAACTTTGCAGGACCCAGTTGATCAAATTTTGGCCCTCCGGTTTTATCAACAACCATTACCCACTTACTATGTTTCTGAGCCGGATACATAAGACGGCTTGAATCCGGACTAAAAACCGGCACACTGACTGTTTTATATGGAGTGTGATCCCGTCCGTTTTCAACAACATTTAACTTTTTATCCTGTTGAGCCACAAAGACAAGATTTTCTGAATTATCACTCCAGACAGGCATTAAAATATTTTCATATCCCTTAGTCTTTTTATTGTCTCTTATCCCATACCATTTGATTTTTTTCTTCACGGCATAAAAGAGGTGCTTCGAATCAGGACTGAAACTTATCTCTTTAACGTTGTCGTATGGCCCGATTTTTTTGCCGTTAAAAACAAGATACCATTTCTTCCCGATAACTGCCGTATAAGCTGTTTTTTTTGAATCAGGGCTAAAAATCACTTTGCCGCCAATATAATCAAATAAATCGCCGGGTTTGTTATTCACAACAATCGCCTGTTTTTTCCCTGTCTGAACACGATAGACTGATTTTTTACTGTCAGGGCTGTATAAAATATCTGTTACACCATCATAGACGTTTCCCTTTTTTCCGTTAACAACAGCAAACGCTTTTTTGTTTTCGTAAACAATATAGGCAATATCTTTTCCGTCAGGTCGAAATACAGGCGTACCTTTTGCAATCGCGGGGTAGACCGGCCCCTTTTTCTTATTAAGATAAGCCGACATTTTATTATCATCACGACGGGTGGCAAATGTTAAATTTTTGACCTTTGGCAGATCAACCGTTAATCCAAACATCTTTGAGTCATCCGGAATTTTGCTCAAAGAGATTAATTTTTCGTTTAACGTTGTTGTCGTCTTCAACACCTTGCAAAGGACAGGGCTTGCACATACTAAAACGACAAGCGTGATAACAGCCAATTTCAACTTTTTTTTCTGAGAATAAAACTTAAACATAACTTTCTTTATTCGTCCTTCTTAAATGGATTTAACCTGCCAAACACTGCCTTTATAACACTCAACTGATGCTTCACCATTTCAAGCTGGTGATGCAGCAGTTCAATCTGAACTTCCAGGGGCATCGTAACAGCAAATGACACCATATAAATTGAGGTTTCCTGTTCATAATCAAGCCCTGGAAACATATTTCCCTGTTTTGTGAAATCTGTTGAATTCAGGTTTGTACTCATATTATTATCAATATTTAGTCTATCCCCTTTTAGCCATCCAAGACTCAGGTCCAGCTGAATACCTTTATGCAATTTCAGGCCAACCCCGGTCCCATAAAGCTTTGAATCCGGAATAAAATACAAGGGGTCCCATAAATCCTTATTCATTGAGGTCGGACGGTCTTCTATCCCGACACGTAGCGCAAGACTATCCGTAACCTGATATTCAAGGCCTAACGAGAGGTTCCATGTGTCTCTCATATTTCTTTCAACGACAAAGTCGTTGTCCCCATGAGCATATCCCATAAGTTTTGCAAGCCTTAAAAGCTGAATTCGCTGATCAAACGTAAACCGATCCTCCTTAACAACAGACCAGTTACTCCAGCCGGCATCCATAAGCACTTTGAGTTTACTGAAGGGCTTAATCATGATACCCGTCTGGAACCTCTGAGGAAAGACCTGGGTAGCAGTCACTGTGCCGGATTGCTGTTTCACCGAATAAGCTGCAAGGTCAAGCATCCCTGCCCCTTCAAGAGTCATTTCACTCGAATGTTGCCAGTCAACCTGATTTTGAAACTGTTCACTGTATTTCCATTTATAACTCCCGGTCAGCTGCGCCACTGATTTACTTTGGTAGCAGATACCAAATGAGAACCAGTCCCGTGGTTTCCATAAAAGCCCTAAATTGAAAGATTCAACAAAATCATCTCTGAGATCGATAAGTTCAAGCGTAATTGCATTTTCATAAGGACCAAGCCCGCCACCAAGCCATGGAGGAGGCAGCGTCATCTGTGAGACAACTGGTATATTAAGGCTTTCGGTTGCATCACCAATAACCCTTGTCAATGCAACCATTTCATTGGGACTTCTGACGTCCGTTTCTACGCCCATGGCCCGCTGAGCAAGCCCAACCGAAGCACCTATTGAAAACGTATCTGATAATTCGCAGGCCACTGAGGGGGCTGCATATATCAGATGTTGTGCATAAAATGATTTTGCTCCGAATCGTAAGGGATCATTTTTATCGGCATGCATAATACCGCCGCCATAGGGCGCGTAATTGCCATAAGCAAAGGTCCATCGGCTGCCGGACTTGCGGGTTGAAATACCTAACGTCGGGCCCCCTAAAACGGGTATTGGTCCGTAAAAAGGAAGATACATCTGGTCATGTGAGTTGGTACCGGAGGTATTCGCAAGGGGGTCCGGACCGCCATGGTCACTGTTTGGATCATTTCGTACCTGAGCACCCGGATCATTTGGGTCATAATCCGGCCAGCCTTCAGGACTGTTGGAAGGCGCCCACTGCCCGTTCATAAATCCTGGAAAGTCCGGATCTTCGGTAAATGTGCCCTTTCGGATTATGTGAATAAGGCTGAACCCGTTACTGAAGACTTTGCCTTCACCCAACATTGACAACCCGGCAGGGTTATAATGGACCGACATAAGCCCCGGTGGGTCTGCTGTAACAGCATTACCAAGTGCAAGCGCCCTTGCACTGATTACCACCTGTTCATTGAAGGTAGCATAACCAGTGCCATAAACAGCAAGGACTCCTATAAATACCAGAGCCTTTATTATAATTTTATTTTTGATTAAACCCATATCTGTTTTCATATACACTTATTATCCATTCAAATAAATGGGTTTATAATTCAAATTGAAACGGAATACGTACACCAATGATAAAATCCGGATCATTATTGGTCATACCGAAACTCAACTTTACATTGACCGTTCTTTTTGGGTATAAGCTCCAGCCGGTACCAATACTAAACATGGATGACATCGAATCAGCAGAGCTGTAATCATTCGTACCGACCCAGTCATATCTGGTCTTTGTGGAATAACTGTACTGATAGCCAAGATTTAACGAGACCTTATATGAGAGTGAATAACCGAACCCCATACTTGTAGAAAAGGTATAGCCACGACGCACAGATTTTAAATAGATATTAGATTCGCCCTGCCTGCCTGTTTTATAATTAAGCCCGTCAATTTCAAAGGGAATCTGACAGCTTAATCCGCCGTAAACAAATAAGGGATCAATTTTTTTACTCAGATTAAACCCAAAACTGGTGGAATACCCCCCGGAGCCGGTGGAGACTTCTTTTGCTGAGTCAATTTTATAGGGGCTCCTTCCTGTGGGGCATGTGAATGAGCCGCTGATGATTTTCGTGACACCGCCGCCGGATGATTTTACGGGTTGCCATTGTACACCGAAAACGGTATCCCCAAGATCCGTCACATCTTTAACCGCAGAGTTACTTTGGGTATTCATTTTTGCAACAAAAGAAAAATCGCCGGTAACAGTAATATTTTCTTTTACAGGATACTGGAGTGCCAATGCATTTGTAAAACCATGATCCGCATTGTGCTCTACAGTTAAGGCCTCAACAACTGAATCGTACGAATAGCCGGTATATCTAAAACTGTATTCAACGCCTAAAATCCCAGGTTTCATCAAAGTATAATCCCGTCCGGCAGCTGACAGAATCTCATCCTGGTCACTCTCTTCTTCTTCTTCAGTGGTTTCCAGACGTTTACGGACTGCCTCTTCTTCATCCATTTTCGCCAGTCGTTCTTCAAGAAGCAGCAGGCGTTTTTTTAATGAGTCTACTTCGGAGGTCTCTGCTGAAAACCCCGTCGCAGAAGTCAATACGACAAAGATAAACGCAAGTAGTATTCCCCGTAAAAAGTTATTCACAAAACGCTCCTTTTTTTTGAAACATATTTCAACCATGCTACCTCTTATATCTCTGAGACGTCCCGTAATGAAAATCAACCTTGATTTCCCCCGGGATGTTAAAGGCCTGTTCCACATCAAACATAAGTGATTTTTCCATATCCTGATCAATAAACCTCATATCCGATTCTTTCATTTTTAAATTCGGCAGACAGCCGTCATCTGAAAAAATTTTGTAAAGGATATTTTTATACCAGATCTTTTCAAACTGCTTTAACGTATAACTGCCGTTTCCCCGCCATGGATCAGCCACAATAACATGGTCTTTATGGATTCCTTTTAAAACAACAAAATGACGATACCCCATCAATTCGATTGGGACAATACAGGGCCATTGTTCCGGGTCTTTAAGATCATTAAGCTCAGCATTAAAGCCACCGGATTTATACCCAATAGCATCTACAAACCGCTGCATATCCCACAAGGAGAATGCTCTTAATTTCTTTATCTGCGCTTTATCGCCGTATTCAAGCATCCCTGATATAATCTGTTTTTCAGTAAAGGACTCCCCCAGACAATAATTCAAAAGTGTCCCTAAAGCTGCTGAGCCGCAACTGAAATCATGTTCCTGCTTTAAAATATTTTTATTAAGAAACTCTGAGTTTGGAACAATGACTTCCCGTAAACGCAGCGGAGTATTTTCAGCCACAGTGATATTCATTTCACCTTTTACCGGCTTTACCTCTGTTTTTACGCCACCGATAAAACAAATTAATATGATCAGTGCAACCGCTGCATGCATAAACTTAAAGACCCTTTGTATTACTAATTTTATTATAACTTAAATCATCCAAACTGCAGACAGCCCTGCCGAGGAGTTGACAGGGCTGCCACGTCTCCGGACTGTAAACCGTTGGGATGGCCGGAATACGTTTTATCATTGCTGAATTCTGTACTTTTATTATCATGGGGAATCCCACCATTGACTGGTAAGGCCTGCTGAGGTCACTTCATTATACCCTGAGACAATCTGAAAGCCGACTTTCCCGGCTTCATTCGTTAAAACAAAAAACAACCCCATATCTATCTCCTGATCAGGAAAAACCGGATCGGGTGTTGATCTGAACTCAAAAGTTGTACGCCCCGGATCAGGGTCGCTGCCGGAAACAACGCCGTTTATGGTACCGCCTTCAGGTAGATAGACAGCAGTTCCATCGCCGCCCGTTAAAGCATTATTATAGACACCGGAATACTGATTCATAATTCCGGAGATATCACCGTTCACCCGGTTACTTCCAATAACAAGCCTCTGAAGATCCGGCCCGTCAAAATCGGCTATAAAAACAAGCCCGTCGATAGTCACTGGTGTATCTGTATCAGCATGACCAATCTCAATTGCGTTCAACTGCAAATCCCAATCAGTTGGTTTACCTGCTGAAAAAACGCCGATAGTGGCAATTGATTCGATATGGATATCAAGAAACAACCTTGCAACATCATTACTCATTGAAAATTCACTAAAACCTGCCTGAGCAACAGAGGCCTTCATATCTTTTTCAGACATGGCACTCAGACCGCCGAGGCAGCTTAGCGGTGAAAAAATCAAAGCAAAACTCAGCATTGACAGAACAAAACAGATTTTCATTTTTTTTAACGTCAACGCCATCAATCACCGCCATGCTTAAGGTGGTAAACAACCACCAATACATTTTTGCTTCTCTTCGCTCCTTCTACCTTGTCCTGCGTCCCCCCGCAAATGGTACAATAGTTAACATGAATGCCAACACGTACCCCCCATTTAACACTACGGTCTTCCAAGTCCCCGCCCCGGGACTTCAATATCAAGCCTTTGAACGTTGATATTATCCATTATGACAACGCCCATATCGGCACCACCAAAATCGATATTTTCAATCCTTATTGATCCCTGAACACTGCTTGTGCTGATGGCAATATGATCAAAATCTGATATATCAGGATCCACCGTATCACCTGCAGCGACATCAAAGGTCACAGGCTTATTTTCATTAATATTGCCAATTGTAAATTCTTCCTTAGCCACCCATGATAATGGATCATTATCGGTGCCTTCGAAATAACCTGCAAATGTCAGACCTGTTACTGTCAGTTTTCCTGCTTCAACCGGAGTCGCTGCAGGATTAAAATCAAATACCAGACTACCGATTCTGCTCCTAAAACCAAATTCAATATCTGCACCGCATCCATGCGCCCCTGCATATAAATGAAACTGAGGCAGGGTAATGTTATCAATTTTTAATGCTCCCAGATCGCCACCGGTGCCGCAAATATTAATATTTCCAATTGAAATATCCCAGTCAAGATCGAGATCATCAGCACTTATATATATAAAGGACTGTCCGTTTACAGGACTTGCGACATCCTTAACAGTAAAAATGTCTATAAGAATAGCGCCCATCAGGCCATCAGAATCGAGATCTGAAGCCCCACAATTTATATTCATGGTAGATTCAATATCCTGAAACTCGATAAAACTGGCTAAATCTTCTGTATTTGTGAGTCGTATAAACTCAATTGAATTATAAATTTCATTATCGTTTAATGCGACCGTGATACCAGCCTGTGCAGTTGATGTTTTCATTTCATGGTCGGATAATTGTTCAAGAGAAAAACCGGAAACAGGTATTATTGCAGTGATGATATAAATCAGTATGATTTTAAAAATATGTATCATATCTCTGCTTTCCGTTTAGCCCCTGTGCCCTTTTTAAACGCTTCAAAAGGTCAGGTATATCTGGGTTAAATATCAATAAAGTTCTTATTTACCGGTAGCAACCCGACAATCCGCCTTGCAAAAAACAGAGAAAGTCTTTTTTCTCCGCGGACTCAAAGTTTTCCGTCCCCGAATTACTCCGGGTTTGGCAATTTTACTTTTCTTGGTATCTCTCTTTTAAAAAAAGACCCCTTCTGTTTCCAGAAGGAGCCTTAATGATATTCTTAGCAATTATTGCAAATCTTAGTGAGCAGCAATTTCAACTGTACCACTTAGAATCGCCATAACACTCTGTGATTTTGTAATCTGGATGAAATTTTTTCCATCATTTACAGAACCTTCAGATGCAAGACCGATAGTCTGAGTATCACCGGTTTTAACGATTTCAAGCGTTGGAAGTCCGATAACAACTGCTGCTGCATTTACATTTGCTTTAGCAATAGTGTAAGAAGTAGCTGCACGAGCATCGGCATCGGCTCCTGCATCAACCGCAGCTAAAGCGGAAAATTTTGCTTCAGCAGTAGCAAGTTCAACTGCATCTAGAATGTCTAATCCCAATGCTGTTGCAACCGCTTCAACATTATCTGTAACACCATTAGTGTCTGTATCTGTTGTATCAGAATAGTCAGCAAGTGCTACGGCAGTATGTAGGTCTAATACATCATTTCTATGATTAAAAGCCATTCCAGCAGAAAGTGACACTGCTTTATGTGCAACATCAATAGACAATGGAGCAATGACAATATCTGTAATGATAGGCGTGGTACCATCTTTCAATGTAGCTGATCCATATGCCATCTGAAGAAAACCACCTCGGTGTGTATCATCAAGAATCGCTCTGTATGTAGTCAATGTCTCTTTTCCACCGACAACAAGAGATGCAGCAGCACTACCAGTAGTACCAAGACCATCCGTATCTGTATACGTGGTAGAACCAACTGACTGATAAATAGTTACATCGTCAAGAGCAATACTAACACCGGCCTGACCGGTTGCATCTTTCATATTTGTAGCTGACATAGCTTTTAGAGCGAATGCTGAAGGAGTAACTGCAAGTGATGCACCAAGAATTAAGCTTATAGCAAGTTTTTTCATTTTAATCTCCTGATAATAGTTTTTGGTATTTAAAAATAGAAATAACCGGAGATGCCCATAGAATCTAAAGCAATAAAGATTTGAATTTTGCGGTCTCAGGGCTGACAATGCATATAATTATTAAGCGGCATTGTTTTTTCTCCAACGTCCGAAATTTCTTTCGGATTTTACAACAACAAAGTCATACAAAACTAAATTTCGAGAATTTACGCCCTCCTTTTCCTGTCAGAATGTCCCCACATCTGTTGTTAATAATCGAAATAATTCCTGTAATAGCCGAATCGTTTCTATACACCCGACACCTCCGTACGCCATTTATAATGGTGAACATTGATTTCATCGGGGTACTATATTTGTCTGAACGATTTATGTTTCTATAACTAAGAACGCTTATTTTTGTCAAACCCTTTTTAATTTTTTTTACTTTTTTTATTTTTTACCATCTGTACGACCGACACATACAACGCTGTTATTATTGTACTTTTTCACGCAAAATATATCATCAAGTATTTTTTACCCACCTATAAGTATTTTACACCAGTATAATACTTCTCAAGTAACGATTGACAAGTAATTTTACCACAATCGTGTGATTGCAGTTATACATCCTGTTTATAGTATTATACGCTGATCGCCGCGCCAGCATTTATTATATCATTGAATTTTAAGATCTCATTTTTACTAAATAGCCCAAATACGCATCGTTTTATATAATTTTAAACACATTTTCACTACTAGTGTTTTATTTATACTTAGCAGTCAATTTAAGACCCAAACAACGCGTCGTTAAAAGAGATGAACATCTATCAAATAAAATCACCGCGTTCACACAACATATTTCTTGTAGTAATTATACCTTTACTACCTATCAACAATTAATTAATTAAAAAAAACATTGAACCAAATGTATTAAAGGACTATATAATTGTATTATCAATGATAATTACTTTAATTTATATTTAACTCCGGGGATAAAATGTCTTTTATTGTTTCTTTAGAATCAGAAAACTGCCTTGAAGTAACGGCAACTGGTAAAATAAACTACATATCCGCGCAAAAAATGTTAGGCCATGTTATTGAAATTGTTTTAGATAAAAACATTGTTCTCATTTTTTTTAACTTCCAAAGCTATGAAACAACCATCTCTCCCTTTGAGACATATGAGCTTTTCCAACAGGCAATGTCATATGATCTTAGGGGTCCCTTAAAAATTGGCTTTGTGCACACGCTTATTGAAAACAGAATGGATCACTACCATGCGGAAAATGTCGGCTTGAATAACGGCTTTACCATCAGAGGGTTTCTTGATGAAAACGAGGCCAGAGACTGGCTGTTCTCGGATAATGATGAGATATTCGGACCTGAGAAAGAAATGACAGGAAAGTTAAGCCACAACCAGTGCTGAATGCAGTTTGACGATAGCGGGCATGGTAATTATGACAAATCCCGTCGCTCTATCCGGTTTAAAGAGACCATAACAATAAATCCCACAAGACCTGCAGCCATAATGACCGCCCCCATGGGAAATGCATACGAGAGTTTTAAATAATCCATTGTAAGCCCGGCAATCAAAGAACCTGCAAGCATACCAAGACTGTGTGCTATTGTTAAAATTGACATGACTGATCCAAGAGCGTTTTCTTTTTTGCCTTCGATAACTGCAACAGCTGAGACAGCCGGTAATGAAATACCGCCCCCTATGCCAAATGCAATACATGCAAAAATCAGAAATCGGTATCCATCCGCCATACCACATATCGCCATTGAAATAATAATGATAACGCCACCACAAACAGCCAGAAATGTTCGGTTAACTCTATCAGCAACATACCCCATTGGTGTATGGAGAATCCCCCCGACAAGAACCATTAACATAACAAGCGTTCCGGTCTGTGAGCTGTTAAGACCAAATTTCGTATTTGCAAAAAGAGGCATAAAACACCAGACAACACCAACACAGGTCGTATAGCTAACTCTAAACAAAAATAAACCGGCAATCATTTTATTGCTGATAAGCTTACCCCAGGAGGCTGGTGGTTTATCATCTTTTGTTTCACGCCCGAGATCCTCCCTGGGCAAAAGAAAATAACTCAAAAAGGCCGCTATAAGAGCCATAATGCCCATAGCTGCGAAAGCTGCATCAAGTCCATATCTGTGATTAATAACACCACCCATGAAAGGGCCGATGCTTAAACTTGCAAACATGGACATACTGAACATACCCATGTAAAAGCCTTCCTCCCCTTTTGGGGTAATATCCCCCACATATGCCTGAGCAACCGGCATAATCATTGCGGAAGCAATCCCATGGAGAAACCTTAAACCGATCAGTGCCTCAACGCTCGATACAAGAATAAATCCGCATGAAACAATTGCATAGGCAAACAGACCGGTAACAATATAAGGTCTTCTGCCATTTTTATCTGAGACTCTGCCGAAATAAGGTAAAAGAAGTGTACGGGAAATGGAAAACGACCCGAATATCATACTGATATAGAGACCGCTGGCACCAAGGTCATGGGCATATACCGGCAGCAAAGGAATTACAATACCAACCCCTGTAACAGCGGAAAATATTGAAAAAAAAAGTACTGCAAAGATTCTTTTTTGTTTACTGTTCATTTCATGGTTGCTTATTTTGATTCAAGAAGCTTCATCATAGCCGTCTCATCACAGTCTGGAAACTTTACACATGTGATACAGTCTGCCCATATTTTTAAAGGGAGATCGGCTCTGTCAATAATTGAAAAATCAAATCTTTTAAAAAATTCCGGCCGATAGGTCAGCGTAAACACTTTTTTAATGCCGAATGTATCTGCTTCATCAAGGGCTGTATCAATAAGCTTTGTACCAATCCCCCTGCCATGGTATTTACTGTGGACAGCTAAAGACCGAACCTCAGCAAGGTCTTCCCAGCAGAATTGCAATGCACCACATCCGGCAATATCACCCGTTTCAGAATCCTCAAAGACAAAAAAATCTCTTAGATGGTCATACAGTTCACTAAGGGGCCTGGCAAGCAACTCCCCCTTATTGCCATAATCGGTAAGAAGATTATGAATTTTTTTCACATCATTTATAATTGCTTTTCTAATCATTGTGGCACCTGAATTGTGTCTGTTTTAAACGCTGAAGACTATAATGCCTGTATAAACAAAAAAACCCCTTTGCTTACACGCAAAAGGAGTTTATTCTCAGATCAAGTCATATCTATATATAATTAATACATCAACAGAACATCATATCCTGTATTAAATATCATCCAAAAAATCCATATCTTCATCAATCGGGACTTCTTCTTCTTCTACTACATCATCATCGGCCTGGTAGACAGTCCTGGTTTTTTTATGAATACCGAACCTTATAGAGTCACCGCTGCCTTCTCCTGGTTCAATCCTAATTGAAAGGCTGTCGTCTTCATCAATAATCTTTATTCTACATGTATCTGAAAGGATAGATAGCCCTTGTGACAAGTCTATATCAGCCTTTATATCTGCACCTGCTTTCAGCATGTCATCAACCAGAGCCACCATCTCATCGCGTACTTTCTGATTCCCTGAAAACTTTACATTTTTGATAAATTCGTCAGTCATATCCCCTCCATAATTTATACACATAACAGCTTTTTACTTGCCCTGATAATATACGAGTGTAACTTTCAGTTCAAGCTTTGAATGATTTTTTCTGCACTATTGTGAGAAAATCATCAAAAAAGCATTCGTTTATGTATAAATTGTAATGACTGCTGGCAGACAATGCATCATTCAATGTCATTATTAAAATAATCCATTGCCTCTTCTGCTGAATTAAATCTCAGCCAGTCACGCACAATTCTGTTTCCTGAAAATTTTTTAATTCGTTCAATACCTGTGTTTCCATCATAGACAAAATATTCATGATAAAAATTTTCTTTGTTGGCAACATGCTTTGTCATTTGTCAGCCTCCTTAAATAATGAATTCATTTCAAAAAAGTCTCTGTTAAATTCATTATTATCAAAGGCGATTGACAGATAAGGTCAAAGGGAATGATTTTTTTTAAAAAAAAGGTATTAGGTGTTAGTTATTCCTAACAGATGAACATAGCGGCCCATTGAAGCATACGGTTCTTTTCTGCAATATTTTTTTTCGACTTCAAGAATATCTTCATAGGCTCTGAGATCACGGGTCTTTCGAAACATAAGATCATAAAAAACCCTGATCCCTGTTTTAGACATGATTGACAGATTATTTAACGGGAACCAACTTTCAACTGTTTCTGCCGGAAGTGGATTCATTGGTGTAAGGCCGTTGGGTTGACCTGCAAATTCTTCATTCATCAATTTTACAAAATTACCTTTAATTGCATTCTGGCAGATAAGTGAATTCAGATTATAAAACATTAAGGAGAGCATCCCTCCCGGTTTCACATACCTGACAAGTGACTTAAATGATTGTTCAGGAGACTCAAGCCACTCCAGGACAGCATGGGAAAGAACTAGATCAAACCGCCCAATAAAATCATCCGGCAAATCCTGAAAAGCCGTGTGAATTAGTTCAAGATTGCTATCCAGCCCCGCCTCATTGAATTTTTCTTTTGCAGCGTTAAGCATCTTCTCCGAAATATCACACAATACAATTTTATGCCCTGCCTCCGCAAGCATAAGGCTCAACTGCCCCATTCCACCGCCAGCATCCAGAACAGTCAGCGTCCTCTTTTCATTATTAGATACAAACGGTGACAGATCTTCCCATAATAATTCAATTCTGAGTCTGCCCTTTGGTGAGTTGTAAATTCTGTTTTGTAATCTTTCATAAAGTGTATCAAAATTTCTATCCATAACTGGTACCGATTCCATAAGGCTTATGTTTCATATTAAAAGGATATTCTTTACAATTATGTGAATATTCATTATTATTAACAAATACACTACATCAAAACTCTCTACAAGTGCGCATTGCCTTTAAAACGGCAAAATACGTCCTATGAATCCGAAGTCTCATCGGAATTGTTTTTTAAACAGGATATTAAAATGGTTCAAGCAAAACCTGAAAAACATAGCAGAATCAAACAGACCATCATAGATTATCTGATCAATATAAATCTTTTCGATGAACTCAGCCCGGCAGAACTAACTATCACTGCAAACTATATGAATTTCTTTGAATTTGAAAAAGGTAAAATTCTTTTTAAGGAAGGCGATAGCGGTGACTATGTCTGCTTTATTGTTGAAGGCGGCGTCGATATCATTAAAAGCACTGTAACAGAGCAACAGGCCGTCATTGCGACAGTCCGAAAAGGCAGCACATTAGGAGAAATGTCAATAATCGATAATATTGCCCGCTCTGCAACAGCCAAAGCGAGACAGGACACCACTCTTGTCATTCTCTCCAAAAAAGGATTTAACACCATCCTCGATAAACACCCCCGAGTCGGCATCAAAATCCTCAAAGGCATCGCACGCCTTTTAAGCCTGAACATGCGTCGAACCTCAAGCCATCTGGCCGATTATCTATTGCCGGAATAGCATATCTAAACATAATCGTTATATTAGCAAAATGTTGGGTTTCGTACCTCAACCCAACCTACTAAGATCGTAATATAATGCTGCGCTGTTTTATAAACTGGTATAAAAATCGACATCATTCCCAGCCAATATTGTCAAAATTTAATATTTCACCGGCCGCCCAACATTTAGTATAAATTCTATTTTTCACATATTTATGAAAACTCGAATATTCAAAATCCTTTGGGGCAGTAACCAATCCGTGCTTTACCGGATTATAATGCATATATTCAATATGTTGTTTATAATCATTTTCATCTCGAATTAGATGCTCCCAAAACCTTCGTTGCCATACCGACTGTTCTTTCTTATTTTCTCTTGATTTTGAATTGTCAGACAAACCACTATCCATACAACACTTACGTGTAAATCTGGTCTTGATAAGTCTCCATCAAGTTGAATAATCATCATCTTCCAGGGGTAATGTCCAGATACAGTGCAAGTGATCAGGTAGTAATACAAAAGCATCTATTTGAAATGGATGGTTGCCCATAACTTCCTTGAAGGATTCCCGAAGCAACTGAACATTTCCCATGTTATTGAAAACAGGTCGCCTGTTATAAGTAACAACCGTAAAAAAATAAGTTCCACCCTTAACTTTTATACGCCTATATTCCATAAAAGCTACCCTATGAATACACTACAAATATTATATTAATCGTACCCCAAGGGCACTTGCTGCGCGGCGTAGGTTGGGTTAAGTGGAATCACAACAAAAGCAATATTATTACCAACATCATGAAAG
>JQIA01000118.1_pt1 | contig 34665 bp, 60 predicted proteins | sample 811431 | NCBI WGS metagenome assembly JQIA01 (sample SAMN02998118, study PRJNA258478) | marine sediment metagenome | biome: marine; feature: seafloor; material: sediment; isolation source: oil-polluted sediment collected from 3 locations (0.5 km, 0.7 km and 0.9 km)... | place: USA: Gulf of Mexico ...
ATTATTGTTAGTATTATTAAGCAGTAGTGACATTAAACCCATCAAACTTCATCCAACTAGCCGCACTGGTGTATATTATCATTTTCCATGTACCACCATCATTACCTATCCATGCCCCAGGAACAGTTCCAGCGTAACCAGTTCTACCACCTACAGATACATACGTAGTAGCATTCATATAACTTCCTGCTTTTACAAATGTAGTACCATATACAGACGCTCCAGAACTAATAAGACCACCAGTAGATAAAGTAGTATCTGACTGTAGTTGATAACCCTTTACAGTACCACCTGATGATACTAAATTACCTGTCATAGCAACCACACCACTACTAATCCTAAAATAATTAGAAGAATTAGCTGAAAAATCAGCAGTACTAGAAGTTATATATGTACCTGGATTAGTATCTGCATGTGAGGCTTTTGTACCTATTCTTAAATAACCTCCAAATAAGGGTACAGTAATATTAGTAGCAGCTAGTTGATAGCAAGTAAATGCCCCAGCAGATATTAAAGCAGATCCTGTCCATTTTATATTATTAGTACCATCTCCAATATTTACTTTATACGCTCCTGCATCATACCCAAGAAATACACCAGCAGTATTATCAGCATAAGTATCTTTACCAGTAGAATGTATATTACCAGTAGTTCCTAGTATAAAAGTACTAGCACTAATATTTCCACTAAATGCAGCAGTGCCACCAGTAATTGTAAACCCAGGAGCAACTATATCCCCATTAGCTTGTATAGTTACAAATGTACCATCTATAAAATTACCAGCCCTAAAACCAAGTGAACTCATATGAGCACCAGCACCACCTGTAGCTGGAAAGTCCCAACCTGTGAAGTCACCTAGATTAATCTGAGCACTAGAACCAATAATTCTTAAAGCAGAACCATCATATTGTAACCCATCAGTATTAGTACCAATACCAACCTTCTGACCATCTGTATCATATCCAATAAATATACCATCAGTACTACTATTATAAGAATCTTTATTAATAGTTTTAAGCTGACCAGCAATACTATTTAATATAATATTACCACCAGCAGTAATAGTTTTACCAACAGCTAAGGTACTAACTCCTAATGCTCCTGCAAAATAAGCATCTCCTGTAGTTGGATCTAAATCAAATGTTAAAACATTACTAGTATTAAAAGCTTGTATACCACTAGTAGCACTAAATATTAAACCAGCACCAGTAACACCTGGATCATCACCTACCTTAATTAAACCAGCACTACTAATTGTTAATTCACCTGTAATATTAGCATCTATAGCGTATAAAGTATTCATGAATGCTTCATCTACAAGTAACTTATCCGCAGTTATCTCACCATCTTCAATTAATACAGCAGATCCATATCTACAAACTACATCACTAAAAGATATACTAGCAGCAGTAGTAGCTTCAACTTTAAGAGAAAGGTAAGCTTTAGCTGTAAGAAGAGGAGATACAATAAAATCTTCTAATAATATAGGAGATCCAGGTATAGCAGAACTAGTATCTACAGTAATATAAGCAGAACTAATCACAACATCATCAATATCTACAAATGTAATATATAACCCTTTATTTACAGCACCAGCTATTTCAGCCCAATTAACCTTAACTGAACCATATAGTTTAGTTTCTGGATTACAAGCAAATGTATAAAGGTTCTTTAATACACTGTTAGCAGTTAAATTAGCACTACCTATTGCTATAGGAGCTACTAAAGCACCTGTAACAATCTCCCAACTATCATAAGTAATTCCTGTTATTAAACTAAAGTTATTATTTTCACATAAATTAGTTAGATCCAATACAGCTAATCTACTAGTAGCTATAGTATTAGCTAATATTTTATCATGAGTTATTGCACCATTAGCAATATGTTGAGCAGCTATAGCACTATCTTCAATCAAATCATCTATAGTAGAATCATCGATTATATATGCGTTATATGGACCCTCAGACGTAGTTACTAATGAAAGGACTCCTAACCTATTCTCAGTGATAAACTTAAAGAATACATCGTTTATATCGTCAGTATGGTGTATATATGTAGAAGCTATTCCAGAATACACCTTACTAGCTTCATTTACTGTAAAATCAGATACACTACCAGCATATATATGAGTAATTGCTCCTGGTACTGTAACAGGGTTACCCCATCTTAGAACTAAGTACAATAATCCAGGTACAACTACTAAAGTACTAGTATCAATAGAAGGTACAGAATCTGTAGTAACAACAACCTGACCAGATACATAACTTGGAGAAGGTAGGTTACTATTTACAGCAGAAACAGCAGATACTTCAACAGTATAAGTTAAACTAAGAACAGCAGCAGGTATTTCAAAGAATAAATCAGCAACGGTAACAGTTATTTTCTCATCAGCATCTGTATAGTAGGTAACTTTATAGTTAATAGAATTACCACTAACATTAGTAGAAGCATTCCATTCAGCTTTAACACTAAAAGCAGGTATACTAGTAGTATTATCCTCATTAGAAGTTAATACTAATCCAGTAGGAGTAGTTGGAGTATCCTCATTATCATAATCAATACCTAGATAATCACCAATATCTTGATACAATGTTGCAGCTGTATTTTCACTAGTAGTAATCTCATCGTCCACATAACTACGTACATCAGGAGATACTAAACCAGAATTCTCAACTAATAAATCATCTAAACTAATATCAGCACCAGTAGTAACAGTAATAACTCCTAAATATATCTTGGATTCATTTGTGTTATTAAATTGTACGCTGTATCTACCATCTCTAAGTGTTACACTATAAGCACCAGTAACAGATACAGGTGTAGTAGCAGTTGTACCTTGAAGTACTTGCTGATAAGTTTCAGTAGCAATGAAAGTCAATACTCCTTCATCTATTGGAGTATTATCTGGTAGTAATAGTATACCTGTTATAGTTCTCATATAATTACTTTATGATTTTGGATCGTATTCAACATGTATGTGAGTTTTATGTACAATAACATCATAATCAGAACCAAGAGCTTCTTGTAACTCTCTAGCAACTTTAGCTTTTACAACTTTACTAAAATACCATGTTCTTAAATCTACAGCATAGCCATAGTAATGGAGTGAACCTGCTGAATGATTACCTTCTAAACCAGCTGTGACTACTAATTTCTTACCGTACTTATCCCAAATATCATTAGCTTGGATTAAAACATTTCTCATCACTATCTTTAATCCAGCTAGTACAACACCTTTCTTTTGTTTCATAACTAACCTTTATTAGCAAATAAACCACCAGCAAAACTAACACCCCTATAGTACAGACGTGCCCTTTTTAATCTTTTCTCTTCCAGCCATTTCCAAGATTTTTGGTGTAAGATAATAGCTTTCATATTATCTCTAAAGTTCTTATCAGCATTGTTTTGATCATCTTTGGTTTTACCAATATCATACTCAAAATCATGTATATTAGCTGCTTCAGTAATACGTAAGCCCCAAATAGTTTCAGGAAATAACCATCCCCAACCACTAGGACCAACACCATTACATATTTTCTTTTTTTCTTTTGGATCTAAATTCCAGTAAGCTTTAGGAGCTTTTAGTATATGTTGATATTTCATTTCTTTACCTGTTGTAATCAATAATATCTTATTAATTAGGATTAGTATTACATTGCTTTATGACAGTACTAACTTCAGTTAAAACTTTATTATTATCTCTAACTGTACCCTCAATTAAATTAGTAAATTTCTCTGCATGGTCTTTCATAGTAGCAACAATTATATCTAATCTTTTTTCTGAATTTTCAAACCATACTTTCCTATCTTCATGATGTTCAGCTTTAAATTTAATCATCTCTAAAGAATGATATTTCTGAACTTTATTATATCTTTGCTCCCATTTAATAGTTTGTTTATACAGAAAAACTAAAGCTAACATTAATGTTAAAACAAATAGTCCTAGAAACCCCCACTGAGAATAAGCATTCTCTACTATTTTAACAGATTCTGTTAATGGTAATGCTGTAGGATTAATTGAAGTCATCAGTACCTAGTGTAAAAATTAATGAGAGTAATATAGCTAATTTAATTAGCTATATTAGTTATAACTAATTTAAATCTTTAACTTCTCTTGCTCAAGTAAAGGCCAAACTTGCCCAACAATAGTAGGAGTGTATTTCTCACCTACAACCTTCTTAATAAGACTAACCTCATCAATACTCAATTCAACATCAGAATCAGCTTTATTAATTCTAGTAGCTAGATCATACCTATCAAATTTCTTTTGACCAGATAGTTTATTCTCATCTTCAGAAAGATTAAGTAAAGCCCCTTTAACTATCTTTTTAACAGTAAGAGTTTCCTTATCTTTAGTGGGAGCACCATTGTCATCAAATACTGGTTGTTCCATCACTTTACCTTCAATATCTACTAAATTCACATTAAAATTGTATTTCATATTTACCTTTTTATATTAAATTAAATTTAAATTATTAACTAAGAACTAATTAGTAATATAATTAGTCTTTAGGCTAATGTCAAGTATTATTTTAAGTTTCTCCTATATAAACAAGATTAAGATTTGCATATGTAAAAGTTATATCAACTGCACTACCAGCACTATGCCTAACTCTAAAATCTAAGTCCCATGATGCAGTAGTAACATCTATAAATCCAGTAAATCCAGCATTACCAAGATCTCCTGCTGTAGATACTTTTCTCTCAAAATGTATAGCATCTTGCTCTACCCCATTCAAGAATATAGTACCAAATACATTAGTATTATTAGTACCACAACTAAAAGAAAAAGAACCTTCAACCCTATACACACCTGTTTTAGTAATAGTAATCTTATCATTTGCGTAATCAGATGTTACATTATTACTAACATTATCATTCATGAAAGCAGTAACTTTAACATAACTTGCTCCTGTAGCTATTGACTGAGCAGTAACATTACTATGTACATGTATACCCCCATAAGTACCAGCTTCATAAGCAGAACCATTAAGTATAGCATCACCACTAACACCACTAGGACTGAACATCCCCACTACTGTTCCGTTAATTGTTCCTATATGGGTTATTGTTGTTGATATTCTTAATATATCTGAGTCATCAGCCCATAAATAACTAGGATTGCCATCAGCTGCATATAACCCCATGAATCCCGTTGGTTTAACTCCTAAATTTTTCCATACACCAAATAACCCATATCTAGTATCACCGCTTGCAGTACCAGCTGATTGGGCATAAGCCCCTGTTCCATCAGACAGTGCAGCACTCTCAGTTAAAGAGATTACACTCCCACTCGCAGTATAAACGTGCAGCTTTTGGGAAGGCGTAACCCCTGAGCCTATGAGGACGTTGCCAAAGGAATCAATACTCAGTTTTGTAGTACCATCATCATTAAATTTCAGGACATCAGCACCGTTAACAATCTCCCATAGCGCTCCTCCAGTACGTTTTAACCCTATACCACTACTACTACCAGCAATTTCTAAGTACCCAGCTACACCAGTGATAGAAGCAGGACCAGCCGTACCAATCCCAACACATTTATTCACAGCATCCACATTGAACGTAGTACCGTCTACTGCTAGGTTGCCAGAGGAGTCTATACGCATTCGCTCAGTGCCAGCAGTCCAGAATTGCATCGCTTGCCTATCCGCAGTGGTAGCTACTGTTGAATGCCCATATGTAATTCTACCATCTATATTACTAGACGCAGGGGAACCAAAGTAAATACTAGTATACCTGCTATCGGGAGCCAATAAAGAGATACTTAAACTATCGCTATTCTCGAATACCCCTATAGATGAAGAGTGGGCTGTAACTACCCCGGCAGACCCTTTTTCTACAGTAAAAACACCACTAAAAGTACCTCCTCCATCCTTCAGAAGTACGCCATCGATAGTGACGCCAGCAGCAGCAGTCTTTTCACTTATCGTGTCCACTAATAAAGAATTACCAGTAGTTATATTAACATCTACTGCAAATATAGCATCATTAACATCTACATATAAAGGAGTAGTTATACTTGTTAAAGTAGCACCTGGACTAGCCGCAGTACCAAAATCTATTTCATAAGATCCTGCTGTTTGTCTAATAAATGAAGCAACCCCAGTAGTTACACCTTTAAACCCTGCATCATAATAAAAATTAATACCATAATAACCCCAACTATTTATACCTCCTAACGCAAATGAATTACCAAGTTGTAAAGCAGCCATTTCACTATTATCCCACCAATCCGATTTAGTAGAATTAAGTAAAAGAAAGCCAGTATCAATATTTATATCTTGGTTATAATGCCAAGCATCATCAGCATTAGTCCAAATTATAGTCTTATCAGTAGCACCTTTAAGTGTAATACCTCCACCATCAGCAGTTACATCACTAGGGGTATCAACTTTACCTATCTCAATATTCTTATCTTCTACCTGAAGTACATCTGCAAGGATAGTATCACCAAGTACCTCAAAATCCCCATGATAGGTAAGTTTATCATTAGCATCTATTGTGATAATACCAGGACCAGCAGCAGGATCTAAAATAAATAAATTATAGAACTGATTAATATCAGCCCAATTATCTGCAACATAAACAATATCAACAATATTATCAGCTACAATACTCACGTCTGCTATATTATCAGCTACTACCCCAACATCAACTATATTAGTAGCTACAGTATTAACATTATCTATATCATTGGCTACTATAACAACATCATCAATATTATTAGCTACAATAACAATATCATCTATATTATCATATAAACCACCAATTTCATCTGCTAATTCAGATACTGCAATAACAGCATCTATATTAGTAGCAACAATAAGAACATTATCATAAGCTGTACCAACATACTTATCTACTAATACTGCATCTGAACTTATACTTGGTTTTCTTCCCATTCATTTCTCCTGATATTATTTCCAACCATTTCTTTGAAACTTACCAGCACCAGTTGAAGTATCTTTATTAATTAAATCACCTTCCTTAATTTGGTCACAAGCATCTGTAAATTTAGCTACATACTTACTAGTAGTATTATTATTACCTGACATATTAACAAAATACCTATCAGCCATAAATGCTAAGAGTGGCTCTAATAAAATATCAGGAATTTCTACCTCAGTAGTTAAATCTACAGTGGTAGTTGGGATATTATTAGGAGCTGCTTGGCATATAAGAAATAAGGAATTTTCACTTACAGGATAAGGTACTTGTAAATGTAAAGGTGAAGGGGTATACACTGCTAATGCTTCATCTGAAGTTGTATGCGTAACTGTAGGGTTTAGATCCAATAAAACACCATCTTCCCTGTAAACATTAGTAATCTTAATAGGTCTATTAGTATTAAAAGGATTTTCTGTACTATCTATAATATATTTAGGATCTTCACTTGATCCAGTATTAGTTAAAGCAAAATCCCATTTAATTAGATAATCAGTTATTGAGTCATATTCTTGAATAACAACTTCTTTTTCAATTAAAGTAAATTTTTTATGTAAAGCTAATACACCTAAATTTAAAGAATTAATAAGTTTAGGGTAGTATTCTGGTTTAATTACAGTAGGAAATGAAGGATTAGGTGTACCAATAATAGTAGATGATAGTTCACCATGTAATAATTGTTCAAATACCTCAGTTAAATCCATAATATACCTTTTATTTAGTTTTTTAAAATAAGTGTATATAAGAATACTTATAACTGTCAAACTATATATGAAGATATTCTGTTCATTATTGGATCTTCCTCAATTTCCCACACATCAGAAGCAGCACTACCACCTATCAATTTCCTAAGAATAGCTTCAGGGCTAGGTCTATATACCTTCAAACTAGCTAATTGACTAATAGTATCAATAAAATCATCATATTTAGATTTAAATTCCCCAGGAGAAGCTAAAGATAATTCTGTAACAGCTTCTACTACTTCAGGAGATTCTTTCATCTCTTCAGGAAAATATATCTTATGACTTTTAAACCAAGGTACAACAATATTAAATCTTTGCATCTTATTAGTATTAGGTCTAATTCCAGGTTTATTATTATTACCTTCAGAAGCAATAGTAAAATATATGTTCCTGCGTAATTGCTCATCCATGATCCAAGAAGTAAAACCTCCCTGCTGACCAGATACTTCAATACCAGTTAATATAGGATTATACTCCTGACATAACCTAAATAGATCATCTATATTCTGGTTCATTAATTGTTTTTTAACAATACCATCTACCCAAAACCAATCACCATTAGAACTATAAGCCCATACTGATATTACACTAAAGTCACCAGCTGTATCCTCAGTAGTAGCAAAGTCAGTAGTAATATAAAAATTAAATCTACCTCTATTACTTAATACACTAGCATGTTTATACCACATAATATCAGTATCAAGTATTAATCTATCTTCTTCTGACATAATACGTAACATTAACTCCTGATTAAATGTATTTAATTTACCTGCTTTTAATGCTTTATCATACTTAGATTTAACATAATCATAAGTAAATCTTTCTTCCCATGCTCCTTTAAACTCTTCCCTAGTACAAGGAAACTTTTCACATACAGGATACACATTAACATACCATGCACCAGATTCAATAGCCTTATATAAAGGGTCTCTAGCATTAAAAGGAGTACCAGACCATATAATCTTATTCTTAGTAGGATGTAATGCATAATCTACAGCCTTATAAACAGTATCTTCAACACTAGCAATAACTGTACTTGATCTAGCATCATCATCACTTATTAAATCGTCTAGTATAGCTAACTGTGGTCTAGTATTTAATTCTACAGTACCCCTTACCCCTGTTTTTGCACCATGCGCTGTAATTACCAGCTTCTTTCCTGAAGCATTAGTAAAAGCCCATCTAATATCTGTAAACCTAGTTTCACTAATATACTGCTGTAAAAATTCACTATTCAGTATTCTATTCTCTATCCTTAGTCTCATTTTCTTTACACCATTCTCAATACTATCTGAGACATATAAAGCATAAGTAATAGTACCAAATCCAGGTATTTCTCCATATACTGCTATATATAAAAACAAATACTCAGCTAATAAAGCAGATTTAGCTAAACCCCTAGAACACATATTAGCTATATTCTGTTTATTTCCTGGTATTTGATCCAACATATGATAATGAACTACAGGAGTTTCATGCTCCTCTCCTTTACCATCATTAACTAACTTAATAAAGTTAACAAACTCTAAAGCAAAGGTACTAGGTATATAATCAGGTTCAGGACCATAATTAATAGTCTTAATCCAATCCTCTACAGATCTAGTAATTAATCCGTCTGTACTTAAAGGTAACCCACTCATTGTTGTCATAATCTTATTTTACTCCCTAATCTATTGCAATCTTCTAACATCTCCTCAATTGATCCAAACTGAATAAGTACTTTATCATAGGGGTACTCTATTATTAAAACTAATGCAACCTCACAATAGATCCAACTAATAACATTATTAATATTAATAAAGTAATCACCTATAAGTACTTCGTCCTTGATCCAGAAAGAATTAAATATATTATGCATCAGCTTGAGCAATATGTTCTACTACAATTGTACTATGAGCTATCTCTTTAGCACTCATTGTTTTATTAGCTATCTTCTGCTGCTGAACTTTAGCTAATTCATTAGTAACATTCTTTAATGCTTCAATAGTATCATCCTGTTTAATCCCAATATCTAACTCAATCTTGGTAACCTCAGGTGGAGCCAAATGAACTAATATAGCAGTGGCAGCATTACTTCTAACCATCTCACTTTTAGCAGTTAACATTAACTCAGTCTGAACATTAATAGCTTGCTGATACCTATCAGCATTAAGAACATAACTAGGAATAAGGGTTTGTTCCCATATTAAATTAACTAATTTATTCTTATTATACATTGCTACATGAGCACTAATCTTTTTATCATCAGAACCCTCTAAAATCAAAGTAGCAACTCTATTAGGAAAAGTCTTACTAAATGCTTCTTGATTATTAAACCCTAATAACTTAAAACTAACATACTTAACAGCATCTAAATAACTAGATAACTTAAACCTACCTGCTTTAAGCACACTAACATAACTAATAAGATTCTCTCTAAAATTATACCTTACATCTGGTTCAGTAAGAGTATCATTAATCTTCCTCATTACCTCAACACCAACCCTACTATGCATCTGTTTAGGTAAAGCATTAAGAAACTCTTCCTTACTCAAACCATTCCTATTAATAACACTAGTACTTTTAGTATCATTAGTAACAATAGCTCTATCTTTATTTGATTGTATATCTACCATACTATTTTACCTGTTATAAATACCATTACAGATATTACGCTACGCTGCATATCTGTAATGGTATAAGTTAACTAGTTTCTTGTGATGTTTGATTTTGTTTTCTTCTATTCAACTTAACTGTAATACCTACCTCAGTTGTAAGAAAGAAAGCTATTTGACGTAATATCTCTTCTTCTGTATTTACCCCAAAAGCTTCTCTTTTACTAGATAAACCACTACTGGGTATTGTTAAAATAAACCCTTTATCTAACTTCTCTATGGTTAATATACTCATAATACCTCCTCTACAGTTAAAAACCTAGTATCCCATATATGTAATTCAATACTATCATTAGGATCTATTTCATAAAAAGCATCCTTAAGAGCTACACTATGTTTACCTTCAATCTTATCTCTTTGTGTAACTTTAACCTTCTTAGTATTACCTTCTTTATTCTCAATCTTAATAGTAATAGTCATAATCCCTTTATTGTAATTAATAATTAATATAAATAAATAAAACTATTTAAAGGAATAAACCTTTTATAATATTATGTAAACATAAATATTAAAATAGTCTATAGGTTACTATATTTATTAAATATATGTTAAATAATAAAATATTATATATAATAGTTATAATGTAAGTAATAACATTAATATAATTATTAACTACAATAATAATATTATTAATATATAAATTAGGTAAATTACATATAGAAAGTTTTTAAAAAATTTATAATCTATTTACTACTAATATAATATAGCCAATAAGTTTAATATAATTATTAATAATAATATACTTATTATTATTAATACCATTAGTATAAAAAGTTTTGAAAAATAATAAAAATTATCTGCTAGTATAGTACTCTCAGTTTGAAAGTTCATTTTCCAAACACCCCCCCATTAAGGTTCAACTAACTATCTTTTTACCAACTCATGTTTAATCTATAGTAATTACTCAACCTGTACACAGGAGACTCATGATACTACCAGTAGTAGCTATAGGTATGCTAGTATGTTCAATCATAGTAGTATACAATTATTTATATAACTAAATCCTTAAGGAGAACAACATGTTTGAAGCATTAAGTAAACTATGGTCATCAGTAGCTCGTCTATTCACAGTAGTAGACAAAGCAGTACAAATCATAGAGAAGGAAGTAGATATCCTATCTCAAGATCAAGAGACAAGAATGCAAGAGATCATCATTGCAAGAGCTAAAGCTCTCAAAGAATCTAAGAAGTAAGCTAAAGCTTACAACAGTAAACACTAACTCCTACTCTAACGAGTAGGACTTAAAAGCAGCACAAATACAACAAAGCACAGCACAATACAAGAGAGATATTAAAGAGTGTTTAAACCTATCTTAAATCCATTTGTTTATTTAGGTATGCACTAGCATCTATTTAAATAGTTTTTAAGCTCAGGTCTGTTTAAACATGGTTAAATGGTATGTTTTAAACTAATACGTATGTTTAATTCATAGTACTTATTGTATATTTATATTAAGAGTATAAATGTTCACTTAAGTATAACTTAACTAAGAGGTATAAATATGGGTATAATAAGAGTAATAAAGGTAGTAATAGTAATAATTATATTAATAGTAATGTTGAAAAGATAGAGAGAGAACAGGCTAAGATGCTTGGTATCACTGTAAATTTTAGTTATTAATAACTATATATTTCTATTAATACTTCTCTCTTCTACTTAACTAATACTTAACTTTAACTTAATCAATCTAATTCTAACTTAAATACTAATTGGTATGCTTAAGTTAAACTAAACCTAAACATTAGCTAAACTATGCCTAAACATACACATGATTGTGAGAAATGTAAATTTCTTGGTTCTTATCATGACCCAAGAGATATTACATACGATATGTATTATTGTCCTAATGAACCAACAATAATAGCTCGTTGGTCTTCTAATGGTCCTGATTATACAAGTGGGTTAACCTTTAGTACTATGTCAGGTAATATACTTAAAGTAACTGCTGCTATAAAAGAGTATGTTGATTTATCTACTTAATAATTTAATCCAAGGAATAATATGAGTAAATTAATACCTAAATATAAAATAGATAGTATTGTAGCAATAAAAGATATATACCAATCTAATCCTGCTGACCATACAACTTACATTGGTAAGATTATAGGTATTAATATTAAAGAAGGTCCAGGTATATTTGTAGGTTATAATTCTAAAGGTATAACTTATAAGATTTCTGGTTATGGTGTACTTATACCAGAAGAAAGTATTGAATTTTGTTTATAACTAACTAAGGAGTATAATGGAAATTACATTGTACTTACTAATAGTACTACTATTATGTATTACTGGTCTTTTAATCTTAAAATAAGGAATAATATGATTAGACTTAAAGAATCAAATGTATCAAAAGATCAGATTATATTTATGCATGAAATGAAACCTTTAGAAATTGGTACTATTGTTAATAGTACTGCTTTAAATACTATAGGTCATGTTGTTATGCGTACAGCATCTAACATACAGGTAGAAATAATGGATCTAACTAATTTAAAAGAAGATAGTTGTTGGACTGGTGATATACGTCATACTTCTATATCTGTAAAACTATTCCCTGTAGGTCAAACTATCTCAGCTACATTATTTAATACTTAATATAGGAGTATTATGTAAATCAAAGCATGTCAGAACTGTGGAGTTATGTTCTATGGTGGTATACCATTTCCTTACAGTACAAGAGATCCAGAAACAGATAATAAAGTATTTATTTATACTTGTCCTGTTTGTAAGGAAACTTCTGAAGATAACTCTTTATTCATAACACTTACAATTGAAGCTAAAGAAATAACATCAGGAGAATAATATGAGAAACATACCTTTGATTGGTGGTCCTTTAGCCCATAAATCAGTAGAAGTATCTGATGACTTTAATAATAATACTATTAAAGTTATATACACTGATATTAGTTCTGTTACTGCATTTACAAGTCTTGATGATGCAGTTAGAGAAATTGAATGTAAATATGCTTATTATGATAGGCGATGTATTACAATGGATAAACAAATATTAAATGCATTTATACATTCTGATATGTCAACACTACGAGCAATACAACATCTTATTGAATTCTATTGTTGTGATAACATTATTCCTGATGGTATTACAATAATCTCTAACCAAGGAGAATAATTATGGATCATACTAAATTACTTACAGTATTTATATCTAATTATCTTAATGTAATTAAGACTAAGAGTACTTGGGGTAAGTTACAATTACGTAAAGAGTTTTATACAGCAGTAGCTAAGACTATTACTGTTACTGTTAATGATGAAGCTACTCAATTCATGAGAGTAGTTTGTATATTCTTTAATAAAGATATTAGTACTAAGACTACTTGGGGTAAGAACCAAGTAGAGATGTTTTTACATGCAGCTATTGCTAGTGCTGCTTTAATGAAACTTGATAATATTTAATATTAATAAGGTTATTTTAACCTTATTATACTTATTAATCTTTAAAGAAAAGGAATAATTATGAAACTGACTGTAATTATACAGATAGCTTTAATATTTGTAATTGGTACTGGTTGGGTAAAGAATATTATTAAACTATCTGCTTGCGATTTTAAAGCTCCATATAAAGCAGAGATTATACATACTACTGGTATTATACCACTAATAGGTGTTGTAACTGGTTGGTTGGACATTGGTAAATAATTTAACTTTAATTCAAAGAGATGTAATGAAAACTCAATTAACAACAACAGGTAAACCAGTAGTAGTAGATCCAGATACATTAGCTGATAGTAAGATCAATAATGGTAATCCTACAGTATGTATTGTAGGTAATAACAAATATCATTTATCTTATGTTGAACAATCAGCAAGACATATTGCTGGTCAAGATCATAGTGAATATGTGTATATACCATTTCTTAAACTACTTCCTCAAGGTATGAGTACTGAATGCCAGAGAGATGTAATGTAATATCACTATATCAATATAATCATGCAGCAAAGCGTAATGATTATATTGATATTATAACAAGGAATACAATAAGATTAAAAAAAGAACATATTGGTAAACAAGTTATAAGAACTAAAGCTAATGATGTTGGGAATAAGTCTTATACAATTCGTCCTATTATACTTGTGGATATTGGAGAACGAAATATATTTCATACAGCCACTAAGGATAAACATTATATTTATAATAAAGATGTGTATATGTTATCTAAACTAGATTGGGATGATAACAATTGGGTATTATATTGTGATCATAGTACTGAGGATATAACTATGAATAAAAATTGGAAGTATTGTCCTAACTGTGGTAAAGCTTTAAATCACTCTAAATAGGAGTAATCAATGGTACTAACAGTATGTTTTATACTTATAGATATAGTATTAGCTCGGTTAGTACTATCTACATCTTATGTCACTAGAACTGGTTTAATACTTAAATGTATGTATATGGTTCTATTTGTTGCATTTAATTTAACACTTGTACTTAATATACATATGTTATGGTAATTATAGGAGAAAGTAATGAGTAAGATACACATGACATTGAAAGAAGCTGTAAATAAAGCTAAGGCTAAGGATAAACTTCATAATAGCAGCTGGATATGTAATTTCATTAGAGAAGATCTAACAAGTATTAATATTCCTGCTGATATAGCTATACGTGATGATTGGTATATTACACCAGCTAAAGAAAAATATAAGAATCCAGATGAGTTAGTTGAATCTCTACATGATGGTAGTAAAGTATTTACTATTCCAAAAGATATTATTAAAGCTGCTAATAAAAATAGAGATCTGCTTTATGCACCTTTATTAAAACATATTAAAGAATGGTATAAAGGAGTTATGACGATGGATTTATTGGACTCTATTAAAAATACTATATCTAAGGAGAATAATGAATGAATAAACATTCATTATTACAAGATCAGAATGAAGGGTATATTGATACTAATGAATGTATCCGTAGATCTGATCTTATTGAGATGTATACTGAAGGTTTTATATCTCTAATTACTTTAAACAAACTATTCTAAAGGAATTAATATGAATAAGAAAATGAAACAAGAGATTAAAGGTATTATTATCAAGAATGAATTTAAGAAAATCAATAGTATTAAAGAAGTACGTAGTTTCTATGCTGTTAAAGATATTCTTGGTGAAAAAATATATATGGGTCTTAAGGATGCTAAAGAAGCTGTTGAGCTAGTAATGGAAGAAGATCCATGTCTTAAGGTTATTATAGCTAATGATTATCCTTATATTAAAAGTCAAGTTAAAAATCTTGAAGAAAGAAATACAAGATTATTCAATAAAAATAAAGAATTACTTGATATTCAATATAATCAACTCAATGAGTTAGCTAGTTTAAAAGTTAAATTTAATATGGCTGATGGGATTATTAATACTTTGCAAGATAAAATAGCTAGTTCTAATACTAAAGTATTACTAGAACTTACTAAAGATTTAAGTAATATGGATACTGCTGGTATTCTTAATACATTTGGTGATGTTATGTATGTTATTGCTGGTTATTTGCAAGATAATATTAATTCTTAATTAAGGAAAATAATAATGGGATTTAAAATATATTGTGAAGTATGTGGTGAACAATCAGAAAATGATTTTCTTATTTGTCATAAATGTGCTGTAGCTAGAATTAAAAAATTTGAAGCTATAATGTATGATTTTTTAGAACGAGCTAAAGATGCTACCTTTGAGGGTACTGCATTACATGTACTTGAATATTATCGTAACCAACTTAAACCCTTAATAAGGAAATAATAATGGCTAAATTAATGTACAATGTACTATCAAGTAAGACTTGTTGTGTTAAAGGTTGTAATACTTTACTTAAGAAACGTATTGTATTAAGTAAACCTACTGCTGATATGTGTTATAAACATCATGTAGAAAAAGAAGCTAGAAGGGGTAGATTTATCTTAGGTAAACCTGCTCCTGTTGTTTAGTTCCATAGTATTATACTCACTACACTACGTGAGTATAATACGTATGTTTAAGTTGTAGTAATTTAATTAATAATAATAATATTTTAATGGAGATTCAAATGAAAAGTAAAGATAATGATAAAGGTAGTTTTAAGAAAGCAGATGCATTTTTGAATATGAAAATCATTGGTAAACCAGGAGAGAATGGTAAACCAGCTAAAGAACATAATCTTCCTAAAGGTATTCCTTTGTTTTTAGATAGAAGATGGGATAAAGCTTTGATTGCTTCAGGTGATGAAAAGTTAGCTGAGATGATGAAAGCAGGTCAAATTGTACTAAGTATTAATGTTGCTGACACATCTGAAGAAGAGATTGAACTGTAGTAGTATAGAGTACTCATTTATGGGTACTCTTTATTTCTTTTAACTTAATGTTTATAAGGATAATTATGGAATGTCCTACTTGTGATAAACACTTTAATAGTGAACCAACACCTCATATATGGTTCATATGTACATGTAATAAACCTGGATGTATGTTCTGTGATGGTGGATTAGGTTTGTGTACTGTATGTGGTGGTTTTGAGGGTACATTAACTACTGATTGTTGTAGTTATGCTCTTGATCCATATGTGTTAAATGCTGTATATAAAGGTAATTTAGATTATATTAGAGATAGTTGGGTTGTTAAACCATATGTAAAGAAGGGGAATTCTAAATGCTAAAGAAACAAAAAGAAATAGAAAATCCCCTTTATAATACTAAAGATTTAAGTAATTATAATAAATATCTTTTTAGTATAATTGAAACTATTTATTATAAGATGAAAACAAATAGAGATATACTATTAAAATATTTAGATGGAAATTTCAGTGATAATGGTATTAGAGTATCTTTAGAACTAGCTGAAACAAAGTTTCCTCCAACATATTCAAACTTAAACTTTTTTAAAGAACTCAATGTAGATAAGTTCTTTAGTGAATTTATAACTGATATGATAAAGGATTCTAAATGAAAACAAATTACTATAAAATACTAGGTATTCTTTTAATGTCATCACCAGTTTGGATTGGAGTGTTATTTCTTATGTATGCTGTTTTTTATAATGAAAAATACAATGGATGGTCAGCTGTATTATTAGGTTTATACTTTATCCCAGGAATTGTAATACTTGAATTATACATCTTCAAGAAAGGTCAGAATAGTGAGGAATCTAATGATAGATAAACAAAAAGAAATAGAGTTTCAATACTCTAAGAAACATATTCATAGTACTGTAATGGATTATATTGATAGTAATCATTTAGAGTTCAGTATAATGATTGAAGCTATTAATACCTATCGTGAGAAAGAGTATGATTATGTTAATAAGAACTTAAGAGTAGCTAAATTAAACATGTTAAGTGATGAAATAGCTCTAGAGATAATCATAGCTACTATATTATGTACTGATATTATACCAGTACAAGGTATTTGTACTAAGTTATGTAAACTTGGTAAATATGATAATATTATTGATGGTGTTAAAACAGCAGCTGAGTTATTAGCTGTAACTGAAGGTTTCTATTTTGATTTATACCATAGTAATCATCCTGATAATACTACTGGTACTATGGGTATTATGGGTAATATTAAATTAGATCTAGAATTAGAATCATTTCTTAATATGGTTCAGTATCTACCACCTATGTTGGTACCACCTAGAGATTGGCAACATGGTAGTAATAACAATGGTGGGTATTTAACTATTAAAGAATCTCATATTCTTGGATCAATAAATTACCATAATGAGTATTTAGCTCTAGATAGTACTAATATACTTCAACAGAATGCTTACCAATTAAATCCTCATATACTAAAAGAAACAGAAGTACTTAATAATCCAGATAGTTTAGATACTATTGAGAAGGTAACTCAGTTTAATAAATTAGTTAAAGATAGTAATAAAGTATATAATTTAATTGGATCTAATCCTTTTTATTTACCTTGGAAAGATGATTCAAGAGGTAGAAAATATAGTCAAGGGTATCATATTAATCCACAGAGCTATAGATATAAGAAAGCTCTTATTGATTTTGCAGACAAACAATTAATTACAGGGTAAGAATGGCTTATGATAAAATATTTAAAGATAACTATAAAGATTGTCCTTGGTTATACGTACTAGTTACATTAAATAAAAAAGACAGAAATAGAAATCATACTAATTTATGTAAAGGCCCAACAAAAGGTGAAGTACATTGGCCTAATTACTTTTTTAGGGATGATCAAATAAAACATAATATGACTGTTTGTACAAGAGAAGCTTGTCCATTTTATTTTTGGTTAATTAAATTTTCAACACCACAAGGAGCAAATAATGATTAAATTAACAAGAAAAGAAAGTCTAAAGCTAAGAATATATAAAATCGTAGTTTAAAACGTGTAAATAATCAATTCTAAGGGTAAACAGGTACTAAGAGGTATGTTTATCCTTTTTTAATTTTAAGGGGGTTTAAATGACTAAAATAGCTATACCTTCTTGGGTAGATGAAATAGAAGTAAAAGGTCCTTTGATTCATAGTACTAAATTAAATGGGTTACCAGCAAAACATGGTATGGCGGCTTATGAATCTTTTTTATCAACAATTAAAGATATACCTGATTATATCTATAAGATCATTCAATTACCACCTGAGGTAGATAATGAAACAAGATTTGTTAATGATTTGTTGTATATAGTTACTATTGATAATAAACCTTATAACCAACTAATATTAAAACAATTATTAAAGGAGAATTGATAATGTTATTAATTGCAATACCTCATTGGGTAAAATATATAGAGGTTGAGTTTGATAAAACTATATGGGGTCATAGGTATGAACCTATTGGTCCTCCTTCTGATAGTGGTAATAGTAGAGTATTAGGTCTTAATACTAATTGTAGTTTTATAAGTAAAAATAAGATTATTAGTTTAATAAATAATGAGGTTAGATTCTTAGATGAACATATGGATATTGTTACTAAGAAAGGTAATAAATATAAAGATCTAATACTTAGAACTCTTATTGCTTCAGGTAAATTAACTCATACACCATAAATAATTATGAAATCAAATATTATAGGTAGAATACCAAATGGAGCTAAGTATATACATTTTACAGCTATTAATGAGACTGAAGGTGCAATTTATGCTACAATAGATACAAAGCCAGTTACAGAGTATTCTGTTAAACATACTATATGTAATCTATCTAATTACTATGCAGCAGATACTTATATGATACTACCAGAAATATATAATAATCATGCTAGATATTTAAGTTATGATTTTAAAATAGTTACTTGGGATGGTAAATCTTATAAAGATCTACAGTTAAGACAATTACTTGATCCAAATAAAGGTAATAAAAAGGTTAATAAGTATGGTTATTTATTTGGTGAAGATGAGCCAAAGAAAATAATACTAACAAGTACACCTCATAGTAAATCAGACATATTTAACACATTATTTCAGGAGAATTAGTATGAGAGAAATGAGCGGTTTAGATTATTTGAAAATTGATATTGCAAATAAGTATGGACATGGTTTAGATAAAAGTACATGGAAAACAAGAATTGAATGGTTTAATGATCATCAGGACAATTTACACTTTTTAAGAAGTATGCCCGAGAAACCTATCATGTATTATAAAGCTGTTAGAGCTTATGAAGATACTATGAAAGGTATACCTTCAGGGCATATCATGTATTTAGATGCAACTAATAGTAGCTTTCAAATTATGGCAGCATTATCAGGTTGTAAACAAACTGCATTGGATACTAATTTAATTAACTCTAACAAAGTTAACAGTGCATATAATATTGTAGCTAATTTAATGAATGATAAGTTGGCTGTTAGAGAACAAGTTACAAGTAAGCTAGTAAAATTACCTCTTATGACCAAATTCTATAATAAGTATGAACATGAGGAACTTACAATACAACAGGAAACTATATTTGATAATGTAATTCAAGAAAGGTATGAAGGACCAACAGCTGTACAGATATATCTTAATAACAGATGGGATGATAATGCTTTAGTACATTCAGTAGTATTTCCAGATGGGCATACATTGTATAAACCAGTAACTGAAATGGTTGATACCAGAATTAGAGTTGATGAATTAGATGGTGTTACCTTTAGTTATAGGTATGAATCTAATCAACCTAGTACTAGAAGTAGTAGCTTAGTTCCAGATGTAATTCATGGATGTGATAGTTTTATCGTAAGGGAAATGATTAGAAAATGTAACAGAATTGGTATTCAGATACTACCTATACATGATGCTTTTGGAGCTAGATGTAATAATATGAACCATATAAGAAGATTCTATATGGAAATATTAGCTGAAATAGCTGCTAGTAATTTATTCCAGGATATACTAACTCAATTGGGTTATACTGGTAAGATTACTAAACTATCTAATGATTTAGATAAGTATATATTAGATAGTGAATATATGTTAAGTTAAGGAGAAACAATATGAAACTAAATTGGAATGTACTACAAGAAATATATGAATTAGCTGGGAAAGCTCAAGTAAATTTCTCAATGAACTACCAGGAATGTGATCATTATTGGTACTTTACTATAGATTCTACTGTACCTCAGGAATGTTGGGTAGGTAAAGCCCATAGTTTTAATTTAGCAGTCGAAAGTGTAATTGAATTTTTAGATAGTATATTAAGTTAATTAAATTTAAAGGGGAAGTAAAATGGAATATAAATGTTTTGATTGTGGTAATAAATGTAGACTAACATTGTCATCTAATAATGGTAATCCTACTAGCTGTATTCATGAAAGTAGGGATACCCTTGTAAAATGGGTTAAACCAGAACCAAAGTATAAATTAAAGATTAAAGATATTCAAGATGTAGGTAAATATGGTGAAGCATTTGCAGCTCTATTTAAGTATCATGGTGAAATACTATATGTTAATAGTATTATAGAAGATGGTACTTGTTGTATATATATACCAAGTAGAACAATATATTATGCAGCCCCATTTAAATGGGTAGAAGAAGTCAAACCAGAAATACCTAGAGGATTACAGGCATGGGAAGATTTGGTTAGAGAAGAACGAAATAAATCAGCAGACTTACAGTTACAAATTAATAATGGGATTACGTCATTAAGAGAAACTAAAGTAAGTTGTATAAGAGATATTAAAGGATTTTTAAATAATATAGTTAATATACTACAAGGAAAACAATAGTAGAGGAATAATGGTCTTCGACCATTGTTGTGAAGAGTAAGGTATATACGTCGAAAGGATTAAGTGTATATATCTGAAAATAGAGAGGGGATATTTGTGAGTGAATTCAGAAGAAATAATAAATTCACTGGTGTCAAGCCTTAATAAGCAGAGCAAGATGAAGGAAGGCATTCCATGCATCTTAGGTTCCCTCTTTTAATACAGAGTAATAAGATATTTTAAATACATAAATTTAAATAACCTCCTAATTATAGAGGAGACACAATGAAGCTAAAGCATACTGTCGTGAGATAGGGTGTAAGAAGCTTATATTAATTTTTTAATTAGAGAGAATATTATGAAAATAGAATTAAATACTGAACAAATATTTCAATTAAAAGCTATAAAAATTATATGTATATCAATAGTAATTTTTTCAATGACATTTGTTAGTTGTACAATACATAATTCATATAGAATTCATCAAATGTCAAAAGAAGGTATAGATCCAATTGAAGCTAGATGCGCTTTAGCCAATGAAGATGATAAAGTATGTAGATTAGTTTTAATGAAACAAGCAGCTAGTAAATAATTTAAATTAAATAACTAAAGGAATATTATGCCTGAATTTAAAATTTTTAATGATGCTATTAATAAGCAATTAGATACAATGTGTACTACTAATCTATTTGTTACAGATATACCTAGAGATGTTCTTTGGAATACTTATCTAGATAGTTATCCTCCTGGAACTAATGAAATATTTAGAGAGAGAAGAGAATACGATTGTCAATGTTGTAAAAACTTTATTAAGAATGCTGCTAATATTGTTACTATTAAAGATATGCAAATGATTTCTATTTGGGATATTAAAGTACCAGAACCATTTCAAACAGTAGCTAATGCTATGAGTAAATTAGTTAAATCACAACTAATTAAAGATGAGTTTCTGTACTTTCAAAAGAATATCGGTACTAAGTTTAATATTCAAACTATTGATGAGCTTAAAGATATTAGATGGGAACATTTCCATTATGAATTACCTAAAAAATATGTAAAGAAACAAGATGATATTGCTTCTACCTTAAGTAGATCCAGAAGTAATAAAGAAGTACTTAAAGCTAGTCTAGATACTATTACTCTTGAAGCTGCTGAGACTGTATTAGAACTTATTGAACAGAAGTCTTTATACAGAGGTGAAGAACATAAAAGTATTGTTCAAGTATTTATTGGATTAAAATCTATTTTATATGATAAATATGCAGAAGAATTAAGAGATAAATTTTGTTGGATCAAATCTTTAGAATTAGGTACTAGTGCTAAAATTAAGAATACTGTTATTGGTACTTTATTAGTAGATATATCTACTGGTACACCATTAGATGATGCTGTTAAGATGTTTGAATCTAAAGTAGCTCCTACTAACTATAAAAGACCTACAGCAGTTATTACTAAAAGTATGATTGCTAATGCTCAGAAGAAGTTTATTGAATTAGGTTATGAAGGGGCTGAACAAAGAAGATATGCAGTAATGGATGATATTACTATCAATAATGTTCTATTTGCAAATCGTAGTGTTAAAAAGATAATGAATGTATTTGATGAAATGTCTTCTGAAACAACTGATAAGGTTAAGAATTTTGATAAGGTAGAAGAAGTTAATATTAATGATTTTATTATTGATATTCTACCTAAATCTACTTCAGTAGAATTAATGTTTGAAAATAAGCATCAAGGTAATTTAGTAAGCCTTATTGCTCCTAGTAATAAAGCTTCTAAAAATATGCTTAAGTGGGATAATAACTTCTGTTGGAGTTACAAAGGTGAAGTAGCTGACTCTATGAAAGAACGTGTAAAGAAAGCTGGTGGTAATGTAGAAGGTATACTGAGATTCTCTATCCAATGGAATGATGATGGAAAAAGTAATCAGAATGATCTGGATGCTCATTGTATAGAACCAAATGGTAATTTAATACATTACCCAAAACAAAAACAAGTACAACGTTCTTCTGGTGTATTGGATGTTGATGTAGTATATCCTTACAGCAGTGTAGCTGTAGAAAATATAACATGGTCAAATATTGACAAAATGGGTGAAGGTATCTACAAATTTATAGTACATAATTTCTCAGAAAGAGGAGGTATTGGTTGGTCTGCTGAAATTGAGTATAATGGTGTTATACATTCATTCAATTACATTAAAAAAATGAGTAGGAGTGAAAAAGTAACAGTTGCTATTATTGATTTTAATAAAGAAACTGGTATTAAATTTATTGAATCATTGCCTTCTACTGCTGCATCTAAAGAAGTATGGGGAGTTAGTACAGAACAATTTAGACCAGTAGAGATGATTATGAATTCACCTAATTATTGGGATGATAATCATACTGGTAATAAGCATTATTTCTTTATGCTTCAAGGTTGTAAGAATCCAGATAAAACAAGAGGATTCTATAATGAATTTCTAAATGAGAATCTAAGGGATCACAGGAAGGTATTTGAGACTCTTGGATCAAAGATGAAGGTTGATACCTCTGAAGAACAACTTGCAGGTATCGGCTTCTCTAGTACAGTTAAGAACTCTGTTTTATGTAAAGTTACTGGTAGTTTTACCAGACTATTAAAAATAAATTTTTAGGAGATAATTATGTTTGAAGCATGTGTAAGAAATAAGTACAGATTCCCTACAAATGTAGGATTAGTGACAGTAGAAGATTTATACGATATGCCTTTATTAGCTACTGGTAATCACATTTGTCTTAATGATATAGCTAAAACACTTAATAAGGAGCTTAAAAATACAGATGAAGAAGATTTTGTTAGTAAAAAAACAATAACTAATAAAACGTTAGAATTAAAACTGGAAATTGTAAAACATATCATTGCTGTTAAAGTTAATGAAATTGAGAATAAAGAAAATGCAACAATTATCAAACAAGAAGTAGCTAAAATTGATGCTATTATTGCTAGGAAAGAAGATTCAGCATTAGAGGGTAAAAGTCTTACTGAACTTAAAAAGATGAAAAATAAGTTAATTAAATAGTTATAATAGAAGTATTAATTTACTTCTAAAAAGGTAAGCATTTATATGCTAACTTTAGATGCTTACCTATTAACTAACCATATTTTTATTCAACTTCTAAAACTAAACTTTAAATCATTAAAAGTTTACTTATTTTTATCACAATGTTAAATACTAACTCAGTATAATTGGTACTAATAATTAAACTATTAATAGGAGTATTATGGAAGATGATACAGGATTTTATACTGGAATACGTTATAGTAGTATTCCTAATCTTATTATTAAGCGTAGAACTAATAAGAATATTAAAGCTATTACTAGAGAAGAAACTCAGAAAGCTATGAGAGAATACTTAGCTAATGGGGGTAAAATAACTAAACTAGCTAATCAATTAAATGTTAATCCAGATAGTCATGTGGATGCTGATTGGTGGTTACGATACTAATAATATAGGAAATACTATGATTATATTTGATATGGATGGGACACTTACTTTAGTAGGTAATAGACTTAAGTATTTACAGCAAGATAAACCAGATTGGGATAGTTTCTATGAAGCATGTGGAGAAGATCTACCTAATGAACCAATTATTGCTATGTATAGAGCTATTAAGATAGTGTATAAGGACATTATTATAGTAACAGGTAGAAGAGAGTCTGTTAGAGAAAAAACAATAGATTGGTCCCTTAAACAGGGAATTGCAATAGAAAGTAGAGATCTATTCATGAGACCTAATAAGGATTATAGGCATGGTACAGAAATTAAATGGGATCTAATACAACCATTCAAAGATGATATTAGTTTAATATTTGAGGATAGAACTAGTGTTGTAAATATGTGGAGAGCTAAAGGGTATACTGTATGCCAAGTTGATCAAGGAGATTTCTAATGAAAATAGACTTTAAACCAGAAATTAAAACTAAAGAAGAGTTATTTGAATTGTTAAAGGAGTTAAATTATACTCCTAGTGTTTTTGATACACCAGATAAAGATTCTAGTTTAGCTGATATTGATTTTTTAAATAAAGGTGATGCTTTAGCATGGGATCTTATGGATTATCTTATTGAGAAAGAATTTGAGAAGTATTTAGCATTACGTACTCATGGACCAAATCTATTAAAAAAATTTAAAGGTTATATGAATTTCTTTACAGATAAATATAAATTATTTATTGAATCTAAAGATGCTATTGAAAGAGCTAATAAACAAAATAAAGGATAAACAATGAATGAGCAGACAATTAAATTAATGGAAACACTTATTAATACTATTGGTAGTAATACTGATACTGTTGTTAATGAATACACTAAATGGCATTATATAGATGGTTGGAGTTTTATTATCCTTGGAATTATGTTATGCATTGGTGGAGTTATATTTTATAAAGTAGGAATAAAGACTTGGAATGAAGATACAATTGTATTATTTCTTGCAGGAGTAATAATAGTAGCAGGTTTACTATTCATTACAGCTAATATAAGTGATGTAATGGAACCAAAAGCAATTGCTATACACCAATTAATAAAGGATATTAAACAATGAAAGCTATTTATAGTCCTAAAAATAATACATGGAGTCAGCTAGAAAAGTGTATTGGTAAAGCATATGAATTTGAATATGCATTTGATACTAATGGTGAGAAAATGTTTGAACCAGTAGATAAGAACTTCTGTTCATCTGTACCTGTTAAAGAATCAGATCTTAATTTTGATATTCCAGAGAAAGAAACCGAATAACTACTTAGAAATGATATTCAGACGGGAAACTAAATTTCATTTATATATTTAATAATACATATTGATAAGTATGAAAGTATAGAACTAAGTAGTTAGTATCCACTGAAATACATAATATTTCAGTGGGTATATAAAATGGTTATGGAGTAATTCAAAAATAAGGAGAAAAAAACTAGCTAAACAAATATCTGAATTACCTAGAAAAAGGATAATTAATGATTGATGAAAAAGAAAATAATCATAAATCTTATGGAGCTATATCTTTAAGTAGAATAACTAGTAGATTTACTGATTTATTTGGTAGCTCTATAGAAACTAATTCAGCAATTGCAATAAGAATTAATCATGCATGTGAAGTAAATTCTTTTGGTAAAACAAGACATAGGAAAAAAGATAGGATTGTTGAAGCCTATTTAACACCTAATCAATTCTCTGAACTACTAACAACAATGAGTGTTAGTGAAGGTGTACCTTGTACTATAAAGTGGTTACAAGGTGAAGGGTCTATTCCAAGTAATGAAAGATCTAATAGCAGAAAAATAACTGAAAGTTATATGAAAGAGATTATTTCTGAATTAGTCATTAAAATAAAGGAACTACAAGAATTTGCTGAATCATTAAATAATAAAAAAACTTTATCTAAAAAAGATAAAGAAAAACTTAAAAAGGATCTAAATGTACTAGGTAATCATATGAGTTCTAATATACCATTTGTTGAGACAGTATTTAATGAAGTAATGGATAAAACTGTTACTGAAGCTAAAGCTGATATTGATGCTTTTGTTACTAATACTATTATTAAGTATGGTTTTAAAGAGTTAAATTTAAATACAAAATTATTAGAGGATACTAATGATTGAACTAACTAAGAATTGGAGAATAGATAATTCTAGACCACCAGAAATGATACTCCAACAAAGAAAGAAAGTTGAATTAATGAAGGATAGAAAACCTACAGGTGAAATAGATTATAAATGGATCAATGAAGGGTTCTACACATCACTTGAGAGTGTTTTTAGAAGTTTCCTGAACCAATATGCCTCTCAGGGTAATTCTATTACTGAGGTGCTCTGTAGGATAGAAGAAGTTCATATAATGTTTAAAGATAGTTTAACTATTCATGAACTTCAAAAGAAAGAAAGAAAAATATTTAAAACAATGCAAGATAATAGTTTAACTATTAATACTGATAAAGTTAAAGTTAGTAATAAAACTGTACCTGGATTACCTGTTATAGAAATTGATACTAAAATTATTGAAGATAGAGTATATACTGCTACTTCATTAGCTACTAAAGAAGAAAAAGTTATTATTAAAAAAGGTTAAGTATGGAATTAAAAATTGATGAAAGAACTAATAAATTTGTATTAAAAAAAGTATTCAATCCTATCATACTAGTAAGTACAGATAATGAGAAAATGTCTATTTGTATGAGAGATTCAGGGTTTGAGTTTATGTATAATAAAGATTTATATGAAGTTAAAGAGGGTAAAGTAACTAAGGTAGGAGATAATGAAAAATAAAAGACCTACATGGGAAGAGTATTTTGTTAATTTAGTTAATGCTACTGCTGAGAGAGGTACATGTGATAGAGGTAAATCAGCAGCTATTATTGTTAGAGATACTAATATTATAGCTACTGGATATGTAGGTAGTGCTAAAGGTGATGAGCACTGTGATGAAGTAGGACATAAATATGAATATAGGCTTGTATCTGAACCCTCACAAGAAAAACCACATAGACTTAATCTTAGAGCAAAAATAGACGGTGTAATAACACATTATGGTACATTTATGATACAATCAGATGTACAGGAAGACTTATACACTAAACACTGTGTAACAGGAGATACTGTAATATCTAAATTTCAAACAGGTAATTATAATACTGGACATAGGACTATTCGTGAAATTTATAATATGTGGAATCACCCAAAGAAAGTTGGTGCAATGAAACGTATGAATATTCGTTGTAAAGCTGATAATGGTTTAATAGTATCTGGTAAAATATTAGATATTTGGAAAGTTGGTATGAAGCAGGTGTTTAAAATTACTACTAAATTAGGTAGATCTGTGGAAACTACAGGTGATCATCTATTCTATACAGAAAAAGGTTGGGTTCCTTTATTAGAAATTCCTTTAGAAAGTAAAATTGCTTTAAATGGTGTGCCTATTCATATGAACAAAGCTTGGTTACAAGATAAATATGAAGTAGAGCAATTAACTCAAAGTGAAATAGCTAAAATTGCTGGATGTAGCAGATCTACTGTAAGAGTTAATTTATTAACTCACGGTATTACTATACGTCCTTTTAAATTAGGTGGTTGGAATAAAGATATATTAGGTGAAAAAAATCATAGTTATAAAAAAGTAACTTCATTTTCTTCTTCAGCTAGAGAACGCTCTAGAAGATATGGGTTAGGTAGTAAATGTGCAATATGCAATACTTCTAACAATAATTTACAAGTACACCATATAAATAGAGATATATACGATGATGGGTATAAAAACTTGATAACATTATGTACTCCATGCCATGCATTAGCTCATTCTCCTCATGCTAAAAGAGAAACAATAGTATTTGATGAAATTGTATCTATAACACCAGCAGGAGTACAAACAGTATATGATATGACTACGACATACCATAATTTTGTTGGTAATGGTATTATACTACATAATTGCATTAGAACTATTCATGCAGAACAGAATGCTATTTGTAATGCTGCTAAACATGGACATAGTGTTAATGGTGCTACTATATATTGCTCTATGGTTCCATGTAGAACCTGTGCAATGATGATTATTAATTCAGGTATTATTAGGGTAGTAGCTTTAAAAGATTACCAAACATCAGAGCATACTAAAAAGCTATTTAAGAAATGTGGTATTAAACTAACTATTTTAGATAATACTACTAATGATTACTAATATAATGTAAAAGGAGTAATATGAAAGAACAGACTATAAATGTATTAGAGAAAGCTTTAATAGATATTATTAGTAATACTACTTCAGGTATTGAAAAAGGAATAGTATTCTTATCCACAGAAATACCAGAAGTAATTCAACAATTGTTAACATGGAAAGCTGTTGATTCTTTTATATCTTTACTATGCTGGATGGTATTACCTTTAATAGTATTTTTAGGTAGTAAAAAATTAAATAAATTTATTAAAGAAGAAGATATTAATTTCAGAAAAGAGTATACAAAACATGAACATAGTGAGGAAAAAAAAGAGCATGAGGAACTTGTATCTATATTCTCAATAGTCATTTCATTTATTAATGGATTTGGGTTTGTACTAACTGCTATTATATTTAGTGCTAATACTTTATGGATACAAATACTGCTAGCACCAAAAGTTTATCTTATCGAATATGCCGCTAAATTAATTAAGTAACATCATTAAAGGTATTAATGTTTTTATATTTATTAAGTGTATTCCTGGCTAAATTCTCTGTGTTCGAGGAGGCCGTACCTGAGGGTATATTTGAATTTAAAGCCACTAAAAAAATAATAATGCTACCATAATTGATCAACGCACATTCAGTTAATTCTGAATCCTAACTAGGAAATAAGTTGAGTCATGGTAGCTCAAACTAAAGATATAATATATATTTACAATTAAGTACAAGATGTAATATGACATGTGCTCATTGTTGTATGAATGCTACAACTAAAGGTGAAGATATGTCATTGGATACCTTTAAAAGAATTATAGATGAATATTGTATAGATAACTATATCACTTTAGGTGGTGGTGAGCCTACATTAAATCCTAAATTTAATGATATGTTAATGTACTCATTAGCTCACTGTGAAAGTGTATTCATGGTAACTAATGGTAGTATTACAGATACAGCTATTACATTAGCTGCATTAAATTCAGTAGATAAATTTACTTGTTTATTGAGTCAAGATGAATATCATGATTTTATAGATCCAAAAGTAATTGAAGCATTCTATAAAGCTAGTGAAGATGTTGGTAGAAAAAATGAATTTCAACAAGATTTTATTAGAGATGTAGGATCAAATCTTATGCCTGTAGGTAGAGCTTTAACCAATGAAATAGCTGATGAAAGTATAATAGGTTGTGGTACAGGTGGTCCTATAATAAAACCTTCAGGAGAAGCTTATTGGTGTATCTGTGAAGGTGCTCCTAAATTAGATTTAGATGATATACCATATGATTATTATGATAATGATTATTGCTGGTCTACATATAAACAAAATGGAGGTACTGATGACATTATTCGATTATTTACATGCTAATCCAGATATAGTGAATAGAAGTATTGGTCTTACTTTTGTAGTTATAATGATGTTTATTTTATATAAAATTGACTTTTAAATAAACATATTGATCCAAAAGAATTAAAACTGTAACAGATTTGGCTGTAGCTCAGTAGGTTAGAGCGCATTCTAAACATATAATTATATGTTGGGTGGACGGTACTTGTATTATGGTACATATTGTCACAGGTTCAATTCCTGTCAGCCAAACCAATTAGGTAGTTGTTTAACCAAATAAGGAGGATTGGCAGAGTGGTAATGCAACAGGTTGCTAACCTGTGATCTACGGATTACAGGGTTCGAATCCCTGATCCTCCTCCAAACAAAAGAGATACTCACAAGAATTAATAATGTACTTCGTACATTGCTGTAGAATATAACAAATAAATAAAAAGGAATGATATGGAAAGTATACAGAAAGTTGTAAATGATAAAGTATTACTAATGACAGAAGATGGAACCATACAGAAAAAGATTGAGGAAAGTATTGAAGGTGCTATTACTAGTGCTATTAATAGTCAATTTCAGTCTTATGGACATATTACAAAACAAATAGAAAAAGCTATTGAAGAAGGACTTTCTATAAGCCTTAAAGATTTACCTTTTGAAACTTATAATGAACAAATGTTAGTTATGGTTAAACAAAAGGTAGGTGAATTATTTAAAGGTGCTGCATCAGATCGTTTTATGAAAGAAATGGATAGAATACTTGATCCAGCTCCTAAGGAAATGCATATTAATGAATTTGTTGAAAGAATTGTTGAATTCTGGAAAACAGATGATCCATATGAGAATGATGATTTTGATGATTATGCTACTGTAGAATTAGAATTAAAATACGGGAATACCTCATATAGTTTAGAAATGTGGAAACAAAAAGAAAGTTCATCTAGCTATCCAACAAGGAGCAATTCAGCAGATTTACAACTATACATTATAGATGGAGCTATCCGCATTAGTCACCGTCAATCTTATAACCCAACATGTTTCAGTGAAGAGGAAGCTTTTATATTTAAACTTTATGCTGCTAGAACTATTTTAACTGATATTGATAAATTTGACCCAGGTGATTGTGATCTTACTTTGAAAGAAGAATACTAAATAACAAAATAGGAATAAAATGGAAGTTAATATTGAACAATGCTATAATTTATTAATTGATGTAATTAAAGGTAAGAAGGTAGCTAATATAGTAGGATCACCAGGAGTTTGATTTATAAGATTCCTTTAGGAAGTAATTCCTTTAAAATAAACTTTTTGAATTGCTGGAAACTCCTTAGAGCTAATTAAACTACAAAGTAAGATGAAAATCTAAACTTGAATGTTTAAAAATTAATTAGATTGGACAATCAGCAGCGAAGCCCTTTTAATATAGGGAACGTTCAACGACTATCTAGAAATAGAGTACACTCAAGTGAGTGGAAGCGGAAAGCTCTTGACTTTCCTTTAAGGAAAACCTAGTATATAAATATACTTAACTTAAAGGAGAAAACATGGAAATTTTTAAAGATATAAAAGAGTATGAAAATCACTACCAAATTAGTAATTATGGTAGGGTAAAATCTTTAATAAGAAAAGATTTGATTAGTCATGGTACACGTAATAAAGAATGTTTTTTAAAACTAGATATAAGTATAAGAGGGTATTCCAGAGTTACACTTTGTAAAGAGGGTAAAACTAAAAGATATCTTGTACATAGATTAGTTGGAAAACATTTTTTAATTAATACATATAATAAACCTTGTATTAACCATATTGACCATAATCCCCGTAATAATTATTTTAATAATTTAGAATGGGTAACAGAAAAGGAAAATACGGAACATTCTTCAAAACATGGAAGACAAGATAATTGTAGAGAGCTGGGTATGTTGGCTGCAAGTAAGAAAAATCAAATTGAAGCAGAAATAAAATTTAAAGATTTATTAAATACATCTTTTGTATCTACATATACTGTAAAAAAGAATAATAACACTAAACGGTATGTAGTATCTAAGTGTAAAAATTGTAATACTAATTTTATATTTAGATCAGATCAAATACCAAAAAATGTTATACATTCTTGTATGTGTAAAATATGTTATAAATGTTTTAATCAAGATGAAGATATAGTCTAGACTTTGTAGAAATACAAAGCAGTTCTTAAGAGAACGAGGTAGGTTTAACGAGCCTATTTGAATATAACGGGTAAATCAGATCTAGTACGTAAAATAGCTGATAAATTTAAACTTAAGTTAATTGATATTAGATTATCTCAAGCAGATCCAACAGACCTTAGTGGTTTTCCTAGTATTAATAATGAAGAAGGAAAAAACTCAATTAAGAGAAGTTATTATGCTCCTCCTGAGATGTTTCCATTAGAGAATGATGAATTACCAGATGGTTATGCTGGTTGGTTAATCTTCTTTGATGAAATGAGTTCAGCACCTATATCTGTGCAGGCTGCATCTTATAAGGTAATTTTGGATAAAGAAGTAGGTCAGCATAAGCTCCATAAAAAAGTAGTAATGATGTGTGCAGGAAATAAGACATCAGATAGAGCAATTGTAAATAGACTATCCACTGCTATGCAATCAAGACTAATTCATTTAAATTTAGCTGTAGATCATAAGATTTGGTTACAATGGGCTAATGATGTTGATTTGGATTATAGAGTAAAATCATTTATTAATTTTAAACCAGATCTATTACATTCTTTTAATCCAAAACATGAAGGTGATACATTTCCAGCTCCTCGTACATGGTCATTCTTATCAGATATTATTAAACCAATGAAAGTATTAACAGAAGATAAAATACCTTTAATTGCTGGTACTATTGGTGAAGGTAGTGCATATGAATTTTTTGAGTATAGCCAAATATTTGGACAATTGCCCACATTAAAAGATTTACTAGCTGATCCAGATACTATACCTATACCAGATGAACCAAGTATTTTATATGCAATGAGTACAATGTTAGGAATGAATATTGATGAGAATAATGTTGATGTACTAATAAATTATATAAATAGAATGCCAGCAGAATTTCAAACTATTAGTTTAAAAAATGCTATTAAAAAGAATAATAAATTACTGGATCATTCTTGTATTGAAGATTGGATAATTGAACACTCAGATGAGTTTACTTAATATGGATAAATTACTTAGTAAAGCTAAGATAGGTTTAATGATACATGGTTCAGTATTTTTAAGTACTATAACCTTCTCAGTAAAACATGTATTTACAGAGGATGTACCTACTGCTGCTACAGAAGGATTAACTATATGGTATAATCCTACTTGGTTTAAAACATTAAATGATCAAGAACGAATATTCTTACTAGCTCATGAGACATGGCATATAGCTTTAATGCATCCTACAAGAATGATAGGAAAAAAGAAAGATGTATATAGGAGAGCTTGCGATTATGTAATTAATGGTATACTTAGCAAAGCAGGGTATAAGGCTATTCATGATAAACCTCCTATTACAGATGTATTATACGATATTAAATATAATAATTGGTCTACTGCTGAAGTATATGAGGATTTATTACTTAATGATCCAGATACACCAAAAGATTATATATCAGATTTATTAGAACAACCTGTAGGTAGTACAGGTAAACCTGATCTAAATAATAAAACTAAAGGTAAACAACTATCTCCTCAAGATATTGAAAATAAAATTAAAACTATTCTAGTAAAAGCTTCTACTCAATCTAAAATGGGGGGTAAAAAAGCAGGCAGTATCCCAGGTGAAATTGAAAGAAGAATTGATGAATTAATTAATCCTAAATTAAACTATGATGAATTACTTCATAGGTATATGGATTCTCATGTTAAAGATGATTACTCATGGAGTAAAAGAAATAGAAGGTATCCTGATATCTATATGCCTAGTCAACATTCAGAGGCTATTGGCAGCTTAACTTTTGCTATTGATACATCTGGATCTATTTCTAGAGAAGATACTCAAAAAATATTATCTGAAATAAATCATATTATTGAAAAGTATAAACCACAACAAGTAACTATACTAGATTGTGATAGGAAAATACATAATATACATGTAATAGATGATACTAATAATGTAGATATCCTGGATCTAAAATTTAGTGGGGGAGGTGGTACATCGTTTGT
>JQIA01000119.1_pt1 | contig 34492 bp, 26 predicted proteins | sample 811431 | NCBI WGS metagenome assembly JQIA01 (sample SAMN02998118, study PRJNA258478) | marine sediment metagenome | biome: marine; feature: seafloor; material: sediment; isolation source: oil-polluted sediment collected from 3 locations (0.5 km, 0.7 km and 0.9 km)... | place: USA: Gulf of Mexico ...
AGAAGACTTAAGTGATAGTCGGCTGGTTTTTTTCTCTGAAGTGACACCGAAAATTCCGGCGTATATTAATTTTATGGAAAAGTTTTATATATTTTTAAATCCGGAAAGCTCAGAGTTATTTGGTGATATTCTTGGTATCCGTTCCAAAGCAATGCCGGATGCTCAATCTGTTCTTCACGGGGCAATCCATGTTGCCCAGATAATGGGTTGTACTCCTGTTGTTTTTACCGGTGTCGATCTTGCTTTTAGTGGCGAAAAGGATCATGCCGAAGGGACTGTTTTAAACTGGGGGAATAATCAGACGACTGATGATGGCATGATTATGGTGGAAGCTTTTGATGGTTCTTTAATACCGAGTATTCCAGGGTTTATTGCTCAAAAGGAAATTTGTGAAAGGTTAATAGAAAAACGTCATGATATTAAATATATCGATGCCTCAGAGGGTGGAATCAAAATTGAAGGTACTGAGATTACGCCACTCGCAGAAGTTATCGTGGAATATTGTTCCCAAAAAAACAAAGCTGGCGGCGCATTTGAAGCTATTGATGTTACGTGCTTATCGCCGATTCAGGTATTGAAAAGTTTAAAAAATATAAGCAAGGGAATACGTGAGATTAACAAAAAATTAAAGGTCTATTTTGAGGCAAATAATAAAATTAAAAGATTTTTTAAGGCAAACAAACATATCCGGTCGATTGATAGGATTCCGGAAAAAATCAAACAAAACATCCAAAAAATGGATTCAATAAATGTTAGTTTGAATGAGAACACAATTATTAAGTCGATAAAAGAGCTTACAGGAAAATCGTATTCAGAATACCTTGAGCATACGTTTGAAGAAGTCGATATTTCAGCATCGTCGAAAATTATTAAACAATTATTGCTGGATATCAGGCAACAGGGATTTGTCCAGACAATCAGATTAGATTCAATTAGTGAGTTTTCAGAAATTGTGAATGAACAGATTAATTTTTTTTCTGAACTATATCAAATTGAAAATAATGACGAACTTGATGGTTCTATAAAAAAAATGAGATTGGCTGAATGCTTTTACAGATATGAGATGATAGGTAAAGCTGAAAATTTATTTAAAGAATCAGCCGGATTACCTGAAGCTGATTTTTATTCGGGTTTTATTAATATTAAAAAAGGGCAGGTTGAAAAAGGTAAAAAACAGATTGCTAAAGCTGTTGCAGGGAACAATGCCTTGCAGAAGGAAGCAGAAAAATTTACTGGTAAGATAATCGAACATTATTTTGCGATAAATTCAGAGAACATTTATAAGGATATAATAATTGACAGGATACTTAGAATAGACCCTGAAAATAAACGGGCTTATGAAATATTAAAAGAGAATTGTATGAACAAGGCAGACAGTTTTCTTGCAGTGAAGAAAATACTTGAAGCTGAACAGATACTGTCTAAATTATGGGAACCTGGAATTGTTCATAATATAAAATATTTAATGCTTTTTTTGATGGTTTCGCTTCATCTTGGGAAATATGACCGAATAAGGATTTTACTGGAAACGGCAAAACTTGCAGATGATGAGACTGGTGATTATATATACTGGTGCCGATACTGGCTTAATAAATATCAGTATCTGGGAACAGAATGGGTCGACAGGGGCGGTCTTACTACCTATGTTTCATGGTTGGATAATGATGATGCTTTAACAACACTGCTTCAGATTATCTGGGGTACTGTGTGGCATAAGGCCGAAGATAGACTGAAAAAATTTCAGAGAAACAGTTCGTTTCTCAATAAAGTAGACAGCGGACTGGAAAAGTGGGCTGCCATCAGGGATATCATTCCGGAGTGGTATTTGGTCAGAGCGTTGAATTTAATGGCAAGGGGCGACAATGATGGAGCTCTTCAAAGTTGTGATTATGCAATAAACGTTAGCCGTGATAAAAAATCTTTTTTTATCAGCCCAGTGGAAGTTATATTTGTGAAAGCCTGGAACTATTGTGAAATGAAACAATATTCCAAGGCTTTGCCATTAATTGAAAGATGTATTGAATTTTCTGTCAGAGTTAACTGGTGGCTGATCTGGCTGCAATTGAAAATTAAAAATGATTCAAATATAAATTTGAATCAGAAGATTGAAGGAATGAATACAATTAATTTTTTTAAGCCTCATTTGGCTTATTATAACGGTCTGGAATGGCTTAAAGAGGAAGGGATACTTGAGCCACTTATATCAGAAATTATAATAGCCTGTGATTGTCCGGTCAGAGGAGAACAACTGATTTTTGCGTATTGGAAATCAAAAGAAGAATTGAGGCCTGAAAATGTGCAGCTTATAAGAAATATTGTTTTCGATATTAGATTAAGATTAAGTCGGGACGGTACCCCCCTTATTAATCATCTTATTTACAAGGCATGGACTGATGATGTAGCTGGTACCCGGGATGACAGTACGCCTGAAGATCGAACGGAAATATTTGATATATGGAACGATCTGAGTGCGTTTCTTTTAGGGTGGGACCTGTTTCATGCTGAATTATGTGTTGCCGGAAATGAGAATGAAAAGGCATTGCAGATTCTGGATAATGCATATGAAACGAACCAAAACAGGATTGATTTTTTAGAGCTGTATGTTATCCGGCTTTTTTATGGTGGGAGATCAGAAGACGCTCTTCGGGTTTTTGAAGAATTACTTTTTCTTTCCCCGGATTCGGTCTCAATTCTAAAAAAAGTTGGTGATAACTTTTTGGATTTAAAACAATACTCCTCAGCATTGACAATTTATGAAGAATGTCTCGAACTTATGCCCGAAAAATTTGATGTACTATTAAATATTGGTGAAGTATATTATCAAACAGGTAATAATGATGCGGCTTCTCTGGCCTATGAAACGCTTCTTGTACAAGAACCTGAAAATGTACAGGCAAAAGATCGCCTTGCAGAAATAAACGCCTGCAGAAAATAACCTGTTATATTTTTTAATATTGAATTTTTTCAGAAAACCTGGGATTGTTTTTGTATCATATTCCCACCTTCCAATACTGTCGTTGCGAAGAAAAAATCGTAACCTATGTTCATAAATGTTAAATCCGCGAAATTTATCCTTGCATTAATATCGCTATCTGTTATTATTAACTATCCACTTATTGAATGGACCGTTATTATGAGAGACTACAACTAACTAATTCTCAACTCAAACTGTCACTGCAAATTTTATTATATTTATCAGTGTATTGCAGTATTTATTGTAGCTATACCCCATTAATGACCAATAACTGAATGGTCAAAACAAAACAACGGATTTATTATGATTGAAGCATTTAACACGCGATATCTGTTGCCGACAAAGGAATTAAGATGCCTTTCTGTGCTGCTTGCAATTTATGAAAATCCTGCAATCAGCCAGAAATCTATAGGTAAGGCCACCTATTTAAGCAGCTCAATGGTAAACAATTATATGAAGTATTTTTCTGATGAAGGACTCGTAACAATATCCGGTGATACGAACAGGACAAAGAGTTATCATGTTACAGATGCCGGTTACGAAATTCTGACCTCATCACTGCTTGAATACTCAGCTGAAATCGTTCAGTTCTATACATCGGTAAAGAAAGAAATTATCCATATACTGAATGGATTTTATAAAGAAGGGATAAAGAATGTGGCCTTGTATGGTGCAGCTGAAACTGCTGAAATAGTGTTTGCTGCAGCAACGGAGACTGGACTTGCCGTGACGGGCATTATTGATAATGACAAAGAGAAGTATGGGAAACTGTTTAACGGTTTAACGATTAAATCACCTGACGAAATCGGCGAAATTGCTTTTGATGCAATTATCATTGCCTCATTTGGAAAACAGGAAGAGATATATCAGTATATAAAGACGTTTACGGGCGGTAGGGTACTCATCAAACGTTTATCAGATTTATAACCGGAAAAAGGAAAACACCATGGCTGAGTTTGTTCATATTGGAAGAAAAAAAATTGGCAGCGGGCTTCCGGTTTTTGTGGTAGCGGAAATTGGAATTAATCATAACGGTAATCTTGAAAATGCGGTACAGCTGATTAGAGAAATAGCAGCTGCCGGATTTGATGCCGTAAAATTTCAAAAGCGAACACCGTCCGTTTGCGTCCCCCATGAACAACGAAATGTAATGCGCCAGACTCCCTGGGGAAGAATCTCCTATTTTGACTACCGGAAACGAGTCGAGTTTTCCAGAGAAGAATATAAAAGGATTGATGAGGTTTGCAAAACCCATGGATTATTATGGTTTGCATCCTGCTGGGATATACCTTCAGTCGATTTTATGGAAGAATTCGATGCGCCTTGCTACAAAATTGCCTCAGCCTGTCTGACGGATGATGAATTGCTGATTCATATCAGAAAGAAGAACAGGCCGGTAATTCTTTCGACAGGGATGTCGACTATGGACGAAATCTATCATGCTGTTTCGTTACTTGACCAGGATTCGCTTATTCTGGCTCATACGACCAGTTCATATCCCTGTGCGGTGAATGAACTGAATATTAATATGATTAAGACCCTGCAAAAAGAATTTACATGTCCCGTAGGCTATTCCGGACATGAAAAGGATATTTTAATGTCTTCAGTTGCCGTTGGCGCCGGGGCGGTACTTATTGAACGCCATGTAACACTTGACTGCAGCATGTGGGGCAGTGACCAGTCTGCATCTTTAGCGTCTGAAGATTTCAAAACGCTGGTCAGTGATATCAGAATGGTCGAAGAGGGACTTGGAGACGGGATAAAAACAGTCTATGAAACTGAACAGGCTTCCATTGAAAAGCTGCGGTTATGCAAAAAGAATGAAACTGAATTAAGTTTAAAGCATCCTGCGTGATTAATTCGTGATTGGCTTAAAATGTTTAAAAATTCTCTAAAGCTGTTTAATATACTGAAATAACAATGAAAGTTAATAAAAGTGCTTGTAAGCGAAGGGGCGGAGCTGGGTAAGATGAACATTATTATGATGACTGAAAATGATCCTGCCGGAGTTGCGATTTCTTTTCGCAACGCAATCAACAGGTTCACAGATCATAATTGTCGGCTTATCACGACAGCCTCACGTTATGGGTTTGATTATGAGAAGGATATTCACCTGCCTAATCTTAATGGCGGGGGATATGATGAAATCGAACAGCTGATGAAGGATGCTGATATATTCCACTTTCATATTCTTTTTGATGAGGAACGAACCCTTGGACCTTTAAAGGTTAAAGATTATTTAAAAGGCAAACAGATTGTTCATCACCACCATGGTCATCCGGATTTTAGATCTAATCCTGACAAGTATTGCGAAAAATATCGAAATTCAGAGCGAAGCGTTTTTGTCAGTACACCGGACCTTTTAAAACTGATCCCTTTTGCCACATGGGTACCTAATCCTGTACCTGTTGATGATGCATTTTTTATTCCGGCTGAAATATCACAGGATGGAAAAGTTATGCTCTGTCAGGCCCCAACGAGAAAAGATCTTAAAAACACCAGTGAATTTATCCGTGTTGCTAAAGAGATTCGTCGTGAATATGACAATGTGGATTATATTATTATTGAGAATACACGTTATCATGACTGTCTCTTAAAAAAACGGGAATGTCATATTCATTTTGATCATATGCAGGGTTATTACGGGGTCTCCTCTCTGGAATCTTTAAGTCAGGGGCGTCCGGTTATTGCCGGGCTCGATGACTTTAATATTGAACATATTAAACGGTTTACAGGATCACAAACACTCCCGTGGATTATTGCCAGAAATACTGAGGCATTGAGTGTTCAGATTAAACAACTTGTTTGTGATGCAGATGAAAGGGAGGGCAAAGGCATAGAAAGTAGAACGTTTATGGCTGAACGATGGAGTGAACGAAATGTTCTCGAAACTCTGTTTGATGCCTATGAAAAAGTACCGGGTTGACCGGAAGATTTTAACATTAGAATTATCAGGAGGTTATTTTGGATAGTCTTCAGAAACACTATAAAGAATCATCAACAAAAAGTGAGTTTGGGAAACGCTATATCAGCTACCTGACAGGATTACTGGCAGGCCTTGATATGGGGATTGTTGCTTCAATTATTGAGGCCATCGAAATTGCAGGCGAAAAAGGACGGACAGTTTTTTTTATCGGGAACGGTGGGAGTGCCTCAACAGCATCGCATTATGCAAATGATATCAATATCGGAACACGGGCGGTAGACCATCCTCACTTTAAGGCCATCAGCCTTACCGATAATGTTGCATTGATGACTGCCCTTGCAAACGATGAAGGGTATAACCGAATTTTTTCAAGACAGCTTGAGGGGGCAATGCAGCCTGGCGATGTTGTCATCGCACTTTCTGTCAGCGGCAATTCTGAAAATATCATTGAAGCTATTGAGTTTGCAAAGGCAAACGGGGCACTAACAATTGGTATCTCTGGATTTGAAGGCGGGAAACTCGATGAGCTTGCAGATATTACACTGAATATACCAACCCATCATGGTGAGTATGGTCCTGTGGAGGATGTTTTTTCAATTGTAGGCCACCTGATTTATTCTTTTCTGAAAATGGATCGCCGAAGCAAAGCCGATATTTTCCATGTTCACCCCTATGTATTTGAAAACAGGAGTATGCCTTGAAGATTCTTGGGATAGAAGAACTTGCTGACCTTTTAAAGAATGAACACGCAAAAGGCCGGACAATTATTCATTGCCACGGCGTCTTTGATCTTCTGCATATTGGTCATATCCGGTATTTTGAAGAAGCTGCATCAATGGGCGACATTCTTGTCGTTACGCTGACGCCTGACAGATATGTGGATAAAGGCCCTTATCGTCCTGCATTTTCAGAGGATCTTAGAGCAGAAGCTGTCTCCTCCTTAAAGACTGTAGACTATGTTGCAATCAATAAGTGGCCAACAGCAGAAGAGACCCTGAAATTGTTGAAGCCTGATGTCTATGTAAAAGGTTCTGAATTCGAAAACGTTACGTCTGATAAGACCGGTAAAATTCAGAAAGAGAAAGAGGTTGCAGATCAGATTGGAACACGGCTTGCTTTTACCAGTGATATCGTTTTCAGTTCGACAAATCTTATTAACCGCTATCTTTCAAATCTGCCGGATGAGATTGACGAGTATCTGAAGCTGTTCAGAACACGCCACAGTCTTGAAGAAATTGAAGCATTGTTAAATAAAATGGCCTCACTTCGTGTACTTGTTATAGGTGACACCATTCTGGATGAGTATCTGTATTGCGAACCTTTGGGTAAATCAACAAAAGACCCGGTTCTTACCGTAAAATACCAGTCAAAGGATATTTTTGCCGGTGGTGTCCTTGCTGTAGCAAATCATGTGGCAAATTTTGCTCAGCAGGTAACCCTGGTTTCTGTTTTGGGAGACAAGGATTCTCATGATGATTTTATAAAATCACAGCTTTCTGACAATATTTCATTCTATTATGAAACACAGGATGACGCGCCGACAATAGTCAAACGGCGATTTGTCGATGGCTATTCCTTTAATAAAATGTTTGAAGTCTATGATATGGATGATTCAGGGCTTTGTCGGGAAAAAGAAGAGAACATGTGTGCCTGGCTGGAAAAGAATCTGGGGGATTATGATCTTGTTATTGCATCAGATTTTGGACATGGTGCGATCAGCGATAAAATGGTTTCAATCCTTTGCAAAAAATCAAAATTTCTTGCAGTGAATGCCCAGTCAAATTCAGGTAACCGCGGGTTTCATACCATTACCAGATATCCGAGGGCCGATTATGTCTGTATTGCTGAACATGAAATCCGGCTTGAAATGCGGCAAAAAAACGGATCTGTCAATCCAATGATGGCAGAATTGTCTCAAAAGATGGGAACACGACAGTTTGTAGTAACAAAAGGTAGGAAAGGCAGTGCCATTATGAATGGGGCAGCCGATATAGTTTCAGTTCCTGCGTTTGCAACAAATGTTGTGGATCGTGTCGGTGCAGGTGATTCTGTTTTATCAGTCACTTCCATGGCCTCAAAACTTGGCGCTTCAAATGAAGTTCTGGGGTTTATTGGAAATGCAGTCGGAGGTCTTGCAGTTGGAGTTATCGGTAATAAAAAATCGATTGATTTGAAGACTGTAAATAAATTTGTAACAACACTGATGAAATAATTTCATGAATGATAATCAGCCTTATAAAATAGATTCAGAAGCCGGTTCTGAGCTTCCTCGTTACAAAGAATTTGATTCTTCCCGTCTTAAACTTTTGCCACTTTCAGACAGGTTGCATGATCTGACGCTAAAGAACATCAGGCCTGTTACACCATCTGATTTTGTGCCTTTGGTTTTTCAGACTATAGGAGGCAGGATTGCTCAGGCTGTAAAAAAGAATGCCAGTGTTATTCTTATGATGGGCGCTCACGTTTTAAGATCCGGCATGCAGCGTTTTCTTATTAATTTAATGGAACGAGGTCTTATCTCATGTATTGCGATTAATGGTGCTGGCGTCATTCATGATTATGAATTTTCAATGATTGGTGCAACTACTGAATCAGTTCAGCATTATATTAAAGACGGTAAATTCGGCCTCTGGAAGGAAACCGGTATAATAAATGATATCGTTGCCGAAGGTGCTGAAAAAAAGATGGGGCTTGGTGAAGTTGTTGGTAAAGCACTTAACGAGGGCATTACACCATATAAAGAAATCAGTATTCTTGCCGCAGGCTACAGATTAGGGATTCCAATAACTGTTCATGTTGGAATTGGCTACGATATTATTCATCAGTTTCCGAATTTTTGTGGAAGTGCATTTGGTGAAACAAGCTACAGAGATTTCCTGCGATTTACTCATGTAATGGAGTCACTTGAAAACGGAGTTATAATGAATTTCGGCAGTGCTGTAATGGCCCCTGAGGTATATCTGAAAGCTCTTTCTATGGTAAGGAATGCCGCACAACAGGATGGTCGGGTGATTAAGCATTTTGCAACACTTGTATGTGATCTTGTTGAATTGCCGGAAGATTTTAAAACGGTTCCTGACCGTTCTCAGCCTGGCTATTATTTCAGACCCTGGAAGACAATGCTGGTAAGAACGGTGAATGATGGTGGTGAAAGTTTTTATGTCAGAGACGATCACCGGAATACTATTCAGCAATTGTGGAGTGCATGTGATGGTACAAATAACGGATAATTACAAAATTGACAGCCATAAACTTATGTATCACCCGGCAAGGGTTACGAAATGGCTTGAAGCAGAAAATGACTGGGAACGGTATAAGAAAATTTATCCTGTTTATCTTGAACTGTCTCCCTTTGGTTCCTGTAATCATCGTTGTGTCTTTTGTGCTCTCGATTATGTCGGTTATAAACCGGATAAGCTTGATGTTGCAATGATGGTAACGAGGATTCCGGAAATGGCCGAGGGTGGCGTTAAAAGTATTATGTTTGGCGGTGAAGGCGAACCTCTCCTTCATAAAGAGATTGGGAAATTGACATCAATTGTTTATGGGGCTGGTATTGATCTTGCCATCACTACAAACGGTGTTAAGCTGAGTGAAGCCTATTGCGAGAATCATCTTGAGTATATTTCATGGATAAAAGTCAGTATAAATGCCGGTACACCGGAAACTTATTCAGAATTACATCGTACGGATTCAAAAGATTTTGATGTTGTTATCAATAATTTAAAAAAAGCAGTCGCATTAAGGAATAAACGTGATTATTTGTGCACCATCGGCGGGCAAATAATTCTGTTGCCCGAAAATGTTGATGAGATTGAAAAACTGATCAGACTTTGCCGGGATGAGATCGGGTTGGATTACCTGGTAATAAAACCCTATTCACAACATATGCATAGTTTGACCCAGCGCTATAAAGATATCGATTATTCACAATATGAAAATATTGGAGAAAAAATCAGTGGGCTGAGTACAGAGTCATTTCAGGTTATTTACAGGGAGAATACCATTGCGAATCATTCAAGGGAAAAAACTTACTCAACATGCTATGCAACGCCGGGCTTCTGGGCATATGTGATGGCAAACGGTGATTTATATACCTGCTCAGCTTATCTGGGTGATGACAGGTTCAATATCGGGAATATAGCAGACAATTCCTTTCAGACACTATGGGAAGGCGACCGGCGAAAACAAAATTATGACCTGATCAGGGACAGGCTTGATATTCATCAATGCAGGGCAAATTGTCGTATGGATTCAGTGAACAGATACCTGTGGGAATTAGTAAATCCAAACAGACATGTGAATTTTATATAATAAAGCGGTGAATTGTATGGCATTAGTAAGACATAAAGCAATTAGCGTCGCAGAAGATCTGCTACTCAATCTGCCACAGGATATCAGAAGAATTACTGCTGACCTGATAAAGGCCCCGATGCCTCGAGGCAGAGACAAACTCAGCTTCAGACTTCCGTTAAAGTATTTGGAAAGAAAAGAGGTCTTTGGTAAAAGGCATATTGTTTTTATCAGCTACTATCCGGCTGCAGCATTTATCAAAAAAAGCCTGGTTTTGAAGCAAAGTGGTAATTATTATCTGACTTTTATCGGATGTTGCATTCGTGAAGATTCTCAACCTTATGATTTCTTTGATCAGGTCTATGAAGTCTCAGATTATCATGAGCTTGCATCACTTTTATATACAGCGACTCCATCAGCATTTTATGCACATATACAGCCCTGGATTTTTGGTCTTATGGCGGTTGAGGCAGGTCATTTTACAGGAACACCTGCATTTGTGGATGTGAATGACTCTGTTCTGTTCATTGAGCATGAGCCGGGCTCACTCAATTGTAATGTTGAAAACTGGATTCTTAAACGGGCAGCAGCTTTTTCTCATAAGATGCCTGAAAAAGCCATTGCTGAAATGCGAAGTGAGTGGGAGCTGAAAACGCCCGATTATGAAATTCAAAGCCTGCCCTTAAAGGCGTGTTTTGCAGAATCTTGCAGTAAGACTCATGATGAACGGCTAAAAGTTGTCTTTGCAGGTGGTGTGATTCCATATCAGATTGCAGTTAAAAGGGGCAACGGTGAACATATTTTTGATCCTGTTATTGAAGCGGTTTGTGATTCCGGCTGTGATTTGTCTTTTTATGTGAATCAGAACGCGCGGAACATGTTCTGGCATGAACATGAAAGGTATTTTAATCTTACAGACAGATACAAAACATTTAAATTTTTAAAGGGGTTGCCATTTTTTAAACTCTCATCCACTTTGTCTCATCATCATATAGGTATTCATTATGAAAACAGTGTAATTTCAAAAATGAATCAAAAACATTTTATTTATAATATGGCAACAAAGATTTTCAGTTATTTTGAAGCCGGGCTGCCGGTACTGGTTCCTCAAAGTTCAAGTACAATGTGTGAATTTGTTCGGCAGCATGGCCTGGGGCTTTCATACAATAAAGACAATTTGAAGGAAGTTCTTCACAACATTAATATAAGTGAAACGTTAACTGTTTTAACTGAAAATGTACTTCGCTTTAGAGAAAAAAATGAACTTAATACAATTTTAAACTCTCTTGAAGAGATTATGGATAACATAGAAAATGATTAAACTTTCTCAAACAGCAACAAAAATAAGGTCTCGGATTCTGAAAATGGCACATCGTTCCGGAGGCGCTCATGTTGGGTCATGTTTGTCTGTTGTGGATGTTCTGACATATATCTATTTTAAAGAACTGAATTATGATGTCACAAATCCGGATTGGCCTGAACGCGATTATTGTATTTTGAGTAAAGGGCATGGTGCCATGGCGCTATATGCCACCCTAGCTGAAAAAGGCATCATTGATAGTGAATTGTTGAAGGGTTATATGTTGGACAACGGTACATTGCCCGCACATCTTGATAAATTCAGTGCCTCAGGGATTGAGGTGTCCGCCGGTTCACTTGGGCATGGCCTTTCTGTTGGTCTTGGTATCGCACATGGTATCAAATTAAAGCAGAATAAGAACAGAGTTTTCGTAGTGATGGGCGATGGTGAGACACAGGAAGGCGCTGTTTGGGAAGCAGCTATGATGGCTCCAAAACTGGGCGTTAGTAATCTGGTTGCCGTTATTGATAATAATGATCTTCAGGGTTATGGAAGACCGTCTGAAATTTGTCATTTCCACCCGATAGCAGATAAGTGGGAAGCCTTTGGCTGGTATGCTGTTGAGGCAGATGGCCATGATTTTGAAAGTATGAAAACAGCTTTTGAAATAGTAAAATCATCGGATAAACCATCAGTAATAGTGTTGCGTACAATTAAAGGGAAAGGGGTGTCATTTATGGAAGATGAATTGAAATGGCACTATTTTATCGTAACTGACGAACGTCTTGAAAGAGCCGAAAGAGAGCTGGCTGATGCGTAAAACATTTATTCAGGAAGTTGAAAAATTAACCGAAAATGATCAGAGTGTTTATGTGATTTCGGGAGATGCAGGCTTTGGGGTTTTCGAGAATTATCAATCTCAGTACCCGGATCAGTTTATTAATGCAGGAATTGCTGAAGCGAATACGATCGGGTATGCTGCAGGCCTTGCAGTTACAGGCTATAATGTTTTTGTTTATAATATTATCCCATTTGTTTTGTACCGTTGTTATGAGCAGGTAAGAAATGATCTTTGTTACCAGAAACTTCCTGTTACTTTAATTGGAATAGGTTCCGGTCTGACATATGCTCCAGGAGGTATGACACACTACAGCGTGGAAGACCTCGCAATATGCCAGAGTTTGCCGAATCTTACTGTGATTTCACCATCAGATCCTGCTGAAACGAGAGCTGCCGTCAGTTATGCCTATAATGCCATAGAGCCGGTTTATATCCGTATTGCAAAAAACGGCGAACCCGAAATCAGAAAAGATGCCTGTACGGATATTTTAAGCCCATTTGTTGTTAAAGATGGAGAAAAAATTGCAATTATCGGTTATGGCAGCATTTTGAAAGAAGCATTGGATGCTGTGGACCGTTTAAACAGTGATGGAATCAATCCAAAACTGATCAGCGTTCCGACGATTCAGCCATTTCCCGGTGACAGTCTTTTTAAGCTGCTTGACGGCTGCCAAAAAGTCTATATTCTTGAAGAGCATTTCCGGTCTGGAGGGCTGACAACCCGCTTTGCAGATTATCTTGTAAATAATGGGAAAACGATTGAAGTTGAGTCTCTTTCCATACCAGATCATTATATTCATGACATTAACAATCAGGACAGCATCAGGGCAAAATTCGGAATGAATGCACCAGCTGTTGAACACAAAGTGAGACAACATTTCAAACAGGAGCAAACCAATGCCATATAAGGATTTTGTACTCAAATTACATACAAAAACCAAGCGGGATTATCTTAAGCGGGTTACTGATCACGATAAAAGCGAATGTGCCAGCGTTGCAAAAGAATATGGGAAGGACTATTGGGACGGGGATAGGAAATATGGTTATGGCGGTTATTATTATGACGGTAGATGGGAGGTTGTCGCGCGTGAAATGATAGACCATTATGGCCTCAAACCAGGTGACAGGATACTCGATATCGGCTGCGGTAAGGGGTTTTTACTGTATGAATTCAAAAAACTGATTCCGGGCCTTTTTATTCGTGGTGTTGATATTTCCGAGTATGGACTTGCGCACGCAAAAGAGGAAGTAAGGGGTGAGCTTTTATCGGCTCCGGCACAGAAACTACCTTTTGAGGACAATGAATTTGATTTTGTATTTAGCCTCGGTACATTTCATAATCTACGTATTTTTGATCTTGAAAAAGCGATCAGTGAGATGAACCGTGTCGGAAAATATTCTGAAAAAATGTATATTATGCTGGAGTCTTATCGCAATGAAAAAGAGCGGGTAAATCTTTTATACTGGCAGTTGACCTGCGAAAGTTTTTATTCAGTCGAAGAGTGGGAGTGGCTTTATAACCGCTTCAGATATCAAGGTGATTACTCATTTATTTTTTTTGAATAGGGGACTTATGGAAAACGTATACAGCCAGAGCAAGATGTTTCATTTTAATGATAAGCTGAACAAACTTGCAGCAGGTCAGGTAACGCCGCCTGTTCATGTGAGGATAAAACCGATTAACGCCTGTAACCACAGGTGCTTCTATTGCTGTTATCGCAATGACGATCTGTATCTGGGCCAGTTAATGAATGAAAAAGATATAATCCCCCGTGATAAAATGAAGGAAATTGTCAGAGATCTCGCAGCCTCGGGAGTAAAAGCCGTGACATTCACAGGGGGAGGAGAGCCTTTGATTTATCCTCATATCAGCGAAACCGTTGAGGGGCTTTATAACAACAATATAAAGGTAGCAGCCCTGACTAATGGAGGGATGCTTAAGAATGAAGTGGCGGAGGTTTTTTCAAAAGCAGCATCATGGGTACGGATTTCCATTGACTCTACTGATGGAAAGACACTGGAGAAGTCCCGGGGGGTTAACAGGGCTGAATTCGATAAAATTATTAATAATATTAAATCGTTTTCCGCTATGAAAAATTCTGACTGCGAACTGGGTATAAATTTTATTATCACTCAATACAACGCATCAGATGTATTTGATTTTATCGCATTGATGAAAGACAGCGGAGCCGATCATGTAAAAATTTCCGAATGTATTGTCAGTACCAATGGCAGGGATAATAAAGAGTACCATCATGGGCATTTTAATGAAGTTCTGGCAGCAATTGAAAAGTCGGAAACTGAACTGGCAGACAGTTCTTTTAAAGTGATTAATAAATTTCATGATTTTGATGACAAGTTTGAGAAACAATATAATACATGTCCGTTTATCCATTTTTTAAATGTCATTGCAGCAGATTTACATGTATACACCTGTCAGGACAAGGCTTATACTGACTCTGGTAGCCTTGGTTCAATTCAGGATATGTCTCTGTCAGATTTGTGGGCATCTGAAAACTACAGGAAGAATTTAAAAAAATTAAACCCATCGAAGGATTGTGAACATCATTGTGTGGCACATGGTAAAAATTTGTCCCTCCATGATTATTTGACTACTGACTTTAGACATCTGGAATTTGTATGACAACATTACCGGATAAAGGGAAAATATTAATTACAGGCGGGAATAGTATGCTTGCTCTGTATTTGTCCCGTGTCATGGGTGAAAGAGCCATATTATTTGATAAAAATGCTTTAGATATCAGAAATACAGAGAGTTTTAAAGCGCTTCTTGAGTCAGAAAAATGGGCTGCTGTAATCAATACTGCCGGAGTTTATAGCGCTGAACGTAAAGACCTGTTTGATATTCATGCTTTTTGTTCAGCCCAAATTGCATTGTGCTGCTTTAATAAAAATATCCCCTTTGTATTTGTAAGCACTGCCAGGGTTTTTGATGGTAAAAAAAAAGAAGGTGCCTATGTTGAATCAGATCAACCTAACCCTTTAGATGATTACGGGTTAAGTAAATATCTTGGTGAGCACTTTATTCAAAATGATGGAATTGAAAAACCATATTATATTTTTAGACTGCCAATGCTTCTTGGTGAGCGGTTATCCGGGAAAGAAAGGCAAATTGTATATCGCCTTATCGATTTGGCGGCAAACAATAAAACGGTAAAAGTGGCCGGCGATGTTTATCATTCACCTGTTTCCACGATGTATGCAGCACAGATGATTAGTCAGACCCTTGGCAGCAGGATGCCATCTGGTATTTATCATATTACTGGAAATGATCATGCATCTTTGCATGATATTGTACAACGCACATTCAGCCTTCTTGATATTAAAAGTTCTATTAATAAGGTTTCTCACGATTATTTTGATGGCAAAACGATTTTTCCCCGCAATATGATACTATCCTCAGAAAAGCTTCCCGCCGGGCCTGGCTGGGAAGTCGTTGTTGAACAATTCGTTTCAGAAATTAGAAACAGGCAAAGAACAAGAAGCTAATTTACGAGGTTGCATTGATGACAGTAGATATTGGAGAATTTGAAACAAACGTTTCCGAGTTTATGGTTATAAATACACCGGAATTTAGTAGTGAAATTATCTCATCATACTTAAATAATTTGAAGGAAAATACCAGTATTGTATTCTTTGGATGTGGCAGAACAGGAGAAATACTTGTTGATTATTATTCTGAATCACTTGAAAGGCATCATACTCAATTTGTGACCTCTTACTCTAAGAAAGGCGAATTTTTCAGGAACTATCCACTAAGAGAATTATCTGATTTATTAGATAACTATCCTGAGTATATTATAATTTTAAGTACAGTTTATGAACAGGAGATGCTCGATTCAATAACGCAGATTCCACGCCAGAGAATAAAAACGATAGCAGAAATTACTAAAGAAACCGATTGTCGCGATATTATTAAAAAGGCACGAGAGTATATAAAAAATTCAGTTCTTGAAAATGACATTTCTACTATTAATCGATTTAATACAGATAATAAAAAAATTGTTTGCTTTACTACAATCAATACATCACATAATTTTTTAAAAATTATGTTAGGCCTAAAAAAACAAGGGTATCTGGTAATTCTTGTTTTAAATAATAAGATAATTAACAATGCTTTTAGTATAGAAAAATTTAAGGGTGAGGGCTATTATGATTATTTATATATAACAAAATATTCTTATTCACTTGAGCTTCTTCAGATATTACAATCCTGTAATGTCTCATTTGTTCATGCTGTTGCCAGTATGGCTGAAAATATCTCACTTGCTTATGTCATTGCTAATTCTCCCTGTCCGGTAGTTGTGGAATATTGTGATGTAAAGCAACTTGTTTTTGAAGGAAATGATGAACTCGCACAAAATCAACTTGGATTGACACCCTCCGCCCTTGAAATTGAAAAGACCGCTCAGGAGATTGTTTATACAGAGAGTAATGGGATTCTGATTAAAGATTCACCTGAAATAATTGATCATTTGGAGGACTTATATGGGAAAAGACCTAACTGGCTGCATTTTTTTCCTTATTCCTGCAATGAGTTTGTAGTTCCTCTTACTTCTGAAAAATTTTCGCAGAAAAGCGGAAAAATACATATTGTGTATGCAGGTTGTCTCCACAATAATCCTAAATGGCATCCTACACCGATTTTTAAGAGCACTTTGAAAGCGATCGAACAACTATCAGATCAGGAAATATATTTTAGTATTTACAATGCTATGGATTCAACCGGGCAGGGCTTTGAAGAATACCTTGAACTTTCTGAAAAAAACGATTTTTTTAATTATCATTTTGCATTGCCATATGATCAGTTGTCGATAGTTCTTTCAAAATATGATTTTGGATGGTTCTGTTTTGATTTTTCCAATGCACTTGAATCGAGTTTTTTTCATAAAACGACTTTTGGATCAAAAATATTTACCTACATTGAAGCCGGATTACCTGTTCTCGTATCACCGGAACAGGCATATATGAGTTCCGTAGTCGAAGATTTAGGTGTGGGGCAACCTTTGCAATTTAACGATATTGCTAATTTGTCAAATATCATCGGTGAAATGGATATCCAAACGTATAAGGCTAATATTGACAGGGTCAGGAGAGAAAAATCTTTAGATATTGAAATCCCAAGAATTGTAGAGTTTTATAAATATACCGGTTTAGAAACACATAACAGTCAAATTCCACAGGATGTTTTATTATGAAAAAAATATTGCTTATCAAGCCGGATTATAACTATTTCCCGATAGGTATGGCGTATGTTGCCGGTGCTCTTAAAAAGAAAGGGATTGCCTATGATTTTATTGATATGCACTTGAATCCGGAACCGGATTTTAAAAGTATATTAGAAGAAAACGATTACCTTGCTGTTACTTCAGGTGGATTGTTGGGTAGTTATACTTTTTTTAAGCATTTGTTTTCTAAAATAAAAGAAATCAACCATGATATGCCTTGTATTTTAGGTGGCAATATTACAACGGTAACAGATACGGAGCTATTGCTTACAAATATTCCCGTTGATATTCTTATTATTGGTGAGGGGGAAATCAGTTTTCCGGAATTACTTATACAAATGGATAAGGGAGATAATTATTTTTATGATATTGCCAGCCTTATCTGTAGAGATCCAAAAGAGGAAAAAGGCTATTATAAAACAAAAAGGAGAAAACAATTAGATCTGGTTGAGACAAACTGGATGCCTGACTGGGACTTTTTTGATATTAAGAGCTATGGTTTTTTGACCATGCCGCTTTTAACAGGACGGGGGTGTACCGGACGCTGCTCTTTTTGTTCACCTACAAATGGTGGTTTTAGGGGCAGACCGATTGAGCATATTATTGAAGAAATTAAAATTCTTTATTCAAAATATGATTTTGTACACCTGGTGTTTATGAACGAAATATTTTTTCCTGACGAGGAGAGTATTACAGAGTTTTGTCAGGAATATAAAAAAATAAAGCCGGAGAGACACTGGCATTGCCTGATGCGAATGGATATTAACCCTGATGTTTTATACACTATGCGTGATGCGGGTTGTATATTGATGAATGTAGGGGTAGAAAGCGGCAGTAATAAGGTTTTACAAAATATCAAAAAAGATATTACAATTGATGATACCCGAAAATTTATCAAAGCTGCTAAAGAGGCTGATGTTGTAACCCAGGCGTCTTTTATGATGGCGAATTATGGAGAAAATGAAGAAGATATTGTTAAGACAGTTGATTTGATGCTTGATCTTGAGATTTCAGGCCCTATGGCCTTGACCATAAATTATCCGGGAACATTGAATTATCATCGTGCAAGAAAACGAAAGCTGATTATTGATGAAAAAAAATATATTGAGTCTTTGGATCTTCTGTATTCAAAGAATTATTTTCAAGTAATTTCAGGGCATCTTTCAGGTAAATTAAGTTATCTGAATTTAAGTTCTATGGATGATAAAACGCTTTTCAAAGTTGTTGAAAGAGAGATGCGACGCTTTCAAACCGAGGGATTTCGTATCCGGAATGTTAAGCTTTCTAAAAGTAAAGTTCATAAAGGGATGAATTTTTCAGGGTATTGTCCTTTTTGCCGGAATCATGTTGAACTTGATGTTGATGAAAAATATATGCATCCCTTAAATTTTAGATTGAATTGTTCTAAATGTGGGGAACGTGAAATTTATTTCAGCCCACTGGAGATAAGGTCCTATAAGAATTATTATGATGAAAAAATTATTAATGAACTTCAGTCATCAGATAGACCTTTTATTATTGCCGGATTTGAGGAAGCCCGTATTTTTCTGATGTTTGACATGTTAGGGGTTGATTATTCCAAAATTCAGGGATTTGTTGCTCATAAGGGAATGCCGGAAGGTTTTGTTTTGAATTACCCCATCATTCCAGTTGAAAATATTGATGAAAAAGATCCGGATCTTTTTATAATTTTAAGCAGTATACCACATGATTTACAGCAATTTGTGAATAGAAAGAAAAAAAAAGGGGAATTAGTAAAGTCAGTTTGTTTGACACCGGAAGCAGCGTTTAAGCGCATTAAACTGAACAAGGAATTTATAGGGAAAAAAAATCTGATCATTTCAAGTGGCCCGTTAGAATTGCTGACGATTTTTTTTAATACTGTGAACGAAGCTGACTGTCTGATGGAAAATGATTTGTTAATTCAAAAATCGAGATACTTTCAATTAAACGATACTTATGACTGCAAGGTTCATTTTATTCCAGACGGTATGATTACAATGTCTGGTTTTGATAAAACCTTATTGAAACAATTACAAGCCAGTTCATATGATACTGTTATATTTCTATCAAACAACAACAATATTTTAGGCTACCAGGAAATTAGAAATATTTCTGCTTCAATAAATCCAAAACAGATCATGGCTTTTCCTCTTGCAAACATCCATGAAGAATTAAACGATATGCATTTATTAGTGCTTTAATCCCGGCCAGAATGTACAGGAAAGATAAGAAGTCAGATTTCTACGGTTCCACTTTAAAAGTGATTAATTTGGTAATATTATTATAATCACAGGCTTATTATGATTTTTAAAGATACAACTAAATGTAAAGTCTGTTTATCAGATTCAGTTTTGCCTCTGATGGATTTTGGTTATCAACCCAATTCCTATCAGTTTACGGCGGAACAAAAAATGGATTGCAGGACTTATGGACTTGACCTTTGGTTCTGTGGGCAATGTGGCTTTGTTTTTATTAAAAATCCTATTGCCTGTGATGAAATTTACACTAACTACCAGTGGAGTACGTCTTTTTGTCCCCCGAAACATATTAACTGGTTAGTCGGAAAAATGACTGAAATATGTTTAACCGGATATGATGATTTTATAGTTGAAGTTGGAAGTAATGATGGTTATATGCTTCGAATATTAATGAATATGAATTATACCAGAATTCTTGGTGTTGAGCCCGCTGAAGAGTGTGCTCAACAATCCGTTTTACATGGAATTCAAACGATAAATTCGTATTTTGATGAAACGATAGCTGATCGTATAAAAGAAGAATATGGTGTTCCCCGGGTCGTAATATGCAGACATGTTATTGAACATCTGCCTGATCCTAATCAATTTTTTGAAAATATTAATTTATTAATTAATAAGGATTCTGTTTTAGTCCTTGAAATTCCAGGGTTTGAAATGACAGCTGATAAAGGTGATATTTCCACAATTTGGGAACAGCATATTAATTATTTTACAAGGCAAACTATAACGAGACTTGCAGCAAGGCACGGTTTTTCAGCTCAGTACTATAAGTATTTAGAACATGGTGGCGGCAGTCTTATTCTATTTTTGACTAAAGCAGAAACGTTGCCTCGTCTTTCTTGCAAAGATATTTCTGTGGCATTGACCTTCAGAGACAGGGCAAAAGAGAATATTCGTTTAATTAAGACTTTATTGAAAGGCCTTAAGGAGATGAATAAGACGATTGTGGCTTATGGAGCTGGCTCCCGTGGTATTTGCCTGATTAACCTTTCGGATATTTCAAAATTCATTGATTTTATTGTTGATGATAACGGAGCAAAAACCAGTATGTTTCTTCCGAACACTCATCTGAAAATTGTAGACTCTGATGCATTATTGGATGACAAACCTGACTATTGCCTTATCCTTCCAATGAACCGGAAAGAGCTGGAACATCAGATTATGGAAAGACATGCTGACTATGTTGAAGCCGGTGGGATATTTATCGAGCTTTATCAGAATAATGAAATAAATATTATTAACAAAAACACATTTGATGCGTTAAAAAGGGGCTGGTGATGTGTACATTTCCTGATAATGCAAGCCGTATTCTTTATTATTGTAATGTTATCAAAGTATTTCCTGAATTTGATGACTTTCTGGAAAAGGGTATATTTACTGAAAAACAAATGGCAAAAATATGTGAATGGATTTTACCGTGGTGCATTGATATTTCACATAAAAAGGCTATATCTAATATTGAAAATTATTTGCACAATTTTAGGGGTGACTTTTCAGAAGGAAAAATAAAAGTTGGATTTGTACCAGCCGGTGGGGTTTTAAAAAATATTCTGAAAAATGCTGAATTGTCAAATGTTGATATCTGTGGAGCATTTGATTCAAGTATCAAAACGCCCGGTCAAATTGATTGTACGCCATTATTTCCTATACATTTCCTGCAGGATGTTGAACTTGATGTTCTTATAGTCTCAAGTGGAGCATATGGCCGTGAAATTTGTAATCAGGTTGAGTCTTATATAGATACAAATCAGGTTAAGATTTATTCTCCTTACTGGGAGGGGGATACAATCAATGACTCGGTTACAAATGAGATTAAAAAAATAAATGTAATTTGTGACTTATCAAATGATCAGCCTGTTCTTCTTTTTGTTTGTCTGCGTTTTTATTCATTTCTTTACAAGAGGCTTGTTGCCTTAAAAAATGCAGGGATTAAAGTAATACTGGTAGCCTTGGAAGATTATATCAGTCATACAATGCATATTAAAGAGGTTGAAGATTCTGTTGCTTATATATACTCAGCTAATAATAATCTTTTTAATTTTTTTAGTGTGCTAAAATCAATTCGACCTGATTTCGCACATTTTTTTTTGAATGCTGCAAATTCGCAAATACCTGTTCTGGCTTCTACGGTTTTTAGTTATCCTTATGTCGTTGAATATAATGATGTTCTTACAAACATGCATGACCGGGAAAGTTATGCCAGAGCAATAGGAGGAGAAGAAAGCAGGCATGAATTTGAAGCCGAAAAATATCTGATCTCCCATTCAAAAGGGCTTGTTTATAATAATCATAAATCGGCAGTTGATCATCTTTTTAAGTTTTATGGAATTAAAGTGCCTGTGATAAAATTTTTGTATTATCCTTTAACACCTGTCCCGGAAAAAAGAGAGAATAGTAAAGGAAAAATTCGATTGATATTTATTGGGGGGATAACACGATCCGAATATGGCTATTTATGTAATTATTCGTTCAGAGATACTCTTTTACTGATTGATGTATTGACTGCACAGAACTTTACCGTCGATATTTATAATGCCTATGACTCAGGCGATACAAATGACTATAAAGAATTACATGAAAAACAGAATCAAAATTCCGGATTTAAATATCACAAAGCAGTTCATCCTAAGGATTTACCGGAAATTCTTGTGCAATATGATGCAGGTTTTATTGTTAGTGATTATACAAATTCACAAATGAAGAAAGACGTTCTTGAAAGGACAATGTCATCAAGACTATTTGAATATTTTGAAGCTGGTTTGCCGGTAATTATTTCAAAAGAGCTTCAATATATGGCTTCAATTATTGAAAAACAATCCATTGGAGTCGCTATCGGCTATGATCAGTTAGGTTCTTTAGATCAGTTGCTTACCCGGGATAAAGTTCGTGAATATTCTATTAACATAAAAGAATACGTCAAGACTATTCTTATGAAGGACAATATTGGCAGGCTTGTTGATTTTTATAGATCAGGTACTGATTCAATTGGTGTGAAACAGTGATTATTGATAATAATTTACCTGTAACAAAAAAAGTATGCAGACTTTGTTGCTCTAAGGGGCTCCACCTTATTATTGACGGAGGTAAACAGGCATTTTCCAATCGTTTTCTTGTCTCTGAAATAGAAAAAGAAGATCATCACTTAATGGCGTTTGGTCTTTGCATGAACTGTGGTCTGGTTCAGTTGATTGAACCGGCACCTGCTCATGAGATCAGGCCACGATTCGACTGGATAACATATAATGAGCCGGAAGAACACCTTGATGCATTAACCGATACGTTGTTGTCTGTGGCAGATATAAGAAACTCAACAATAGTAGGGGCAATTAGTTATAAAGATACTTCTTTGCTGGAGAGGTTGCAAAAAAAAGGTGTAAAAAAGTCCTGGGCAATCTTACCGGAGCAACATTTGGGCGTTAAAGGTAAAAATATCGGTGTTGAAACAATTCAGGAAAGACTATCAGCCGAGGGGACGATAAGTGTACTTGAAAATCTTGCGAAGGCTGATGTATTACTCGTCAGGCATATTCTTGAACACTCCCATGATTTGGCTTCGTTTTTTTCGGTTCTTAAAAAATTAACAAAACCTGATGGTTATATGGTCCTTGAAGTGCCGTGTTGTGATAATCAAATGGAAGACTATGATTATACAATGCTTTGGGAAGAGCATGTTTCTTATTTTACACCCGCAACCTTTAAAAAATGTATGGAGGAAATGGGTTTTTCACTGATTCACTATGAACGTGTTCAATATCCACTTGAGGATGTGTTAATTGGTATTGTAAAAATATCGTTTGATAAAAGTGACGAAAAAACAAAATCTGATTATGATCCTGACATAGAAATCCGAAGAGCAAAGAATTATGGCGTCAAATTCCCCGAATTTGGTATAACCATCAATAATTATTTGTCTGAGTTTGGAAGAAAGGAAGGCAATATCGCAATTTTGGGTGCCGGGCATATGGCATGTTCATATCTGAACCTGTTGGGTATTACCAGACATATAGATTGTTTATTGGATGACAATCCAAATAAGACGGGTCTTTTTATGCCTGGATCAAAACTTCCAATATACAGTCCAGATTTTTTAATGCAAAATAATATCAAGATGTGTCTTCTTGCTGTAAACCCTGTTTTAGATGAAAAAATTATCAGAAAATTTAAAATGTTCAGCGAAAATAATGGTGTGTTTTATTCAGTATTCCCGGGAAGTGAATATGCTTTAAATAATCTGAAACCAATCAAAAATACAATAGAGTGAATGATATGCGTTTAAAGCAGGTAAATGATGAAGTTTTTTATGCCGATGGTGACAAGGTCAAGCTAAATCGCCGTGATATTGGAGGGCTAATAGAAAAAGCAGGTACAAGCCAAAGAAAAAGAGCCAGAATCTGTATGCATCCTGATATTGATCATCCATTGCATGAAATGATTATTGTTCACCATCGGGGCGTTTATGTCAGACCCCATTATCATATTAATAAAACTGAATCATTTCATATTCTGCAAGGTGATGCTGACATCGTGTTATTCAATGATGATGGGCAGGTCTCTGATGTCGTGCCAGTAGGGTCTTACGGATCAGACAAAATATTTTACTGCCGTTTACCTGAAAAGTGTTACCACTCTATTATCGTTTATTCTGATATTTTTATTGTTCACGAAATCACCGGGGGGCCATTTCTGAAGGATCGGGCATATTTTCCTGAATGGGCACCGGCTGATGAAGATGAAAAGAATGTTGATATTTTTTTCCGTCAACTTTTGAACTCTGTCAGTTTGTTTAAGAAATAAAACAATTAAGAAATATATAAAGAACTTGTAATAGTTATCAAAATATTTTGCATTGAGAAGAATATACTCAAATTGGAGAATCATGGCTAACGTTACTTTTATAACTTTTTATAACGACTATAGTATTGGTGTAAGTGTACTTTCGAGCATCCTTACATCTGCCGGGCATAATGTTACGGTCATTTATTTCAAATTACCCAGCCGTGGACAAAAAGATTGGTTTGATGAAAATACTATGTGTATAGAGACAGTCGACGCACATGGAGATATAATTGGTTGTAACAGTGATGTAAATCCATGGACAAATTTAGAGATTCAGTTGCTCAAGGAACAGCTAACGGCTTCACAGCTTGATACTGTGCTTATAAGCAGCAGGACTCCGGACAAAAATCTGGTTTTGGAAATTATACCACATATCCGGGAAGTGTTCGATGGGCTCATAATCTGCGGTGGTTTTGGTCCATCACTTGAACCTGGTCCTTATGCGGAAATAGCAGACTATGTTTTTGTCGGTGAAGCTGAAAATGCCATTGAGGAGATGGTCGATTGTATTGAGCGGGGGAAGGATCTTCGGAACCTGAATAATCTCTGTTATCGTGAAAATGGCAGTATTGTTTTAAATTCACTGGCGACTCCGGATATCAAACAGTTTAGAGTCCAACAATCGCCCGCAGCAGTCTATTATATCGATCACGGGAAGCTCTATACATACGAGGAAAGGGGGGAGGTTGTCAGCACTCATACCTATAGCACCTTTTTTGGCCGTGGATGTCTCAATGCCTGCACTTACTGCAGTGCCGGGCAATGGTTTAAGGTGTATGACAATCAGGGTATCCATGTGCCTCAACGACGAAACCGGCCTTTAGATCATTTGAAAGAAGAACTAGAGGCTGTCGCTCGAACCTCCTGTACGTTTATTCTCTTTCGCGATGAATTCCTCACGTGTAAAACATCCACACTTATCGAATTTTTCAAGTGGTATGAACATCACATCTCAATACCCTTCTGGCTTTATCTCTATCCTCGACAAGTTCTCGAACATCCTGAGCTTTTAAAGGCTGCCGCGGATGCCGGCTTTGTGGATACAGAAGTGGGGTTTCAATCAGGCAGTGACAGAATCAACAAGGACATATTCAAACGCAGAATGCCGCTTTCCGAAACAATAGCCTACACCCGTATGCTTGCGGATTACAATATAAATATGAAATACGATTTCATCATCTTCAATCCGGCAGAAAGTAAACAAGATGTACACGCTACATTTGATGTCATTCAGCAATTACCTAAAGAGAGAGCATATCTATTATTCCCAAAATTGTTGTTTTACCCTGAAGCACCAATATCTACGATTCTGGAACAGAATAATTATGAACAAATAACTCCGGATAGATTTGAAGAACACTATTGTCGTGCGCTACTTTACTCAATCTGTTTTCATTTATCTCCTGAAGAATTTAACCTACTGATTAAAGATCATGCTTTGTGTAGTTCCTGGCGTCTTTTAAAAAACAGACTAAAAACAATTATCCGGGAAAAAAAATGGAGCGTACCGTTTGGTACACATGCAGACCCCTATTCTATAACCTCACATCGATATAAACGATTCCTTGAGAAAAATGCCTATAAGGAAATCATAGTCCTTGCCAATGATGATTATTATCAGGCTATGAAACCCGTATTCAGCAACGTGGAAAGCTCTTATGTTATTGATGAAAGTGAACTGTTCGCGTCTGCTGATCAACCTTCGCTTGATTTTAGTAAATACTTTGAAAATACTCCCCCTGTCTTTGTGTGTAGTCCTGAAAAAGAAAAAATAAAAGGAATTATGAATGCTAAGCATCCAGATTATTCTGGTAAAATCTATATATGACTCCTTATGATCAATTAATAATTTAGTTTTATATTAAATTTTATGAGATAATTAAGTAATCTTGTGTCTGCGAAGTGACACATAGATTATGTACAAAAAATGAAAGGTTCAATCTATGCCTCAGAATATAACTAACTCAATGCCTTTTGAAAAACTCATTGTTATGGGAAATAAGGGGTTTTTAGGCAGCAATCTGGAGAATTATCTAAGAAAAACGATAAATAATATTGAGATAATTGGACTTGGACGAAAGGACATTGACCTTACATCAAAAAGAGAATCATACGCATTATGTGACCACTTTGATAAAAAGACAGCCGTAATTCTAATCTCTGGAGTAAAACGGAATGAAGGAGATTCTCTTGAATTATTTAATCAAAATGTCTCTATGGTTTCAAATTTCTGTGAAGCCCTTGAAAAAACACCAATAGCACATTTGGTTTATATCAGTTCAACAGCTGTATATGGTGAAGACATAGATTATCCATGTATAACGGAGCTTACGCCTGTGCATCCAACGTCTTTTTACGGTATGTCCAAATACATATCTGAAAGAATTCTTTGGAAAAGTTTAAAAACAGCATCGCGTAATTTATTAGTTTTAAGGCCGCCTACTATTTATGGGCCGGGTGATCTTGCCGACGCGTACGGTCCCGTAAAGTTTCTAAATGCTGTTATGGATAAAAAACCGATTACGCTATGGGGTGATGGGAAAGAGCTACGGGAATTTATTTATATTGAAGATATGATAGAAATTTTATCAATGCTGACATTCTCAAAAGCTTCAGGTATTTTAAATATCACGAGTGGAAAAAGTTATTCATTTCTGCAGATTATCGACACAATAAAGCAATCTGGTTTTAATCAAGTTCCGATTTCGTCCATGAAGAGAACTAAAAATAAGGTGAATCATGTATTTGATAATTCAAAACTTCTTCGAACTCTTGGATTTTACGAATTTACATCGCTTAAAAAAGGCCTGTCCGGTTTAATTCTAAACAGAGGATAAAATATGAAAAGTACTATTACCAGTGATTTAAGATCCCGGTTATCTAAATTCAATCTGGAGGATAATCCCGTTCTTATACAAATTCCTCAATTCCCCTTGGATCTCTTCGACTCAAATGTTGCTAAAAAACACGGGTACTTTGCATATCCCCCACAGGGGCTTTTATATATATCAGCTTCAATGAGAAAACATGGTATTAATTCAAAAATACTCGACCTGAACTTTGAAGTATTGGAAGAGGCTCAAAAAAGCAATCCTAAAATTGATCAGGCATGGCAAGATACTTTGATGGTCGTATTGGAAAAAGCAGATGCCCCTTTTGTAGGTGTTTCATTTATGTTTGAATGGAGTTTTCCTAATTTTCAACGTGTTTGCAAGTTCATCCGAGCCCGGAAACCCGATGCATGTATTGCCGCCGGTGGTGTCGCTGCTACCTCTGACCCGGATCGTCTTATTCGTGAAGGTTTAGTTGATATCGTTTTTAGTCATGAAGGCGAGAGCGCCATCTCCTCATTTTATTCTTTTGTGCGAAGGGAGACTTCAGAACTTCCTATTAATATTTCCTTTTTAGATAATCAAGGCGTTATAACGCATACTCCCAGGGTAACAGGCGGAAATGTAGATCTTGATATTACCCGGGAATTTAAAAAAATTCCGATTCAGGATTATTACAAAGTCGGGGCATTATCAAATTTTCAGAGAATGAATGGTATTGATATCCCTTATGCAGCAATTCTTGCGAAACGAGGATGCAGGAATTGTTGCAGCTTTTGTTCTGTGCGCAATTTTAACGGTCAGAATGTTAGAGTTCGAGATGTGGAAAATGTTGTTCGTGAAATGGAATTTTTGCATACAAAATTTGGCATTAAACATTTTGGCTGGATAGATGACGATCTTCTTTATGATAAACAAGAAACTTCAAAATTATTCTCATTGATTGCCGAAAGATTGCCGGAGATAACATGGTCGGCTAACAATGGACTAATGGCGACTGGTTTGTTCCCTGAAATGCTTGAATTGATGGAGGCGAGTGGATGCACATGCTATGAGATCGGTGTTGAATCCGGGAATAAGGCATTGTTGAAAAAATTCCATAAAGCCGGTGCACTGAATAGTTATAATAAATTTGAAACAATAGCTCAAAATCATCCTAATATGTTTGTTTCAGCCAATTTTATTATAGGATTTCCGGGTGAAACTTTCAGTCAAATGTTAGATACTTTTAAACTATCTTTAAACGCAAAGTTAGACTGGAAAAATATTTTTATCTATCAGCACCTGAAAAACACAGAACTTTCAGAAGCACCGGCAGAACGATCAACAGAAATAGATTCAAGTCCGGATGATAATACCGTGGGAGAGAATATCAATCCTGTTCGTGGTGGTGTATTTAACAAAATTAGAGCTGAAGAGGTTTTAGTTGGATATGATGTTTTCGATATTGCAGGCAATTGTATTCCAACTAGAGAGCAGGTTGAAGAAATTTGGTTTACATTTAATTTTACTGCAAATTTTCTCAATATGTTTGCTCTTTTCACTGAGTCGAAATCCCGGATACAAAATGGTTTGCGTTGGTTGGAATCTTTGTCGCCCTGTTACCCAAATGACCCCTCAATGTTAAGCCTTATTTTCTTTTTAGAGAATCGTTTGGCTGAAAACACACATATAAAAATGAATGAATTAAGGGAGCAGGCGATTGAAAAAATTGAGTCATCAAAGTACTGGCAGTCTCGGGATCGTCAATTCAAATTTTCAGAACTCCTTGATAATAGAATACCTACGCTTGATGCGAGAGTTAGTAGATTTATTGCCGGAATAAAAAAAGAAAGAGTGGATGAAAGTATTGAAGTAACATTGTAATCAAAGAATGAACTTGTTGTTGCTCTGATCGTAAAAAATATCATGGGATACTTAATGAGAATCAAAAATTATTCGGATTTAAACGTGATTGAAGATGAATATTATCAATTGGTGAAAAGGATACTTTCAACCCAGGATTTATCCGTTGAAGTATGTGAAATGTTTGAAAAATATCATGATAACATTAAACAATACGTGCTTATGGGGACTGATATAGATGGAATAGACGTACTACCTGAGCAGTTATTGTATTTCTTTGCAAAAGAGCTGGATTCAGATATGACCTGTGATGTTTATGCTATGCCAGCCAGTGAGCATACGCTGGAACGAATCGTTGAGCTGGGGCATAAAGGGATTAAGGTAAAAGGATTTATAGATAATTATAAAACAGGCCTGTTTAATGGTCTACCAATTTATAAACCATCAGATATTCCTGAGAAGGAATTTGATTCAATCCTTCTTCTGGCACAGGATTATCAGCTTCAGCAAACATTTCGACAACAATTTATATCACTACTACCTGAGGAAAAACATAAAAATATAATTATGCTTGGCAAGGGGTATTTTGCCAGAGCTCAAAAAACCAAACAACAAATTGAAAATATATCAGCGACGATGAATAATTTCATAAGTGAAAAACATAGTTTCCTTTTTGCACTAATGAAATTCCCTGTTAATTTACTACCCATTGTAAGGGAATTAAGGAAAGAAGGTCATCGTGTTTTTGTATTGATTTTAGATCCGGAATTCGGTTATGGGGCACACTATACTGTGTATAAAGATAATTTTGATTATATCCATGTTTGTGATAATTTTCTGGAACTTTTTATTCTGATATCAAAAATTAATGTTGATGTTCTATATACAATGGACTTTGCCTGTGAAAACATTTTTTGCCAAATGCTCAGAATGGTATGGAAAGGAAAAATGCTTTATGAAATATACGGTTTTGGATCATTGTTGGATGTCTTTATTAAAAAAGGGGGAAACCAAACAGATATAGCATCCAGATTCAAAGAAAACCTGAATTTGGAAAACCATGTTAGACCGATTCTTTTTAATTCTGTAGATGGTATTTTATATCGTGGAAGCCCTAAGTATGAAAAAATATTTAAAGATCAATATAATATTAATGTTCCCATCCTTCATTATTTGCCGTATCCTGATGGTAATGAAAAATATTCATATTACGATAAAATACCCCGTATTGTTTGGTGCGGATATCATATTGGGGAAAACCAGAATCTTATATCTTACAAGTTTGATTTTTTTAACTTAATAAAAGATATTATACATCAGAATATTCATTTCCATGTTTATGATATGAATGAAGAGAATAATTCAAAATATCAGGAACTCTCTGAAACTTCAGCATATTTTCATTCAGAAAAGCCCTTGCCCTTCGATGCCATGACAATGATGCTTCGTAGATATGACTGGGGTTGCATGGCCTTTTATTTTAGTGATGAGGATCCAAGGCGTCTTACATATGCCTCGTCATTTGCTTCTCGATTTTTAACGTACATATCTGCCGGAATACCAATTATTTGCTCAGAAGAATATACTTATATGGCTGACATAGTCAGAACCTATCAAAATGGGGTTGTTGTTGGTAAACAAGACATCCCAAATTTGTTCAGTATACTGAAAGATGCAGATATGGATTACTATAACGATAATGCTAAACGGGCAAAAGAAGAAATGAATATTCAGAAGCAATACCCCAAATTGGCTAAATTTATAAATGATGAAATCTGTATTGAAGGAAATGAATTGATCTTGGAATAAAATAAAGAGGTTGATGCTTGATATCGATTACTCTGATTTGAGTACGTTCGACAGCCTTAACGAACATCTGAGCACTAATGAGCAACAGCTCGATTTTAAATATGCTCTTACCTGTTTTAATGATTATTTAACAAAAAATTCGAAATTTGCTGAATTTCTGGACATAAGATAATTTAGCTTGTTCTGTTCCTGATACTTCTGCCTTTACAACAACTCTTTATTCAAACCGGAGACATATGAATTTATTATATGTTGAACCTCAATATTATACAGCAAAAACACAGGTTTATTTCCCTATAGGCCCTGCATATATTGCATCGGTGCTTATTCAGGATAATCACAACGTGGACATTGTGAATGCCAATAATATTGATGGTACATTTGATGATATTTTTAGTGTTGTACAGACAAAACTTGAGCAGGGTGAATTTGATGCTTTTGCCATGGGGGGATTGTGTACGACTTTTGCGTTTCAGGAGAAATTGTTTAATCGTATCCGGTCCTGTAATAAAGAGATTATTTTAATCGGTGGCGGTAATCTTGTCTCTTCAGAGCCTGAGTTTTGTGTTCAGAAATTTGGTCTGGATTACGGGATTATTGGCGAAGGAGAAATCCCGATAGTTCAGTTATGTAATGCAATTGAAAATAATTTAGATAAAAAAACAATTCCAGGTTTGATTTATAAAAAAGATAATCAGTTTATTAGAAATAAAAGTACATTTGTAAAAAATCTCGATGATATTCCTATGCCGGCATGGGATTTGTTCGCATCAAAGGAGCAGATTCTTGAACGTGGAAATATGCCAGTGTTTACAAGCAGATCCTGCCCTTTTCATTGTACATTCTGTTTTCACCCTGATGGTAGCCATTACAGAAGGAGATCTGTCGCTAATGTCATCAAAGAGTTTAACTGTTTGTATGAAAATTACGGAATTAAAAATTTTGGTATTTGTGACGAACTTTTTGGTGTTGATAAACAATGGACAATAGATTTTTGTAATGAAATTAAAAAGTCTGGTATGGATATCTCATGGGAGTGTCAGATGCATGTCAGCAACGCAGATCAGGAAATGTTCGAGCACATGAAATCAGCAGGTTGCACGAAACTTTCTATGGGATTCGAAAGCGGTAGTGATAGCATTTTAAAGTCAATGAAAAAGAAAATTTGTATTTCAGATTCAAAAAGAGCAATTTCTAAAGTTAGAAACGCAGGATTGCCTGTGACGGGCGGGATAATTATTGGCGATTTTGAAGAATCTGAAAAAACTATTTCTGAAACGCAGGCGTTTATAAAAGAGACATTTATAGTGCCTGTGTCAGATGTCGGGATGATAGTTCCGTATCCCGGGTCTCAAATATATGAAAGGTGCCTTGATGAAAAATTGATAACCAGTAAGGAGAATTTTCTGTATTCTCTTGGTTCATTTGATAAATTACGTATTAATATGACAGGGATGAGTGATGAAAAATTGCTTCGGCAGCAGGAAAAACTTTCCAGAGAGACCTATTCATTTTTTCTTGAAAAAAAAGAGGGGTTTATTACCGAATCTAAACTTTTGAATGATAATGAATCTTTAGTAAGCTTCACTTGTCCTACTTGCGGGGGCTGTGGGCAATTGTTGGTTAGTGGGGTACCCTCTGAAATTCAGAGATATTGCAGTGACTGCTGCCTCCCGATTTATTTTAATCCATTGAAAGTACCCCACATAAGAAACAAAACGGATATTTTTCAAAAACGAATGGCTTTGCTGAAAGAGCAATCAGCGTATTCAATAATGGTGACGCCAGTAGGATATGATTTCATGCGTTTATCTGCCGTACTTGATTTACCAATGGATAATATTATTGGGTTTCTTGACAAAAGCGTCCAACGATTGAAACATCAGTTTATGAACTATAACGTGTATCAGCGCAGTGAGGAAACAGTAAAAAAACATTCTCCAAGCTACATAATTGTTTGCTCCCCCAGGTATCAGGATGAAATAATTAGTGAAATGAACAACTGGGATCTAAAAAATACAGAGATAATACCACTAATAAATTAAGGATTATTCCTTATTCTATGATCGATAAAATGAAAATTTTTGTTGAAATTCCGGCACGAGGCGGTTCGAAAGGTGTACCCCGGAAAGCGTTACGTCAATTAGGCGGAAAACCTCTGATTGCATGGACGATTGACCACGCGCTGACCATTCAGAATGTCACAAAGGTGTTTGTCAATACAGATGACGCCGATATTCGTGATGTCAGTATTGCCTGTGGTGCAGAAGTCCCTTTTCTTCGCCCTTCAGCTTTTTCCGGTGATGATTCTTCTCTGGAGCAGGCCGTAAAATACTCTTATGATTGGTATCGTGATAACGAAGACTTTGTGCCGGATATTTTTATTGTGATGAGCCCGACTTACCCATTCAGGCGAACCAATCTGATTAACGATGCACTAAAGAAGTGCTTTGACGAACCAGACATTTTTAACCTGAGCTCAGTTGCATCTTCCAGGGTAGCTCTTGATAGTTACAGGATCAAAAATAAAGGTATAACTGAAATTTTTGACTTTCCGGTTGTATCGGGCTCAAAGCCGGATGCGTTTTATCAGAGTGCCATGTCCTTTAATATTGTTTTGAACAACAGGCCCGTTTGTCAGAACTGTCGGGTGCCGTTTTATCTAAATGAGATTGAATCGATTGATATTGATGAACAAAAAGATTTTGAACTGGCACAGCTGGTGATTGAGGAGGGCTTATATCCTTTTGAATTGTAATCGCATGATAATACACCAGCAGGAATCGGCCGGAGATTTTATTTTTTCAGGAAAGATGTTTAACCGTTTGTCAGATAACTCGGGCAGTGTGATCGTTCATGAATCGTTCCCGGAAATTGATGATGCAGATATTTGTGACTTTCTGAACTATACTGCTGAAAAAAATCATATCATTGTTTCAGGTTGCATCGCAGATGTACACCCATACAGGCTGATGTATATCGATGAAAACGGATTTGCTGAACCCTATGCAGATATACCTCAAAAAATAAGAGGGAACAGGCACCGCTATCCGGAAGTGTATCAGCTTATACCTGCGCTTGTTTACGTTCCCGCTGGTATCAGATTTGGCCCGGAGTCTATAAATAACAATATGGATATTTATGTCATGAATCGGGAAAAGCTTTATGATAAAATGGCCTTTCCTGATTTTCTGTATTTAAAAAAAAATAAACAACCTTGATGCTCTCGTAAAAAGCATTTAGATGGCTAAGGCAAAGGGTCCATATACAAGATTTAGTGATTTGCCAGGCTTGAAGTAGTACATGTTGTACGTCGAAAGTCTGGCAA
>JQIA01000120.1_pt1 | contig 34479 bp, 31 predicted proteins | sample 811431 | NCBI WGS metagenome assembly JQIA01 (sample SAMN02998118, study PRJNA258478) | marine sediment metagenome | biome: marine; feature: seafloor; material: sediment; isolation source: oil-polluted sediment collected from 3 locations (0.5 km, 0.7 km and 0.9 km)... | place: USA: Gulf of Mexico ...
CTATCTTCTATAGCCTGTTTTCCAAACTCTTTATTCGTAGAAAAATTATCTAATCCTTTTATATGATAATCATACAAAGTATTTCTGAATGTTTTTAATTTTGGTGCTAGTAAATTGTCAATCAATAAAAAACGATTTTGTTTTCCAACTACATTCTGCCAAGAAGACAAACCACTTTGTTGTGCTTGTAACATTACGTTTTGCGCTTCTTTTAAATCCGATTCTCCACCTAATTTAGAAAACGTATCTGCATCAACACCAATAATTGTATACACGTAAAAAACAATGGTAGAGATTAAATTACTATCAAAAGAATTCTTATTATAAATTAAAGGATCAAATTCATTGTATTTAAACGTAAAATCATTGTCCTTTAAATTTAAAACAGGACTTGCATAACTCGAACCAAAAGTTGGTCTTGTAGATTGAACTTGTAAAGTTGCTGTAAAAGTATTGTTATCTCTTGCAGTAACTATAATCGTCATTGCACAATCTATTCTCTCTTCTGTCTTAACAGTTCTGTTAGTCCATTTTGTTTGATTGATGAACTCTGTTAAGGATTTCTGTAATGTTGTAAAGACTTGTTTATTAGAACCAGCAACTTGATTATTATTTACATTAACTAAACAATTTAATTCTTGAGAATTTAAATTGATAGTCATCAAACATAATGTAAAAAGGAAAACAAGTTTACGCATCTAATTTTATAATAATTTCGTTGATAATATCTTTAGCAACAGCTACTTTTGATTTTAACTCAAATGGTTTCTCATTTAAATCTTTATCAATAATAGTAATTTTATTTGTGTTAGTTGCAAAACCAGCACCTTTATCTTGTAAAGAATTTAAAACGATTGCATCTAAATTCTTGCGTTGAATCTTTGCTTTTGCATTTTCGATTTCATTATTAGTCTCTAATGCAAAACCTACCAAAAACTGATGTTTTTTAATCTCTCCTAAAGAAGCCAAAATATCTTTTGTAGGTGTCAACTCCATAGCTAACGTAGAATCCTTCTTCTTTATTTTCTGAGTAGCAATGTTTTTTGGTTTATAATCTGCAACAGCGGCAGATAATATTGCAATATCAACATCTTTAAAATACTGATGAGCAGCATTATACATATCATCAGCAGAAACCACATCAATTCTTTTTACAAATGAATGATTAATTTGTTGATGACTTGGACCAGAAATTAAAATAACTTCCGCGCCTAAATTAGCAGATTCATTTGCAATTGCAAATCCCATTTTCCCAGAAGAATGATTACCTATAAAACGAACAGGATCAATAGCTTCATAAGTAGGACCAGCAGTAATCAATACTTTTTTTCCACGAAGTGGCAATTTTGATAAAATATCATTCTGAATAAAAGAAACAATATCTTCTGGTTCAGCCATTCTACCTTCACCAACTAATCCACTAGCTAATTCGCCTGAAGTAGCAGGAATTAAAATATTCCCAAAAGACTCTAATTTATCTAAACTTTCTTTGGTTGATGGATGTATATACATATCTAAATCCATTGCAGGTGCAAAATATATAGGACATTTTGCAGACAAATAAGTTGCTAACAATAAATTGTCGCAAGTTCCATTTGCCATTTTAGAAAGTGTATTTGCTGTTGCAGGCGCAATTAAAAAATAATCAGCCCAAAGTCCAATATCTACATGACTGTTCCAAACTTCATTACCATCCTCTTTGTCAAAAAAAGTGGAGTGAACAGGGTTTTTAGAAAGTGTAGAAAGCGTAAGAGGTGTAATAAAATCTTTAGACGCAGGTGTCATAACTACTTTGACATCTGCGCCCAATTTTATAAATATACGAACTAAACTTGCCGTTTTGTAAGCAGCAATTCCAGCTGTTACGCCTAAAAGAATTTTTTTACCGCTTAAAATAGACATTATTCTGTTTCTGGAGTTCTAAAATAAACTTTCCCATTTAACCATTCATCCATAGCAATTGCTGTTGGCTTAGGTAAACGTTCGTAAAATTTAGAAACTTCAATCTGTTCTTTATTTTCAAAAACCTCTTCTAAACTATCGTTATAAGTTGCGAACTCATCTAATTTATCTACTAATTCTTTCTTTAAATCAGAATTGACTTGAACTGCTCTTTTTGCAATAATAGAAATAGCTTGATAGATATTTTCTGTAGGAGCTTCAATCTCGTTTTTGTCATAAGTAATTGTACTTATAGCAGCTTGTGTATCTTTATAGTCCATAATTTATTATTTCTCTTTTGAATTCTTGATTTTTTGTTCTATCTCTAATTTTTTCATATTAGCAATAAAAATGTCTATTCTCTTTTTTTCTTTATTTAAAGTTGCTAACATTTCATTAGAATCATCCATGAATTTTGATTCAGGATAATTTCTTTTTAATTTATCGTAGGCTTCAATAGCATCTTTAATACGATCAGATTTTCTTCTATCTGTACTTTTCAATACAAAATCATGCCCAGCTTTTAATCTGTAATACAATGCTTCTTCTTTAAACTCAGATCCTAAATAATCTGATATTAAATTATCAAAAGCTTGTATTGCCGCGTTATAATTTCTCATATCATAATCTGCAGTCGTATAATATGTTTTAGCAATCTCGAAATATTTTTTCTGTAATTTATAACGAATCTCCTTGTAGTGCTCATTTGCTTCATCAATTTTTGATGAATTTGGATACGTATTTATAAAACTCTGAAAAGACTCTAAGGCTTTATTAGTATCCGTAGGATCTTTACTAAAAACAGGTGAAGCTAGTTTATAACTGTGCGCAGATAAAAACGCAGCTTCTTCAATTTTAGAACTTTTCGGGTAGTTTTTCGTAAAACGATCAAAATAATAACCAGCCATTGGGTAATTTTTCTCGTTAAAATTAGATTGTGCAACCATAAACTGAATACGCTCCATTTGAGGTTTCCCTCTGTATGCAGCTGTTACTTTATCAAACAAACGTAAAGCTTTTCCGAATTTTTTACTTTCGTACATTTTTACGGCCATTTTGTATTGGTCCTCAACAGTTCCTTTGTTTAATACTTTTTGGTATTCTCCACAAGAAAACAACAAAAGACTAAACACTAATAAACACGCTAAATTTTTAATTTTTTGCATCGGGCAAAATTACTAATTAATAATGGATAAATAAAACGATTTTTCACACTCTAAATTGTGTCTTGCAATATTCAACAAAAAAGACTTAAAAAAAGTATAAAGAGATACTAAATGTTTGTTAAGGTTGTTGCGTTGTATCTTGTGTTATCAATAATTTAATATCATTATCAAACAAGTAAAAACCACCTTTATCATCACCAATTAAGTTAATTTTATCTAAAATATTTCTTGCTAAAGCTTCTTCTTCTATCTGTTCAGAAACATACCACTGTAAGAAATTATGAGTAGCATAGTCTTTTTGCTGTAAACAAACATCAATTAAATCGTTAATACAAGCAGATACCATAACTTCATGATTAAACAATTCTTCAAACATTTCTTTAAAAGAACCAAACTCCATTGGTGGTGCTGCTAAAGGTGCTACAATTGCGTGTCCTCCTCTTTCGTTTACAAACTTCACCATTTTTAACATATGCATTCTCTCTTCGTCTGAATGTGCATACATAAATTGCGCAACACCTTCAAAACCCAATACTTCTGCCCAAGAAGCCATTGCTAAATATACTTGCGATGATTGTCCTTCTACCGTTATTTGTTTGTTTAATGCTTCTTCTATTATTGGTGATAACATAGTTATTTGTGTTTACAATTATTCTTTAATAAAGCAAAAATACAACTTTATAAAAAAGTAACCTCTTTTTAAAGTTGTATTCATTATAATTTTAAATGAGTCTAAGACTAAAAGTTTGCCACGTAATTTGCAATTTTAGTTTCTAATGCATCACTCACTTTAACAAGAGGTAAACGTACATTGTTTGAACAAATATCTAATTCTTGTAAAACAGTTTTTATTCCTGCAGGATTATTTTCTTCGAAAATGTAGTCTATAATGTCCATCATTTTAAAATGAGTTGCATACCCTTCTTTATTATTTCCTTGTAAACCATGGTTAATCATTGTAGAAAATTCTTTAGGAAAAGCTTGCCCTATTACAGAAATAACTCCTGCGCCACCAGCTAAAGCAACACCAAAAGCCAAATCATCATCACCAGAAATAATTAAAAAATCCGCTGGTTTATCCTTCAATAAAGTATTGTATTGTCGTTGATTGTTACCTGCTTCTTTAATTGCAACAATATTATCAAAATCTTTAGCCAAACGTAAAGTAGTTGCTGGCTCCATATTTTTTGCTGTTCTTCCTGGAACATTATATAAAATTATTGGTAAATCTGTAGCTTCTGCAAGGGCTTTAAAATGCTGATAAAATCCTTCTTGAGTTGGCTTACTGTAATAAGGAGCCACAGAAAGAATTCCGTCAATATTAGAAAAATCTCTAGATTTAAATTCTTTTACAACTTCTAAAGTATTATTACCACCTACACCTAAAACTAAAGGCAAACGTTTATTATTCGCTTTTGCAATAACCTCAATAATTAGTTCTTTTTCTTCTTTAGAAATTGTAGCACTTTCTGCTGTTGTACCATTAATTACTAAATAATCTGTTCCATTATCTATATTGAAATTCACCAATTTTATAAGCGCATCAACATCTACTGTTAAATCGTTTTTAAATGGAGTAATCAAAGCAACACCTGTGCCAATAAATTTTTGCATTATTTTTAATTTTTACGACTGTAAAATTACAATATTCCTATTGATTAAGAAGTGAAATAATGAATTCCTAGTAAGAATAAACAACTTTTTGTTTCAAGTTTAATTTTTTATCTTTTTTAAGACGATTAGATATTTCTTTAGCTCTAAAAGAAAACCGTCTGTTTTACTTGGTACTTCTGCAATTTCAATATCATATAATTGCTGATTTACTTTAGAAATCCCCACTTTAAATGTAGCATTAGATTGTAGAACTGCACTTTCTAAATAAAGATTATTCTTACCAAAGTAACCGATTAACAAATCAAAAGGTGTATCTATAAAAATCTTAAAACTCCGTTGTTGAACCGCACCTCTCCATCCAAAGTCTTTTTTAGTAAAATGTTTATAAGAAACTACTTGTTTCTTTTTATCAGGTCTAAAACTATAGATTTTAACATTTTTTATGTTCAATAATTTTTCTACCTCTTCCTTTATATTAACCCAATTAGAGATTTCTTCTGTTGTTATAATCCCAACAGTTTTTATTTCTTTTTGCGAAACAACTCTATTATTCCCTTTTTCTAAGAGAACCTTTTTAAAGTGTCTTTTTAAAAAAAATCTTTTAAATCGGATAAATTTGAACAAAATATAACTTTTAGAATTGCTAAAATACTATTATTTATTTGTTTGTATCTCTAACAAAATAAATTGATTTAATTGTTTTCCATAAACTTGAAAATTATCATCAGCAACTAACACTAAAGATTGATTTCCATTTGGTAATATTGGCCCCAATGTAATCCCTTCTATGTTATCAATAATTCCTTCTGTCAACTCACTTTTAACGTCTTCAAAATCAAACATTAATCTTTTTTCAAGAGGGATAAACTTCGTAGATTCTAAAGCAGCAATTTCTAAAATATCTGTAGATTTTTCATCAATAGTTACATCAAAAATTCTGAGAATATTACCATAACTTCCATAACCATTTTGATAGGTTCTTTCTACAATAAAAAAGTGATTTTCTTTATACTCCAAAATTGCTGTAACTCCGTTTAAGTTGATATTTCCTTTTGCCGGTTTTGTGATATGCTCTAATTGATATGCAAATTGTTTTGTTCCTTTTTTAGACGCTTTATCAAAATAGGTAATTCTAATTGGTGATGACGTTTTTGTAAAGGTAGGATCTTCTCCGTCTGCTTTTAAAGGCGCTTCAAAAGCAGCCCAAAACCCTTTACGATCAATACTTTTAGAAGATGCTTCAAAAGCAGCATTATGCTTCATATTTTTTAAGTCTGATAGATTTCTAGGCAGTTGAAAGCTTTCTAAAAACTTTCCATTTCTATCAATATTAAAAATTGATGGAAGCCTCCCTCTTCTAATAGAACCTTCACTTACTAAATTAATTTTATTTGTTTCTTCATCAACAAAAACTGACTCTAAATCTAAAGAATTCTCATTATAAAAGCTCGTTGTAGAATCATTTAAGAAAATAACATCTTTAAAATCTATTGATTGGATTTTATTCTGATCGATAACAATATTTGCTGATAATACTCGTGGATTTCTAGCATCATCAACCACAAAATAATATTCATTATTCACATGATCTATACCAGACAAACCTCCAATAATTGTGTTTTTAAACTTGATTGAATCTGCTAAAACATATTCATCTAAAAAGTTTAGTTGAATGTTATTTGTTGTTTTACAGGATAGAAGAAAAAAACCAAAAATCACTAGAAAATAAAACTTTCTCATCACAAAATATTTAGTAACAAATATATCCATTATTTTTATTTGTAAGCACAAATAAAATGATTCGTCTAAGATTAAAATCAACAATAATGAAAAAATATTTGATCCTTTTTTTAAAAATTATAGCTGCCATAATTATGCTTCAAACTTTATTCTACAAATTCACGGGTGCGCAAGAAAGCATCGATTTATTTACAAAATTAGCAGGCGAAAACGAAGCTTATATGAGAATTGGAACGGGTATTTTAGAACTGATTGCTTCTATATTTTTATTAATACCAAAAACAACTTGGTTTGGTGCTTTAATGACATTTGGCTTAATGAGCGGCGCTGTATTTTCTCATTTAACAAAACTAGGAATCAGCCATAATAACGATGGTGGCGTACTTTTTGGAGCTGCATTAATCACCTTATTTATTGGAGCATTTGTTCTTTATAAAGAACGAAAAAACATTCCTATTCTTGGCGAGAAGCTATAGCTACAATTGCTTTACATATTAAATATTGTGCTACAATATATGTTAGCATTATACTTATTGTATAAAATTCTTTTGGCTCGTAAAACTTGTTAATCGCTATTAGGCTATCAGAAACCACAAAAAGAAGAGTTCCTAAAAAGAGCCATAAGTTTGCTGTATTTTTTTCTTGAATATAATTCAAAAAAGAAACGACTCCAAAGCAAGAAATTACAATTCCATATACAATTACTGGAATCTTCATTTCTCCAAGATTATCGATAATCAAATACAACAAAGAGCATAAAAACAGCACAAAAGGTACACTTGCAATTACTATTTTCTGAACACTAACTTTTTTTATAAAAGAAAGTGTTATTTTGATATACAAAACATGAGCAAGTAAAAAAGAAGCCAATCCGAATACAAAAAACTGTTCTTTAAAGAGCAGTAAAACATCTCCCCAAAAAGAGAAAAACAATGCTGAAACATACCAAAAATTTGGTTTTTCTACAGCAGCCAAATAGACAATTACAAGAGTCGTTATTATAAATGGTTTACTTATAAAAGCAAGTTTATCACTAAATAAAATCCCTGAAATATGTAAAACAACAATTGCTAAAAAAGCAATAGAAGCAATTGTTGTCTTTGTTTGTTTTGTCATCAATTATAATTTTCTTCTATTATCATCTGACTGAGTATCAATCAATTTATTATAAGGATCAACACCAACCTCAATAGGTTTTTTATCAACAATAATTTTAATTTTATTATTGATTTCTGTAATCTTAAATTTCTTTAAATAAAGCTCTTTTTCTTTCTTTTCTCCATCAATTTCTTCCTCAGTAAAAATACCAATATCAATATAATCCGCTAAAGGAACTGATAAAATTGGTTTCTTCATTTTATCCGTTTTATACGTTAAAGTATCTCCTACTTGCTCACCGTAATAACGCTTCCCTTTTTCATCATTTCTATATTTAGATACTTCAAATTCTATTTCTACTTCATATTTTCCGTTTTCTAATTTGGTAGATTTTGCTTCTAAAATTCTATTTCTATATAAAGTAATCGTTTCAAACATATCCTTAATTACATATTGTAAAGAATCTGGAGTTGCTTCTCTAATATAATTAACCATTTCTAAAGAAGTTGTATACGGTGCTTCTTGAAACTTCACTTTTTCAACATACTTTTTAAGAGCTCCATTTAAATTATCTTCACCAATATAATCACTCAAAGCATAAAAAACTAAAGATCCTTTTTGGTAACGAATATATCCTTGCCCATCATTATACATCAATGCATTTTCACGTTTTCTCTCCATCGTTCTTTGCAATAAGTAATCATCTAAAGCTTTCTTTAAAAAAGTTCGCATTTTCTCCTTGCCTTGTTGATGTTCTAAGACTTTTAAAGAAACGTATTCAGATAAACTTTCAGACAACATTGTTGCCCCTAAAACATCTGCTCCAATAACTTGATGCGCCCACCATTGATGCGCAACTTCATGCACAGTAATTGCAAACGGATAATCGACTCCTTCATCATTTTTATCATCTACATCAGCAATAAAGCCAACACCTTCTGAAAACGGAATTGTATTTGGAAAAGACTGTGCAAAGCTTCCTCCTGTTCTTGGAAACTCTACAATTCTTAATTGTTTATGCTGATAAGGGCTAAAGTTTTTAGAATTATAATCTAAAGATGCTTTCATCCCTTTCATCATTCTATCTAAATTAAACTCATGTCCTTTATGATAATAAATCTCTAAACTAATTCCTTTCCAGTTTTCCTTTTTCACTTCGTAACGAGCAGAATTAAAAGCATAGAAATTCAAAATTTTACTATCCATTTTATAATGGAAATATTTTCGATCATTCTCTATCCATTCTTTTTGTAGATATCCTGGAGCAATTGCAATTTGATCTTTAGATGTAGAAACGGTTGCTTCAAAATTGATCCAATCTGCATCTTTAGAAATATAAGTATCACCTAAAGCTGTTGAATCTGAAGGCCTTGGTCTTAAATCATTTTTTGGTAAATCGTATTTTTTACGTGTTTTATTATCCGTTAACTCTGCCTGAGAAGAATATCCTAAAGAAGGAAACATAGAGAAGTTATTAATAAAAGTCCCGTTTTCTCTTACAGGAGATTTTTTTCTGTACGTCGTATTCTTTTTACTTTTTACAGAAAAAGAAAGTTGTAAAGTATCACCTGGTAAAATTTTATCTTTGAAATGATACATATCAAAATGCTGAATTGTATCTTCTAAAACCAAAGTATTAGGCTTACTAAACTCAAAAGTACTTTCTAAAGAATTATGATTTAAAAACAAAGTATCAATTGCTTTGTCTGTTTTATTCACCATTACAAAAGTTGCAGAAGCATCAAATAATCTTTCTTTTGGAAAAATATTTACATCCGTTTTTACAGAAATAATTCTTGGCTGTGCATACCCTTCGTATTTTTTATACGTCTTCTCCCAATTTACACTTTGCATTTCTTGCTCTTTAGAAGATGTTCTTTTTGCTTTTGTTCCTGTTTCTTGGTAAATAGAAAAACCTAAACCTAAAAATACAAGTAAGAAAACTCCAAACCCTATAGCTGCAAATCCTTTAAAACGTTTCTTCGCAATTGAAATTCGTTCTACAAACGAATTCGGAATTCCACGAACCCAAAACAGAAAAGAGACAATCAGCATCAATAATCCACAAAAAATCCAATATATTTTATACCATAAATAGGGCTCAAAAATCCCATAACCATTCATATCTGAATAATTAAAACGGGGACCTTGGTTGTATTTAAAAATAGCTTGTTCTATTCCTGCCAATGATAAAAATGGCATTCCAATAGAAATGACTAGCAATACAAATAATCCCAAATAAGGATTCCCAATTAAAGTTTGAATACATATTGATAGTAAAGCCCAAACAAGAAGGCTTAAGAAATTTAAAAAATAAAGTTCAAAAAGATAATGACCTATTTCGAAATTATAATAGCCTTTATACATTTGAAAAACCATTCCAGCAATCATTATTACCGCCAATAAAACCAATTGCATTTTTATTAAAGCAATTAATTTAGACAACAATAACGTCCAATTAGGAATCGGAGTCGCATCAACCAAATGATTTATTTTTGCAATTTTTGCTCTATGTACTAACATACCAGCGTATAAAAATGTACAAATATTTATAGAAGCAAAGAAAACGCCACTAAGGTTTAACATTTTCCAAGTAACAGGCAATGTAGGTGTTCCAAAAAGGTCTCCTACTTCAGATAAGGTAACAACTATTAATACAAGTCCGACTAAAACAATAGAAATAAATGCCCAACTTTTAAAAATGTATTTAAAATCGAGGTTCGATAATTTCCAAGTTGTTTTTAAATTTTGACTAAAAGAAAAATTATAAGAAACTTTAGGTAACGTAATTCTTGTAATTCCGCTAAAGTTCGTTTTTGTAACTCTTTCTGCTTTTGGTTTTCTAAAAGAAATAGAAATGGCATTCTGGCTAAATTTAAAGAACTTAAACACGAACCCAAAAATCAATGTTGAAATTGCCAACCACAATAAACGATTGTAAACAATCATTTCTTTTAATGGAATTTGCAATTCATTTTGTTCAGAAGGTGTCCAATATTTTGTATAATAACTAGAAGCAGCTGAACCAAAAGGATCTAAAATTGCTGCTAAACCTCTATGTTCAGGGTCAGAAAGTAAGCTTTCTAAAACTCCTTGACCAAACATTAAAATAATAACAGTAATAAAACCTGCTGCTATATTTCTTGTAAAAGCAACTACTGCAAATACAATAGCTCCAAACAATAAAACGTTAGGTAAAATAAATACGAAATACGTTTGTAAATAAGTAACTATATTAAATGAACCTACAATATCTGGGTTTGTACCTGGAGCACGAAAACCAATAATCATTCCCAATGCAATTGAAAAAACAATAACAGAGACAATTATTATAGAACTAAAAAATTTAGCGAATAAGTAATTTGCTTTGGTAAAAGGATAGGAGTATAATATGGTATGCATCTCACTTTTAAAATCTCTATATACCGAAACCCCAACAATAGAGGGAAATAAGAAAAATATGAAAATTGTTAAAGCATTAAATAAGCCTGAAACTCCTATGGGTGAATTTACAATTCTAGATGAACCTGTTGTGGCAGTTACAGAATCGAATAAACCAGCTGAAGCTGCTGATAAAAAGAAAGCTAAAATTAAGAAAATACCTATATAAATATAAAATGCGGGTCTATTAAACCAGTATTTTAGTTCTTGTTTGAAAATAGTTGAAAACATTATTTGGTTTTTAGTTGATGGTGTTTAGTTAATGGTTGTGAGATGAACAAACTTCATTTTTTCAACTATTGACTTTAGATTTTTAGACTTTAGACTAATTCCGGTTCATCTTGTTTTAAAGCGATAAAATACACATCATCTAATTGTGGAGTTGCCGCAATAAAGTCATCCGCAGGTTTTTCTACTGAATGTACTCTTATATTTAACGTATTATCTTGATTGTAGTTAGATGATAAAATATTGAAGTTTTTTTCATTTTCTTCTAAATCATCTCTAGTGATAATTTTCGTCCAAATTGTATTTGCAATTTCTTTCGTTGCTTCTTGTGGAGTTGTATGTTTAAGTATTCTACCTCCATTTAAAATTGCCATTTCATTACATAATTCTTTTACATCCTCAACAATATGTGTAGAAAAAATCACCGTTGTATTTGTACCGACTTCTCGTAAAACATTTAAAAAACGATGTCTTTCTGCAGGATCTAAACCCGCAGTAGGCTCATCAACAATAATTAATTTTGGATTATTTAAAAGTAGTTGTGCAATTCCAAAACGCTGCTTCATTCCTCCAGAATAACCTGCAACATGCTTGCGTCTTACATCAAATAAATTAGTAATTTCTAAAACCTCATTTACAATTGCTTTCCTTTCCGATTTATTAGAAATCCCTTTTAAAGTAGCAAAATAATCTAACAAATCTTCTGCAGACATTTTTGGATACACTCCAAAAGATTGAGGCAAATACCCAAGCACTTTTCTTAAAGACATATTATCTTCTAAAACATTAATATCTCCAAAAGTAATTGAACCAGAATCAGGACTTTGCAAAGTTGCAATTGTTCTCATCAAAGATGATTTTCCTGCGCCATTAGGACCTAATAAACCAAACATTCCTGTACCAATTTCAATACTTAAATTGTCAATAGCTTTTACTCCGTTTTTATAAGTCTTGGTTAAATTTTCAATTACTAACTTCATGTTTTTGGTTTTATTGATTTTTACTTAAAAAGTGATTCCACTTAGCTTTAACTAAAGGTTTCTTTTTGAAATTGTAATTCTCATGGAAACGAGAATTGATGATTAGTGTAAAAGTAAGCACTTTTGTTACACTTTTTTGTGATTTTTTTAATGCAAATCATAAAAAATCGCTTTATTTTTACATACAATAAAGAAAAAAGAACTTTTAGATATATATAATGGCAAAAAAATCAATATTAAATAAAGAATCACTTACGTTTTTAGAAAAATACTTAAATAACGCTGCTCCTACTGGTTATGAATGGGAAGGTCAGAAAATATGGATGGATTATCTAAAACCTTATGTAGATACTTTTATTACGGATACTTATGGTTCTGCGGTTGGAGTTATAAACCCAGATGCAAAATACAAAGTTGTTATTGAAGGACATGCTGATGAAATTTCTTGGTATGTAAATTACATTTCAGATAATGGATTGATTTATGTGATTAGAAATGGTGGTTCAGATCATCAAATTGCACCCAGTAAAATTGTAAATATTCATACTAAAAACGGAATTGTAAAAGGTGTTTTTGGATGGCCAGCAATTCATACTAGAAATAAGGCAAATGAAGAAGCGCCAAAGCCAGATAATATTTTTATTGATACAGGTTGTGCTACAAAAGAAGAAGTAGAAGCTTTAGGTGTTCATGTTGGTTGCGTAATTACGTATCCAGATGAATTTCATATTTTAAATGGAGACAAATTTGTTTGTAGAGCTTTAGACAACAGAATGGGTGGTTTTATGATTGCAGAAGTTGCTCGTTTGCTTAAAGAAAATAAAAAAGAATTGCCTTTTGGGTTGTACATTACAAATTCTGTACAAGAAGAAATTGGTTTACGTGGAGCAGAAATGATTACACATACAATTCAACCAAATGTTGCTATTGTTACTGATGTTACTCACGATACAACGACACCAATGATTGACAAGAAAAAAGAAGGTCATTTAGAAATGGGTAAAGGTCCTGTGGTAGCTTATGCACCTGCTGTACAACAAAAATTACGCGATTTAATTACAGAAACTGCAGAAGCAAAAGAGATTCCTTTTCAACGTTCTGCACTTTCTAGAGCAACAGGTACAGATACTGATGCATTTGCGTATAGTAATGGTGGTGTTGCTTCTGCGTTAATTTCTCTTCCATTAAGATACATGCACACAACTGTAGAAATGGTGCATAGAGATGATGTAGAAAATGTAATTAAAATGATTTATGAAACTTTATTAAATATTAAAGGAGGAGAAACATTTTCTTACTTTGATTAATTTATTATAAGTTGCTATCAGTTCGAGTGAATTTGGGAGGAACGAATAAATTTGTATCGAGAACATTTTCATGTTGTTCTCGATACATTTTTTGTTTACATTTTATTTCAATAAAACCAATCGGACTAATAAACATTAACACCATCTGAAATGAAACTCACCAATCAAAAACACCTTTTCAGTATTCCTGAAGATGTTACTTATTTAAATATAGCTAGCCAATCTCCATCCTTTAAAGCTATTGAAAAAGCAGGAATCGATGGTGTTTTAGAAAAAAGTCTCCCCTATAAAATTACGGGTGACAGTTATTTTGAACCTGTAAAAGAAGTTAAAATTTTATTAGCTAAACTTATTGAAGCTGATGATTTTAATAGAATTGCAAATATACCTTCTGCTTCTTACGGAATTGCAACTGTTACAAATAACATTGTTTTAAAAAAGGATGATGAAATTCTTCTCATTGAAGAACAGTTTCCCAGCAATTATTATTCTTGGGAAAAACTTGCAGATAAATTTGATGCAAAATTGCGGATTATTTCCATGCCAAAATCTAAAGAGAATCGTGGTAAAAAATGGAATGAAGAAATTTTAAATGCAATTTCTGACAAAACAGCTGTTATAACTTTAGGAAATATTCATTGGGCAAATGGGACTTTATTCGATTTAAAATCAATTAGCAAAAAAGCAAAAAAAAACAATGCTTTATTAATTATTGATGGAAGTCAATCTGTTGGAGCAATCCCTTTTTCAGTAAAAGAAATTCAACCAGATGCTTTAATTTGCGCTGGTTATAAATGGTTATTTGGACCTTATGGTTGTGGGTACGCTTATTTTGGAGAATATTTTGACAACGGAAATCCAATAGAAGAAAATTGGTCAAATCGTTTAAATAGCGAAAATTTTGGAGGTTTAACTTCTTATGAATCTGAATACAAACCTCTTGCAAATCGATATTCCGTAGGAGAACAAGGTAGTTTTATTTATATAAAAATGCAAATTGCAGCTTTAAAGCAAATTTTAATTTGGACTCCAAAAGCAATTCAAGAATATTGTAAAGAAATTACAGAAGATGCTGTTTTAGAATTACAAAAAATCGGTTGTTTTATAGAAAATTCTAATGATAGAACACATCATCTATTTGGTGTAGAATTACCTAAAGCATTAAATATTGAAAAACTGAAATCGAAATTAAATCAAGATAACATTTTTATTTCTTTTAGAGGGAATTACATCCGACTTTCTTGTCATTTATATAACACAAAAGACGATTTTAAAAAATTAGTAAGTTGTATAAAATCTTGTTTATAAAATGGATGAACTCATAGACATTCTAACTCCTGAAGGAAAATCAACAGGAAAAACTGCTTTAAAATCTGAAGCCCATAAAAATGGTTGGTTTCATGCCACTGTTCATATTTGGTTGTTTACTTCGGATGAAAAAATACTACTTCAAAAAAGAGCACTGACTAAGAAAGTTTTTCCTGGTTTATGGGATATTTCTGTTGCAGGACATGTTGGTGCAGGTGAAGACATTTTAACCTCGGCAAAAAGAGAAGTGTTTGAAGAAATTGGTTTACAATTAGATGAAAAAGACCTTATCAAAATTGGGCCAAGAATTCATCAAGTTTCTCATGCAAACGGAATTCAAGATAATGAACATCATCATGTTTTTATCGCTGAATTAAAAGTTCCTTTATCAAAATTAACTATTCAAGTAGAAGAAGTTGATGACATTAAGTTATATGATTTATCAATTCTAAAAAGCACAAAAAACCTAGAAAACATTTTGCTCCCAAGGTTTCATGAATATTATGTTTCTGTTTATGATAAGATTATAGAGAACAACAAAAGCTCAAATTAAAATGAAAAAAGGAAAAATTTTAAATTTATTTGAAGACAACAATGCTGGTCAAAATACAGAAGAAAAATATGCAACCCTTTTAGAAAAAATCATTTCACCTTTTACAAATGATTTTACTAAATTTAAATACCAAGAAGAATTTTTTGATATTGTTATTATCGCTTGAAATTTTGCCAATATAAAAAACCTTTTAGGCGAAAAGGAGTTTAAAGAAATAATATCATTTGCAAAAAATAATGATATTAATTATCCTTTAATAAAAAAGTTAATTGCTCACAAGCAATCAAAATTTAAAGAATTTACTAATTTTATTATTGATTTTGATATTGAAGAGATTAACGGCGTTTTAAAACTAACGGTAGTTACAGAAAAAGAAGATATATATATGATAGATCTGCTGATGGAGGGAACAGAAACAGAATCTAATAATGATGATTTTGGGGAAAATTATATAAATAGATCTGCAATTTCTTTAAAACCCTTACAACCTTTTATAAATTGGCACGACACAATTTATCCAGATTCTAAATTTGATGAATTAACTTTTAATGAAGTTAATATTTATTTAGTTAACAATAGTAATTATGAAGATATCGAAGCCTATTTAAAAAAGAAGTTCGATCGATATTTTATGATGGAATTAGATGGCTGGCACACCAATAAAAAAGAATGGCCACAAAGACGTAATTACAAAATGTTTAAAGAATGGTTTCGTATAGATATTTCTACTGCAGTTTATGATTTAGAAAAAACGCCTGTAAGTAAAAGTGAATAAAATTTCATTTCTCATTAAAAAGTAAAAAACCTTAAAAACGTAATGTCTTAAAGGTTTATTAATTATTGTTGTTCGGTTTACGTTAAGATTATTACACTGTCAAAAAATCAATCAGAACAATAAAGGTTATATTCTATTACAAGGTCTTCAATCCTATAGTTTAAATACGTTTTATCCTTAAAAACATCAGTAATATCTGAGCAATCTTTAAAATATTCTAAACTTTTTTTCTTGAAGTTTCCATTTAAATTCGTAGCTATATCTTCGTTTGCTCTTTTAATATAGGTAGTTGTAGATTTTGTTTTCTTATAAACTATATGTCTATTATTTAAATCATTTCCAATGGAAGTTGAATAAAACCCACCTACTTCCAATTCTTTATACATATTAACTTTTCCTTCTCTAATTAACTCTGCTAAAATTGGTTTTTGATTCGCATTAATTTTAATATAATCAAAAGTTTTAGTCATATTAAATCCATAAAAAACAATTCTTTTTATCATTAAAAATGTCCATTTATCTGGTTTATCATCCAATGAAATTCTAAACTTTATTTTATGGTTTTTAGTAACCATACCATAACCACTTAAAGTATCACCATCATTGAAAACTAAATCCGCTTTTTGAGTTTGAGAAAAACAAAAATTGGCGACAAATAATAGAAGTAGCAAAAATGATTTCATATTTATTAAGTTTACGATAAGATTATTGACCGCTTAGATTAAGCATTCTCCTCATTCTTCGTTCAAAATGACAATTTTACTATTTTACGACAGACAACCTAACTAAAAACTGTAACTATAAAAAGTCAACTTATTGCACTGGTTTCTCAAAAAACGAATCTCCTAATTTACCTTGACTAATTAATGGTAACGTAAATTCTGTTGCAGGCCCTGCTGGTTCTGTTGGCACTCCGTTTTCATCTTTTTTATACCAAGTAATTTCTTTTGGTAAAACCAATCCGTTTACATTTTCCCATTTATTATATCTGATAACATTGAATTTATCACTTGGTTTTTTAGATTTAAAAGTAACAGTATATTTTAACCATTCCATTTGATATGTTTTAGGATTATAATAAATGATATAATTATCATCTGGTGAAGTTCCTTTATCTGAGGCATAAGAGATTTTATACCCAGGATAATTTGTTCCTTCAAAAACTAAATCATCTACTTTACTATAACTAATTCCATCATCTGCCAACACAAAAGGCATTGCATAAAAGTAAAAATATAAATTATAATAAAAACTAGCGTTTCCTTTATAATCCCCTTTTGTTGCTTCATCTAACCAAACTTCCTTACCATTAAAACCTAAAGAATACTTTGGAGAATTAATTACAATTTTTCTTGATTTTAAATCTGAAGTATGCACTTCTTCTCCTTTATTAAAAGATAGAACTTGTGCATTTCTCCATGCTTTTATTCCTCCATGTTTTTCAAAGACCTTTCCTAATTCATTTGGGAAATTTTCTTTTTTAACTTCAACAATGGCTTCTTTTTTAACATCCTTTTTAGGTTCATTTTTACAAGAAACTGAAATCACAATAATTAATAATAAAAGTACTTTTTTCATAAATTGATAAATATTGGTTTTAATAAATTTTAAAGTCGGTTTTTAAATGAATCTTTACAAAATTATAGAAATATTTACTTGGATTCCCGTTTCCACGGGAATGACAATTTTAATGGTAATTCTTATTACTATTGAGTAATCGCGTTAGAGATTGAACGGTCTGTTTGAGCTCTTTTTTATTTTTCTTAAAAAAAGCGAGTAGTGAAAGCCCGTTAAAACGCCCAAAAAAATAAAATCTAAACGTTAAATTTTTGATTGATACGTATACAAATCAAAATACCTTCCTTTTGCAGCAATCAATTCATCATGGGTTCCTCTTTCTGCAATGCTACCAGATTCAATGACTAAAATTTGGTCTGCTTGCTTAATCGTACTCAATCTATGTGCAATTACAATCGTAGTTCTATCTTTTATTAATTCTGATAAACTTTGCTGAATTAAAGATTCGCTTTCTGTATCTAAACTAGAAGTTGCTTCATCTAAAATAATGATTTTTGGGTCTGCCAAAATAGCTCTTGCAATTGCTAATCTTTGACGCTGACCTCCAGAAAGTTTTACACCTCTTTCTCCGATTAAAGTATCTAAGCCATCATCAAATCTGTCAGTAAATTCATTTACATATGCAGCTTTTACAGCATTTTGTAATTCTGTTTCTGTTGCATTTGGTCTTGGAAATAAAATATTAGCTCTAATTGTTCCTTCAAACAAAAACTCATCTTGTAAAACAACACCTAAATATTTTCTATAACTAGATAGTTTTACTTTAGACATGTCTTGATTATCAACAGTAATTGTACCAGATTTCGGATTTAAAAAGGTTGCTGACAAACCAGCAATTGTAGATTTCCCTGAACCTGAACTACCAACCAAAGCGGTTACAGAGCCAGATGGAACTTTAAAATTGATATTATTCAACACTTCTTTTCCTTCTTCATATGCAAAAGACACATCATCAAAAATAATTTCTCCTTTAAGATCATCTAAAACAATCGTTCTCTCCTCATCATCTTCTTCCGCAGCCATATTCATTAATTCTTCGGTTCGGTCTAAACCTGCCAAAGCTTCCGTTAATTGACTACCAATATTACTCATTTGTACAATTGGCGCAACCATAAATGCTAGTAGAAATGTAAATTGAATAAAATCTCCAAAAGTCATTGTACCTTGAATCATATAATAACCACCAATTCCCATAACTCCAGTAGTTGCCAAACCAATTAAAAAGGTTGAAGAACTTGTCATTATTGCAGTTGCAGTCATACTTTTTTTAACATTCATAAAAATATCAGCAACTCCTTTTTCAAAAACTTCACTTTCTTGGTCTTCAGCATTAAAAGCCTTAATGACACGAATACCTCCTAAAGTTTCTGTTAAACGTCCTTTTACATCTGCATTAATTTTTCCTCTTGCTCTAAATATCGGACGAATGTATTTGAAAGATTTTAGTGCAATAATTCCGAAAATGGATAAAGGAACAAATGTAAAAAGTGTCATCCAAACATTCATTTTTATCAAAATAACTAACGTTACAATTGCGGTAAATGAACCACCAATTAATTGGACTAAACCTGTACCAATTAAATTTCGAACGCCTTCAACATCAGTCATAATTCTAGAAACTAATGCTCCAGATTTAGTATTATCGAAAAAACTAATCGGTAAAGACAAAACTTTCTTTTGTACTTGTGCTCTTAATTCTGATATTAAATATTGCGCCTGAATACTTAAGACTTTTGTCAATAAAAAAGACGTAATTGCTTGTACTAAAATAGCACCAATCACAATAAATATTAACGTATATAATTGACTATAATCTTTATTTGGCACAACCTCATCTAACAAGACTTTACTCTGTAATGGCAAAACAAAACCAGACAAACTGCGAATAATGATAAGAATTAAACCTAAAAACACGATATTCCTTCTTGGCCAAATAATTGTTTTAAAAGCTTGTTTTAAGGTAACTTTTGGTTTGGTTTTACTTTTTTTTGATTCTTTTAAGTGCTGCATATATAATATTGAATTTCAAATGTAAGTGATTTGTATGTGTCAATTTATATGCCACACAAAAGAACATGACATTTTAACAAAAATAACTCAAACTACATTTCTCATTACCTATAATTACGAATTTATTTTTATCCAATAAAAACTATATTTAATTAGCACAAAAGATCATTTAACTCACAAATACGTTAACCTTATTACTTACCTTAGTGTTTATGAACACAATAGCAGAACGCATCTACGATTTCCTAAAAAACTTTCCACCTTTTAGTATGCTATCTAAAGAACAATTATTACCTATTTGCAAGGCTATAAATGTAGAATATTTAGAAAAAGAAGTAGATTTATTTATTACTGGTAATCCTGTTGAAAACAAATTCTATATTGTTAAAGACGGTGCTATTGGTTTATTTCAAGAAGAAACAAATGCTTTAGTCGATAAATGTGATGAAGGTGATATTTTTGGATTACGTGCTTTAATGCGAAAGGATACTTATAAATTAAGCGCAAAAGCAATAGAAGAAAGCATTGTATATAGTATTTCATTACAATTATTTGAAGAATATATTGCCACAAATACTGAAGCTAGTAGGTATTTATTGTCAAGTTTTGTTTCAAATACTAGATATATAGAATCTAATAATTTAAGTGATGTAAAACCTATAGAAACCATTCAAGAATTTTCTGAAGAACAATCTGCAGATTATTCTAAAAACCCAATACAATGTTCAATAGAAACGAGTATTAAAGCAGCCGCATTAATAATGACCAATAAACGTGTAGGCTCTATTATTATTACCGAAAAAATGAAACCTATTGGTATCATAACCGATAAAGATTTACGAACAAAAATTGCAACTGGTTTAGTTTCTATTGAAGAACCTGTTTCTAAAATCATGTCATTCCCGGTAATTACGTATCCTGAAAACATTACCATTGCTGAAGCACAAATAGCAATGATTAAACATGGAATTACACATTTATGCATCACAAAAGATGGAACACCAAACTCAGAACTTACAGGTCTATTATCGGAACATGATATTGTCGTAATTCGTGAGAATAACGCTTCTGCTTTAGTTAAAGAAATTAAACGAGCAAGTACTTTTAAACAATTACAGCACATTAGAGAACGTGCTCAAAAAATATTAAATCGTTACTTAGAACAACAAATACCAATTACATTTATAACCAAAATAATATCTAGTATTAACGATAGTATTACAAGACACATTATTGATTTGGCTTTGGCTGAAATGCCTACTCCTGCTCCAACTTCGTTTGCTTGGTTAGCTATTGGAAGCCAAGGTAGAGAAGAGCAATTACTGCTTACAGACCAAGATAACGCCATCGTTTTTAATGATGTTTTAGAAAGTGAGTATAAAAATACGCAACACTATTTTTTAACGCTTTCAAAAAAAATAAATGCAGGTTTAGAAATTGTTGGTTTTGAATTATGCCCTGCGAACATGATGGCAAGTAATCCAAAATGGTGTTTATCAGCAAGTCAATGGAATCAACAATTTAAATCTTGGATTGTAACTCCAGATCAAGATAATTTAATGTTATGTACAATTTTCTTTGATTTTAAATTTGTTTACGGTGATAAAAAATTAGTAGAAACCTTGACCAAAGGTATTTTTAAAACGATAAAATCTCATGAAATATTTTTAAATTTCTTAGGGATAAATGCCTTAAAGAATCCACCTCCTTTAAGTTTCTTTAGACAATTTTTGGTAGAACGTGATGGTGAACATAAAGACCAATTTGATATAAAAGCACGTGCAATGATGCCTTTGGTTGATGCTGCTCGTTTATTAATGCTGTCGAAAAATATAAATACACCTAAAAATACGATTGTCCGTTATGACAAACTATCGGAACTAGAGCCACAAAATAAAGAGATATACGTTGCTTGTAGTAAGGCTTTTAAAAACTTACTTCGCTATAGAACTCAACAGGGTTTATTACATAACGATTCTGGGCGATTTATTGATTTAGAGACTTTAAGTAAAGCCAATCGTTTAGAATTAAAAAGCTGTTTTAAAGCCGTAAAAGAGGTACAAGATTTAATTGAAACAAGATTTAAACTTTCACATTTCTCATAATATGAATTGGTTTAAAAAAAAGACATATCCTACATTCTGGAAATCGTATATTGAATCTTTTAAAGAAAAACAAAACACCTCTTTAGAAAACATACGCTTTGTAGTTTTTGATACTGAGACAACAGGATTAGACACAAAAAAAGATCGAATATTATCTATAGGAACAATCACTGTTACTCGAAATATTTTAAAAGTTTCAGATGGTTTAGAATGTTATTTAAAACAAGATTTATTTAATGCTGAAACCGTAAAAATTCATGGTTTATTAAAAGAAGGAACTTATAAAAAAGTAAGTGAAGAAGAAGCAATCATCCTATTTTTAGCACATATTAAAAATTCTGTTTTAGTAGCTCATCATGCTGCTTTTGATATCGCAATGATCAACCAAGCTTTAAAACGTTTAAACCTACCAAAACTAAAAAATAGAGTATTAGATACTGGACATTTGTTCAAGAAAACAAAATTAGATACTTCAAAAAAACATTTTAGTTTAGATCAGTTATCACTAAGGTTTAATATTCCGTTACATGACAGACACACTGCTTCTGGTGATGCATTTATAACAGCATTATTATTAGTAAAGTTAATTGGTTTGTTAAAGAAAAACACCTCCAACTTATCTTTAAACTATTTATTACAAAGCAATAACAGAACTGGCCTTTTATAAAAAAAAGCGCTTTTTAAAAAGCGCTTTTTAAAAATTAATTATTATAAATAATTATAATCTATTATCAATAATACTTTGTACAATTTCAGGATTTAGAAGTGTACTTGTATCTCCTAAATTCTCCATCTCATTACAAGCAATTTTACGCAAAATACGTCTCATAATTTTTCCAGAACGTGTTTTTGGTAATCCATCAGAGAATTGGATTTTATCTAATTTTGCAATTGGGCCAATTCTATCCGTAATTAGTTGATTGATTTCTTTTTTCAAGTTATCATGATTTCTGTATTCACCGGAATCTTTTAGTGTAATATATCCATATAAAGCACTTCCTTTAATATCATGAGGGAAACCAACAATAGCAGATTCTGCAATTGCAGGATGTTCATTTATTGCATCTTCTATTGGCGCAGTTCCTAAATTATGACCAGAAACAATAATTACATCATCTACTCTACCTGTAATTCTGTAATACCCAACCTCATCTCTTAAAGCTCCATCACCCGTAAAATACATACCATCATATGCTGAAAAATAGGTTTCTTTATAACGTTCATGATTTCCCCAAATAGTTCGTGCCATACTTGGCCATGGGAATTTTATACACAATCTTCCATCTACTTGATTGTCTTTTATTTCTTTTCCGTTTTCATCCATTAAAGCAGGTTGAATCCCAATAAAAGGTAAAGTTGCATAGGTTGGTTTTGTTGGAGTAACATAAGGAATTGGTGTAATCATCATTCCTCCTGTTTCTGTCTGCCACCAAGTATCAATAATCGGACTTTTTTTCTTTCCAATATGGTCATTATACCAGTGCCACGCCTCTTCATTAATTGGCTCACCTACAGAACCTAAGACTTTTAAAGATGATAAATCATATTTATCAACCAATTCTGTTCCATGTTTTGCCAAAGCTCTAATTGCTGTTGGTGCCGTATAAAACTGATTTACTTTATGCTTTTCTACTATTTCCCAGAATCGTCCAAAATCAGGATAACTTGGCACTCCTTCAAATAAAACAGTAGTTGCTCCATTTGCTAATGGTCCATAAACAATATAAGAATGACCTGTAATCCAACCAATATCAGCAGTACACCAATACACATCGTTTTCTCTATATTGAAAAGCATTTTTAAATGTATACGCTGTATACACCATATAACCAGCAGTAGTATGTACCATTCCTTTTGGCTTCCCTGTAGAACCTGAAGTATATAAAATAAACAACGGATCTTCTGCATTCATAATTTCTGCTTCACAGACTGTAGATGCTTTATCTAATAGAGGTTGCAACCATTGGTCACGACCTTCTTTCATATTGATGTCAGTATTTATTCTTTTTGCCACCAAAACTGTTTTAACACCTGGACAACTTTCTAAAGCTTCATCAACAATTCCTTTTAAATCTATTGATTTTTTTCCTCGATAAGAACCATCAGAAGTAATCACCATTTTACAGTCAGAATCATTTATTCTTGTTGATAATGCTGTTGATGAAAAACCAGCAAAAACAACAGAGTGAATGGCACCAATTCTTGCACAGGCTAAAGTTGCAATTGCTAATTCCGGAATCATAGGAACATAAATACAAACTCTATCTCCTTTTTGCACTCCGTTTTCTTTTAAAACATTTGAAAACTGATTTACTCTTTCGTGCAATTGCTTATAAGAGATATGTTCTGCTGCTTCCTTCGGATCATTGGGTTCAAATAAAATTGCTGTTTTATCGCCTCTTGTTGCCAAATGTCGATCAATACAATTTTCGGTAATGTTTAATTGAGCTCCTTGAAACCATTTAACTTCTGGCTTAGAAAAATCCCACTCTAAAACTTTGTCCCATTTTTTTCTCCAGACAAAGTGTTCTTCAGCTATTTCTTCCCAAAAATTTTCTGGTTCTCTAATAGATTTTCTATAAACTTGATAATATTCTTCTAAATGTTTGATGTGATAATTACTCATAATTTAAGTTTATTTTATAATAGCTTAATATCCTGTAAGCTAATTAATTTCTTTTACTTATTATATTTTTTTCTACAAATAACAAATTGTTAAGTATTAATAACATTATTGATTTTGTAAACAGCTTCAATTTCACCTATAATGGCAACATCGTCTATTGTTGATGGAATGTTAAAATACTTATCATCGGCTATATTTCTAAGTAGTTTTCTTAAAATTTTACCACTTCTAGTTTTTGGTAATCTTTCTACAACTAAAACATCTCTAAAAGAAGCTACAGCACCGATTTCTTTTCGTACTTCTCCAATTATTTCTTTCTGGATAACATCGTTTCCATCATTTTTACCTGATTTTAAAACCACTAATCCTAAAGGTTTTTGGCCTTTTAACTCGCAATGAATTCCAAAAACAGCACATTCTGCAACTGATTTATGTGAGGCTACAATTTCTTCCATTTCTGCAGTAGACAATCTATGCCCTGCTACATTTATAATATCATCTACTCTACCCGTTATAAAAACATAACCATCTTCATCTTTATAACCTCCATCACCTGAAAAATAATAGCCCGGAAATTTATTTAAATACCCTGCTTTAAATCGTTCTTGATTCCCCCAAAGACTTGTTAAAGTTCCTGGTGGTAAAGGTAATTTCACAGCTACAAATCCTTCTACAGAAGATTGCACTTCTTTACCTTCTTCATTTAAAATGACAATATCATAACCACAAACAGGAAAACTAGCTGAACCTGGCTTTACTTCTTGCAAACCAACACCAACCATATTTGCTAACATTGGCCAACCACTTTCTGTTTGCCACCAATGATCTATAACAGGAACTTTTAAATGCTGTTGTGTCCAATTTAGTGTAGCCACATCACAACGTTCACCTGCTAAAAATTGATACTTTAAACATGATAAATCATATTTCTTCATAAACTCTCCATCTGGGTCTTCCTTTTTTATAGCCCTTATTGCCGTTGGTGCTGTAAACATCACTTTTACATTATGCTCACTAATCACTCTCCAAAAAGTAGAGGCATCAGGTGTTCTTATCGGTTTTCCTTCAAAAAGAATCGTGGTATTTCTATTTAATAAAGGTGCATAGACAATGTAACTATGACCTACTACCCAACCAACATCACTGGCTGCCCAAAATGTTTCTCCTTTTTCTAAACCATACACATATTCCATAGAAAATTTTAATGCAGTTGCATAACCTCCTGTATCTCTAATAACTCCTTTTGGCTTCCCAGTTGTACCTGAAGTGTACAAAATATAAGATGGATGTGTCGATTCTAAAGAGATTGCAGGAATTGAAACCGATTTTTTTACTAAATTTTTATAATCTACATCATACTCTTTCTGAGATATCTCTACACCTAATTCTCTATCGAAAACAATTACATCTTTTGGTTTATAAGTTGCTTGAATTATAGCTTCATCTACAAATGGTTTGTATGGAATAATTTTACTTATTTCAATTCCACTTGAAGCTGTAATAATAGCTTTTGGTTCACAATCATCAATTCTAATAGCTAGTTCATGAGGCGCAAACCCTCCAAAAACCACGGAATGTATGGCTCCAATTCTAACACAGGCTAACATTGCATAAATAGCTTGAGGAATCATTGGCATATATATAATTACCGTATCTCCCTTTGTTAAGCCTAAACTATGTAAACCACCAGCAAGTTTTGACACCTCATCATGCAAAGCATCAAAAGTTATATATTTTTTTGTATTAGTTACTGGTGAATCATAAATGATTGCATTTTGTTTTCCAAAACCATCTTCTATATGCTTATCTATACATAGGTAACTTAAGTTTAATTCACCATCTTCAAACCATTGAAAATAATCATCATCATTTTTAGACAATATAATTTCTGGTTTTTTAAACCAATCTATTTTTTCTGATTGTGTTTTCCAAAATTTGGAAGGATCATCTATACTTTCTCTATAAAAGTCTTGGTAGATCATACCTTAGTTTTATTGAGGTTAAACAAGCCAAACCAATTTGGATTTAAAACTTTGGCTTTAATTAAAAACCAAATGAAGGCCACAAAAGAGAGTCCTATTAATAAAGAAAACAAAGGTGTTATTGGTAATTCATTCTGAATTTTAATTCGAAAATACAATGTACCAACAATGTAGATACTTATAAAAATATCTGAAATTAAAGGATTTACTTGAAATTTCATTTTTTTAAACTTTAATTAAACAAGGTTTGTTTGCACACAAAACTATTTAATCAATTAGTTCAAATATCTCTGAAACTATTTTTTTAATAGAAAACGGTTTAATTAAATACTTATCTGCACCTAACGCTAAACCTTTTTCAATATCTGATGTTCTATTTTTTGCTGTTAAAAAAGCAACTTTAATATGCTTTAAATTTTCGTTACTTCTAATATGTTTTAATGTTTGATATCCATCTACATTTGGCATCATAATATCTAACAAAATAACATCTGGCTTTTGATGTTCTAAAATCTGAATTGCTTCATTACCATCTCTTGCAATAAGAACCTCTAAACCTTTTTTTTTAAAGGTATATTCTAAGGTCATTACAATATTTGGCTCATCGTCAACAATTAAAATTTTTTTCTTCATTCTTTACGCGTACAATTTAGTTAAAAGGTAGCTTAAATCCAAAAATTGTACCTCTTTTATTTGTTTTTTCTATCCAAATCTCTCCTTTATGCATTTCTATGATCTGTTTACTTATCGCTAACCCCAATCCACTACCTTGTGGTTTTATTGTATTTTGATTAATTGACTGAAAAAATTTATCAAAAATGTATGCTTTATCTTCTTCGATTATACCCTTGCCATTATCTTCTACATAAATACTATGATAAAAATTTGATTTATTAAAACTAACTTTTATAATTCCATTTTGAGGCGGACAAAATTTTATCGCATTAGACAATAAATTGGTTAACACTTGTAAAATACGATCCTCATCATACATGAACTCTATATTATCCAATTCAGAAAAAATTATTTCTATTCCTTTTTTGCGAGCGATTTGATTAATACTATTGATTGCCTTTTCTACAGTTCTATTAATGAGGTTTCTTTGCAACTCTAAATGATCTCTACCTGTTGATAATTTTTCAAAATCTAAAATATTATGAATTAATCTTGATAACCTATCTGAATCTTGTAAAATATTCTTTAAAAACTGAGTTTTTATTTCAGACTCCATCTCTTCATCATCTAAAATTAGTTCTGTAGCAGCTCGTATTCCTGTAATTGGCGTTTTAAGTTCGTGAGCAACGGTATCTAAAAACTCATCCTTTTGAAGATCTTTTTTAATTAAATTTTGATTTGCTTCTTTTAACTGATCTGTTAAAGTAAATAATTCATCCGATTTTTCTTTTAGTAATTTATTATTTGCATTCGCTTCTTTTGATTCTTCTAAAATCTTTAAAACCTCAACCAAACTTATTTCTTCTTCTTTGACTACATTATCTATTAATATTTTTGCGGATGCACTACCAATACTTCCTGTTAATAGTTTTTTAGAAAAATTAATTAATCTTGCATCGGCAAGCTGTGTGTTTTGTGGGAGTTTATATTTAGTAAAAAAGATACTTAAGGCTCTTTGCGCTCTTTTTTCACCTAAAAACTTAATTAAAATATTTTTTATATCAGCAACATAAGCTTCTCCTTTCCATACTAAAGCCCCATCTTGTAAAGTAGCATAATTCTTACTATCTACATACATTTCCGCATAATTACGTTCTCTATAATTCCCTTTAAAAAGTAGGGAAAGCACCAAATATGTTATCGTATTTATTGATAAACTCCAGAAAAAAGCATGCGCCGGTGGACTTAAAAAATCAATACCAAATAAAGCATAAGGTTTTGTAAATGATAAATTAAAAATTCCGTTATCAGTAAAAGAAGAAGACCCTGTAAAAACTTCTATTGTAAATGGTAAAATTAACGTGTAGGAAGTTATTAAAAACCCAATAATTATTCCAGTAATCGCTGCTCTAGATGATCCTCTATTCCAATAAAGACCGATAAAAAAAGAGGGTGCTAATTGAGCAATAATAACAAAAGAGATTAAACCGATAGAATAAAGAGACAATTCTATAGAAAAATTAATATAGAAAAAGTACGCTAATATAATAATCAAGAAAATAGAAAATCTTCTTATGGTAAGAATATATTTTGCATTTTTTTCAGGGTGATTTTTTATAAACTTTTCTAAAAACCCATAAGGGATAATTAAATTATTACTAATCATTGTTGAAAGTGCTAGTGTAGACACAACTACCATAGATATTGCTGCAGAAAATCCTCCTAGAAAAACTAATAACGCTAAAAACACATTTCCGTTTTCTAACGGTAATAACAACGTATAATACTCAGCATTTACAGTATCACCAAATGTTAATTTCCCCGCCCAAGCAATATAAATAACAAAAACATTAAACAATAAAAGATATAAAGGAAATAACCATATTGCCTTTTTTAAATGTTTCTCTCGATTGTTTTCGATGATAGAAACTTGAAATTGTCTTGGTAATAAAAAGATAGCTATGAATGATAACATAATCATAAACATCCAATTTAATCCATTCTCAAAACTACCAATTGTAGTCAACTTATTAAAATCCTTTACCGTAGAAACCTTGTTATAAATATCCTCTGTACCATCAAATAAAACATAAGTTGCGTAGATACCTATTACTAGGAAAAATATTAATTTTAATATGGATTCAAAAGCTACTGATGCAACAAGCCCTCTATGTTTTTCTGATGCATCCGTTTTTTGTGTACCAAAAAAAGTAGCAAAAACAGCCAATAAAACAGCGATATAAAAAGTTGAATCATCTAAGATATTGGTGGACACATAGCTAGTCTCATCAATCATAATTTCAAAAGTTTCTGAAACAGCCTTTAATTGTAATGCGATGTAAGGTACAATTCCTAAAAAACAAATTATAGTAACTAACCCTCCTAAAAAACGATTATTCCCATATCTAAGAGAAATAAAATCTGCTATTGAAGAAATTTTTTGCTGCTTAGAAATTTTAATTATTTTTCTTAAAACAACAATCCATAAAGGAGAAGCAATAACTGGACCTAAATAAATAGGCAAAAAACTAATACCTGAATTTGCTGCAATCCCTACACTTCCATAATATGTCCATGCAGAACAATAGACAGCTAATGACAATGTGTATACATATGGATTATTTACCCATTTACTCTTAGAATTTTTTTCTGCTTTATAGGCGATAAAAAAAAGAATGGATAAATAAGAAATGATAATAAAAAACAAGAAGTAATTACTCATAATGTTTTTTTAGAACCGTGTAAGAGATTAAAATTGAAATGAGCCAAATTGAAAATATTGAAAAATATAATGTAGGAATTCCCAAAACAGCTCCTTCCAAATTAAAAATTAATATGAATGGAATGTTAAAAATTAATAGCAGTACAATTGAGAGTACCACTAATTTTTGTTCATGTCTTTTTTTCATTTCTAAATATAAAAGTAATAAAAAAAACAGCATCATAATAAAATGATACTGTTTTTAACTATTAACCTAATTAACCTTTACTTTTTTATCCACTTTTTTAATGATCTGTAGCTTCTCCAGCACCAGATGGAATTCTAATATTTTCTACTAAATCTTGAACGTATTCTGGTGGAGCAGGCGTCATTCTTGAAACTACCACAGAAATTATAAAGTTTACAAACATTGCAACTGTTCCAAAACCTTCTGGTGAAATACCAAACCACCATTCGCTTGCAGGTGGCTTGTCTCCTAACCAACCTAGTTTAAATTTAGCCATATAAAAAAACATTAATGCTAATCCAACAGCCATACCAGAGATAGCTCCTTCTTTATTCATTCTTTTATCAAAAATACCTAAAACAATTGCTGGAAAAAATGATGCAGCTGCTAAACCAAAAGCTAACGCAACCACGGCGGCGACAAACCCTGGTGGATTTATTCCGAAATAACCCGCCACACAAACCGCAACTGCTGCACTTAAACGCGCTGCTAACAGCTCTGATTTTTCACTAATCTTAGGCATAAAAATTTTCTTTAATAAATCATGAGAAACAGAAGATGCAATTACTAAAAGCAACCCTGCTGCTGTAGATAATGCGGCAGCTAAACCACCAGCACCAACAAGAGCAATAACCCAATTTGGTAACCTTGCAATCTCTGGATTAGCCAATACCATAATATCTCTATCAATGGTTAACTCATTATTCTTAGTATCTGCTAAATACTGAATTACTCCATCTTTATTTTTATCCTCAAAATTTAAAAGACCTGTTTTTTCCCAGTTTCCAAACCATTCTGGCATTTCTTCATACTTTTTCTCACTAACAGTTTCTATTAAATTAACTCTAGCAAAAACAGCTACAGCAGGAACAGTTGTATATAAAATAGCAATAAATAATAATGCCCAACCTGCAGATTTACGTGCATCCCTTACATTTGGTACTGTAAAAAATCGTACAATTACGTGCGGTAATCCAGCTGTACCTGCCATTAATGCTAATGTAATTGCAAACACATCAATCATAGATTTACCTCCCGATGTATATTCATGAAAACCAAGTTCTCGATGTAAACCATCTAATTTATCTAATAAATAAACGCCATCTTCTCCTGCTCCCCCCATACCTAATTGAGGTATTGGATTACCTGTCATTTGAATTGAAATAAATATTGCTGGCACCATAAAGGCAAAAATAAGTACACAATATTGTGCAACTTGTGTATATGTAATACCTTTCATACCACCTAGTACAGCATAGAATAATACAATTGTCATACCAATATATACACCTGTATTTATATCTACTTCTAAGTATCTAGAAAACACAATACCTACACCTCTCATTTGCCCTGCAACATATGTAAATGAAACAATTAACGCTGCAATAACCGCAACTATACGTGCTACATTAGAGTAATATCTATCTCCAATAAAATCTGGAACGGTAAATTTTCCAAACTTTCTTAAATATGGTGCTAATAACAATGCTAAAAGCACGTATCCACCCGTCCATCCCATTAAATAAACAGAACCATCATAGCCCCCAAAGGACACAATACCTGCTAACGAAATAAATGATGCAGCAGACATCCAATCTGCGGCTGTAGCCATACCATTAATAATTGGAGGCACTCCACCTCCTGCTACATAAAATTCTTTTGAAGACCCTGCTCTAGCCCATATTGCAATACCTATATATAAGGCAAATGATAATCCGACTAAAATCCACGTCCATGTTAATATCCCCATGTTATTTATATTTTGTTATATTTTTAATTAGTTTTATTCGTCTACACCGTATTTCTTATCAAGCTTATTCATTAGTTTCATATAAACAAATATGAGCACTACGAATACATAGAGAGAGCCTTGTTGAGCAAACCAGAAACCAAGTTTAAATCCTCCCAATTTTATGGTGTTTAATTGTTCTACTAATAGAATTCCAAAGACAAAGGAAACTAGAAACCAGATAGAAAGCAGAATTGCTAAATACCTTAAGTTTTCTTTCCAATACTTTTTCATTTGTGTTTTGTTCGACATAGTTTTAGTTTTTATTATAGATAAATCATTGCTTGTAAAGTTAAACTGCTTGTTGAAGTGCCATAATCTTGGTTTTTATATTCTAATGTTAATTTAGAATTATGACCACTCATATAAGCATTAATACCTAAACCTAAAATATTTCTATTATTAGAAGTTGCATCATAACTACTGCTACCATAAGAAGCATAAGGTTGAAACCTAGTTTTTGTTGTATCACCAGAAAGAACATAACCTACATGCGTATAAATCATACTTCCTGTACCATAAGCACTATATAAATAATTTTCTCCATAGTCATTAGACTGATACGTTGTATAAGCAGTAATCGCACTTCCATCATCACCTATTGGTGCATCATAAAAAGCATCAATAGCAAAAATGGAAACATCTTCACCTACTAGATTACCACTCTCCAATTTTACTGTTCCTTTAGGATGCATGAAAAAACCAGCTCCTATATTAAACACTTTTTTTCCACCTAAATAAGTTCCTACTTTAAATGGTAAAAAGTTTGATTCTTGATCTAATAAATGATACTCAAAGTATCCTGCAAAAGTTTTTCCAGAATCTTTAGTTCCTAACAAATTTGCTCCTCCATAAACTGCTTCACCATTTAAAGGTGCTCTTGCATCTAAACCATTTACAATTGCATCATTTATAGCAACTCTATATTGTAGTTTTCCAAATTTCCCTTTCATGAATACACCAATATGTCTTGCGAATTGATCTGACAATCCAATAGTTGCCCAAGACTGACGGTTATTATCTAACGTCATCATATTTAATGTACTTTGATTATTTAATCTAGAAATACCATTAAAATAATGTAGACCTGCACCAACGGCATGGTCTTTACCTACACTGTATTGTGCCCAAGCATCGTGAAGGAAAATTTGAGACCCAGTTCCTTTACCTGTAGGTGAAAGTGTACCTGAATTCAAGCTATTTAAACCGAAATGAGTTAAGATTAAAAATTTATCAGTAATCTGAGAGAACATTAAAACTCTTGCTCTTCTTAAATTAAAACTTGTTTTACTAGACGTTGCAGCAGCATCATTATTATAAATTCCTTGTACTTGTGCCCAAGAAATTATACGAAGATACTTTTTACCATCTTCATCAAATTTTATTTTAAGCCCTCCTTTATAATCAGGAGAACCTTGTGAATACATTACTTGTAGGGACAGGAAAAAGACACCTAATAGTAATGTTTTAGTCGTTTTGTTCATTTTTTTTTAATTTAGGTTAGTTAAAAATAGTTTTGTGTGCTCCACTAAATTCTAACTAATTACGATTATAAAAAAAAATGATATACTAAATTGGTAAATAAATATAGTTACTCTTTAAAACGCTCCCATTTTATCAACATAAACTTATCTCCTAATTCCGTTATAATTAAACCAGAACCGACTAAATCAGATGGATTTTTAAAATAATTAGACAACTCACTTGCATTTAATATTTTATAAGTTGGATGATAATTTCCGTTGTAAGGCCTTTTAATATTATATTTTTTAACCCAATTTAAAACACTTACATGAGATACACCTAGAATACGCTCTATCTCCCGATACGTTAATCCTTCTAAATATAATTGTAATGCTTTGTTAACATAATAATCATCAATCTTCTTCCCAAGCTTATTAACTGTAAAGAAATACGAACAATCTTTGCATTTATAACGCTGTCTATTATTTACAACTCCACTCTTTATATACCTATCAGAACTACAGTTTGGACATAAATTTATTTTCATATATATAAAATTAGCATAAATATATCAATTTAGCAAATTAATTTTAACTAAATACCTAACAAACAGCACAAAACCTATAACGTCATTGAAAATTTAGTATACTTCTTTAAAAAAATCACAAAAACTTATAAAAGCTCAATTTATAATTTACTTTTGCCCTTGATGACTTATGACCTTATAATAGAATCCTTATTTTACAATTGGCATATTGTATTTTTATTTTTCATTGTAGCAGTACTCTACTCTTCTGTAGGTTTTGGTGGCGGGTCTAGTTATTTAGCTATTTTAGCTTTAACAGGAATTATTTTTACTCAAATAAGAGCAACTTCTCTACTCTGCAATATTGTGGTTGTTTTGGGAAATGTTCTCTTATTTCATCAACAAAAAGAAATAAATTGGAAAAAAGTTTTTCCACTCATTCTATTTAGTATTCCTTTTGCATACTTGGGTGGATTCTTAAAAATAAGTCAACAGTTCTTTTTTATTCTATTAGGATTTACACTCTTATTTGCGGCAATTACTATGTGGGTTTCTAAAAAGTTAATTTCTTCGGATAAAAAACCCATCAATATAAAACTCACTAAAAATGCAAGTTTCGGAGGTATTATTGGCTTTATTTCTGGAATGATCGGAATTGGAGGCGGTATTTTTTTAGCTCCACTTC
>JQIA01000121.1_pt1 | contig 34376 bp, 38 predicted proteins | sample 811431 | NCBI WGS metagenome assembly JQIA01 (sample SAMN02998118, study PRJNA258478) | marine sediment metagenome | biome: marine; feature: seafloor; material: sediment; isolation source: oil-polluted sediment collected from 3 locations (0.5 km, 0.7 km and 0.9 km)... | place: USA: Gulf of Mexico ...
TCTTGCGAAACCATTGTCCTCTCAATGGTCAATACTTGACAATTATCTGGTAAATCTTTCGGTAAGATAGCCCGGGTCAATATTGCTGTCCCGATCCCTTTTGAAACCATGGAAAGCAGCATTTCAGGATGTGGGCTTTCAAAACGTGGAACAAGGTCGTGGCCAAGGATAGCCAATTCTGCATCTAGCATATTGCGAACTGAACTTGACTGGTCGAGTAACAATAAAGGCAATTGAGAGAGTTCTTTCAACGTCAACGTCCCCACAATATTATCAACCATTTCTTCAGGAACAACTGCAATGATCGGGCAATCATCGATCAATGTAAAATCAATATCCTCAGTGCCCACCATAGGGCCTATCGCAAAATCAGCCTTTGAAGCCTGAACGACATCTCCTAATTCAGAGGACGGAAATATACTTAGTTTTATGGATATTTCAGGATGTTCTTGCGCATAAGCACCTATCACCCTCTTCATAAAAGACGAAGAGCCAATCGAATTTGAACAGGCAACTAATATGCGGTTTCTATTACTCTCCATAGAACCATGAATATTTCGAATACATTTATCAACTAACTGCAATGCTTCTTGAGAAGCTTCTAGAAAGTGCTCTCCATGTCTAGTAAGCGACACAGTTCTTGTTGTGCGTTGAAGCAGGTCAAACCGTAATTGCTCCTCAAGCTGCTTAATCTGGGTACTAACTGCAGATTGGGACCTAAATGTTAGCTCAGCTGCGCGCTTAAAGCTTCGGTGTCTTGCCACAAGGCAAAATGTTTGGATTAACTTCAAATTTACATCAGTCATAGGTGCAAAATTTGAAGCTAGAGAGCTATGGTCTTTTGCGGTTTGCGTCACAATCCTGACCGTATCAGAAGCAAGAGAGGTTTTACTGATAATCGAATTCACAGTCACGCCTCCCAAGGACAATACATTAGAAGGCTCCCATTTAAGTATCCTACAAACACCATAGTTGCGGAATCGTGTTTGAGCCTTCTTTAAGTGCAGCATGATAATTATCTACAACTCATAAGGATAATACTGAAGAGAACGTGTTCGTATCGCCTGAAAATGAATAAAGGTAGCCTTTATCGGCCATTTGATCTGCCAAACAGATCAATACGTCATATCAACATATCAGATGGCCGGTCTCCATCCGGCTATCACCGCGCGCGTTATCAATGTTTTAAAATACTATATTTAATTGATGATAAAGACTTTAACTCGTTATTCTACTCTTTCTATTTCATCGTGAACTTTATCTCAAACAACGTATTCTTAATAATTGACGTCGCCACGCCGCAACTCTGTGGGCGTCATCCCAAAACGTAATTTAAATCTTTCGGTAAATCGGGATTGTGATTTATACCCAACAGCATCAGCAACACGCAAAATCGTCCATTTTGTTTCCTGAACCAGCCGCAAACTGGTCATAAGTCGCATCTCTTCCAAAAGCTCGCGAAAACCAGTCTCTTCTACAAGGAGTTTTCGGCGTAAGACGGTCTCACTCATACCAATCTTCTTACAAACTTCAGCACATCTCCAATCTTTTGATGGATCCATATAAAGGATTTGAACCACCCTTTGGCGAAGACTTGGATTCCTTCCCAAAAGTAAATTCCCTGCTACTCCCGATTGCGCGAAAAGTAACAGAAGTTCTATTAAGCGATGCCTCTGAATTTGCGTTGAACCGGGATATCGACGACTCCAATTCAACCATTGCAGAACCCACTCTAAAATACCGTCGCTAATTTTTGAATTCCAGTTTGGTTCCATCACCCAACTGTCCATGGATTTACCATAAAGATATTGAAATTGAGTGACTGTATCAAGATCGAAACGGATACCTAACCCTTGATACTCTCCTGTCTTTTCGTCCGGGAATTTCGCCATCCAGACTTTTACGTCTGCGGGCACGATTAACATTTGTCCAGCCTGTGCTATGGTAACGTTATTCCCAACGTGAATTTCTTTCCGTCCAGATATAACCATTAAGGCCGCAGGTTGATTGAAAACCACAGAAGATATTTTCTGCGGTTTTGTACAAAATTGAACACCCAATTCACAACTAATCAAATCGCTTTCAGGTCTTCCACGGCGGTACTGAAGCTCTGCCCAGAGTTGGGAAAGCAGGTCATTCTTCGGCGAATTCAGGTTTTGCAAATCTACCAGCTTTGGTCGCATTTTCATCTTTATCTCCTACAACTCCCGCGAGCTTATCGGAATTTAACACATTTCTCATTCCGAATTTATTCAATTTGGATCATCGAGCAATGCAGGCGGAAAATTGACCGTTAAAGGCGAAACTTACCTACTCAGCGCCAATAATTGCTAATTTGAGCTTATAAATCATCCAAAAGCAGTTTTCTCATTAAATGGGTGGCACATGGGAACTGCAATATTCTTAATCACATATAGTAAAGTGAAGGAAGTTATATTCCTTTAAATCTCACCGCTTAGCCATCTGATCGGTAAATTTTCTTTGAAACATATTGTGATCAATTGGATCTGAATGGAAATAAATATCACAACTATGCCACACACATAAATACGTTGAATTGCATAGCTTTTATTGCCTTCCTGTTCACTTGAAACAAGCTGAATTCGTGTGTCTCCTAGAGCCATATCACAACGATATGGAAAGGCTCTTTGCAGATGAAACCAACCACCCTTTTGATAGGACAGGCGGCTATCGTGACCGGTACGATTACCGGCACGTTATGAGCGTCGACCCAATGGGCTGCCTATAAGCTTGGCTATCAGATGGGTCTGGGTGACCCGTGGTTTTCACTTTCCGGTAGTTCCTTCTATTACCCGTGGCGGTTAAGGCCCATTAAAGTAAAGTAAAGTGAATGAAGATGAAGCAGCCCGTAAGCAGGAACCAAAGGGAAAGATCAGAAATTTGAATCTTGGCAGCCGCGCCAACAAGCAAAGCCGCTGCCCCATAAACCCCCATCATCCATGAATATTTCAAAGAGCCGAAAATCCCCTGTTGTGACCATTTCGTATGGAAATAGACCAAAACAAATGCTGTGCTTTCCATAAGCCACGCTAGTACTCCAAATACTCAATTCTGTCCCACAAGCGCTGACGTTAGACAGATCAGCGTTCGTTATCGGGCCCGGTGCAATGGACATAAAGGTTGTTTTCGCCGACACGCACCATCTTCCCAGGAGCTTTGATAAAAGATACTTCCCAGACGCTGGCGATGGCTTGAAAACCCGCTGCACCCAAGCTCAAACTGATAACCTATCCCCCAAGAATCCCCGCGCCGTGTCTAACCCACCGCAAAACTCCTACACTTTTCCTGGTTACAAACTCTGCATGGTCGGCATTGTCATGAGTTACTCTAAGAGCGCCAAAGATTTGCCCTGCTGCAAACATTGCTACGACCATAGCAATCACAATAATCAATGCTGCACCATTCCCAGTCAGCAGCCCCGTTCCCAGGCAGACGAAGACGGTACTTGCAGCAACCCAACAAAGATCGGCAATGGCAATCTCGATGACTTCCTTTTTTTCGATCTAGCGGTTCAGAGCCCTTTTGGCAATGTAAGCAGCAAACAACAACAGTCCCAAACCAATGCCACGTAGGACTAAAGGTACCCAGTCTGCATGTGTTGTAAAAATGATTGCTGCAAGCTCATTTGCGAAAACCATACTGCAGAGCCCGGAGAGTATGGAAAAGCCAGCATTAAGCCCTAGAAACGATCGGGCAATCGACGAATTAGCCATCTGGATGTCCTTTGATTGTTGTTTATGTGTTCAGCATTTCATGGACTATGGATTGAATTAATTACCTCGCAAGTAATAGACTTACCGTCGAGAATATGAGATGTTTTCAAATATGGTCCAAATATCACAGCAAAAATCCAACGGGTTTCCAGCATTTCTGCGCCATTGGCGTTCGCGACGTCGTATGAGCCAGCTTGGTCTGGCATTGTCAGCCAACCTGTCTCAACGACACATCAGTTTTCTGGAAACAGGTAGATCGAACCCAAGTCGTTTTGCCATTTCCAGCCTCGGCCAGGCGCTTGAAATGCCAGCCGCTGAAGTGGACGCAATGATGATGTCCGCAGGTTTTGTGGCGGGTAGCCCTCAGGGAACATGGGATACTGAGATGCGCGAGGCGATTGACCTTTCTATTGATCATGTCCTGCGCGGCCACGATCCATACCCCGCACTTGCAGTAGATCGCATGTGGACAATACAAAAGGCCAATGATGCAGCCCTGGCGTTTTTTTATAGAATTGGCGCGCAGGATGACCCAAACCTGTTGCGTTGCATGGTTGGGCCGGGCCCTGTACGCGAAAGTATCGCGAATTGGGCTGACTGTACGCAAGCGCTGATGAGACTTTACGAGCTTGAGATTGCACGCCGGCCCCATGACGTTGATGCTCATGCATTATTGCAAGAACTTCTTTCGTTTGACGGAGTTGATGAAGCTATGTGTCAACCTGCACATGATACTCCGGTGCCGCTTATTACAATCCAATTTCGTGTTGAAGGCAGTGTATTAAGTTTATTTTCACTGATAGCCACGGTTGGAATGAATGCCGATGCACGGCTTGATGATATCCGCATCGAAACGCTTTTGCCTACAGATGAAATGACAAGGGATTGGTTCACCCAATTATAGCGAAGCAACTAAAACCACAAAAAGAATTACACGTTTCTTTAATAAGGCCTTCAAGGCGAATATTTTTCACCATTGAGGGATATCATGGATAAGTTGAAACAAACCTTTTTAGATAGAGATAATCAAGAATTTTCCGATCTTGATATATTTCCTGGAGCCAGTTGGGCAGTGTTAAATGTGCCTGTTCCAGAGGGTTCGATACACCGTCTAAGAATGGATAAAGGAAGGGTCATTCCGCCACATGTTCACTCTGCTGATGAGTTCGTTTATGTGATGTCTGGTACGGGGAAAACGACTTTGTGAAAAGGGTACTTTTTGGAAAACCCCAGCGGGCGTTAAGCAAGGGCCGCATAAGGCGATTACAGATGTTGAATTAATGACTATTCGTCTTGGCGCCATGGGTGAGTTTGAAGATGAAACAAGTTAAGCTCATAATTAAGGGTTAATCTATGAATGAAATTATTGGAAATTGTTTTTGTGAGTCGATTCAATATATTGTAAGAGAAATTGAACCTGTCGCCTCTATCTGCCATTGTAACTTTTGCCGAAAACTACATGGCTCAGACTTTACGACTTGGGTTTCTATTCCTTATAATAAATTTAAGGTCGTAGAAGGCAAAGAGTTTTTAACGAGTTTTCGTGCCACCGAAAATAACACAACACATTTTTGCAATCGGTGTGGCACCAAAGTTTATAGCGTTGATTCTCGTTATCCTAACGCAAGTATATTACGAGGAACTATTAAGACGCCTATAGATATTCGGGTTGTAAAACAGTGGTTTTTAGAGAATAGAATTCATCAAGAAAATTGATAGCAATAACTTGTCAAGCACATTAAATTCTCTCCATATTAGTCGCCGGAACCTCGTACCTCACACCGTTTATGTGGGTGTTCACTTAATAGGGTACTCTTATCATTGCCGATGGAAGTCAAATTGAAAAACGAGATCACCTTTGCCCGATTGCCCGAGATTGCGCCGAACGAAATTATCGCTCACATGTCCGATCCTCGTGTTGCTGAACACATGCCGCTTCTGACATTTGAATGGGACGCGGTCGCGGTCGCCAAATTTGTCGCGACCAAGGAAGAGTGCTGGAATCGTGATGGGCTTGGGCATTGGGCTATATTGTCCAACAAAAAATATGTTGGATGGGGCGGTTTTCAAAAGGAAGACGACGAGTGGGACTATGGTTTAGTCCTAAAGCCAGCCTCCTTTGGACTGGGCATACGCATTTCGAGAAAAGCAATCGAGTTTGCCGTTGCGGATGAGCGCATTCCCTTCGTAACTTTTCTTTTGCCACCTTCACGTAAAAATCTGGGTGCGCTTGGAAGACTTGGGGCAAGACTTGTTGATGAGATAGAATACGATGGTGTAACATTTCTCAAATATCGACTTGAGACTGAATGACGGCTTCATCCCGCTCGACCCTACCGTCATTGAATTAGGCTTCGGGTTGGCCTAACCGCCCCGAGCTATATGATCTTGTATTTTGAGCGACACTATGCGGGAGTTGTCTGTGACCATGCTGCGAAATTCTTTCCATTTGTCGGGCAGTGTTTTGCGGAAGAAGTCCAGAATGGCATCCGTAAATTCGTTGAATGTGTCGTAGTGATGATTGTGGGTGACCCATTTGTGCATAACACCCCAAAGACGCTCAATCTGGTTCAGATGCGGGGCATATGAAAGCAGAAATGCAGCTTATGGTATCCGTGCCGCTAGTTGCTTACTTCCTTTTCCATGCGGTCAGACCAACCATCCGCGAGATCAATCAAAACAGTTTTGAACTGCCGTTTAGCCGCTATTTTAAACAAGGTCTGCATCAGAAAACCTCCCTTGGGTCGTGCTTCAATATCGATTGAGAATTCTGATCCGGCGCCCTTTGGCTCGACCGACCAACGACCTCGCAAGTCCGATATGGGATAAGGGTAATCGTCTGCCTCTGTATGAATATTGAAACCAAACGCCTTGCCTTCCTCAAAAACATCACAGGTTTCGCGCCAGGTTTCGCCTTTCGGGCCATAGCAGCGGCGTTGCATTCCGATGCCGTTACCTGAAAGAACCTCAACCTTTGAAATGTTGCTTGCGACATCGGCATAACCGGGATGGTCTGTCATGACTGACCAAACCGTATCTACTGGTGCATTGACGATCCGCTTTACCGATGCATGCAGTTTTTCACCGACCGCACGCACATCAACTCTGCTTTTAGGGGGTACTATCCTACTGGCTCCGAAAAACTGGGCAACCGCAAAACCAGCCACTAAGACAGCCACAACTTCAATGAGAATTCTACCTAAATTGGTGAATATATACCCATAAACTATCAGCAAAACCACACTTCCTATAACCCAGCCAATGTCCATCAGCGAGATCAGCTGAACCTCGCGTTTCGAGATAAATTGATTGGAGGCCATATAGAAAATATCAAGTGCGAAAATGAGCAAGCCAATACCCAAAACCCTCAAAGCAATGGTTTGCCAGTCCGCCATATCTGCAAACAGTATTTGTGCGGTCGAACCTGCTGTGAACAGCAAGTCGATACCAACTATGAGTGAAAAAGCGGCGTTCATCGCTAAAACTATGCGGACAGTTTTCGAAGCAGGCATATTGTTTCCTTCTATCATTGGTATTTGACGAAGGTATTACATCTATATTGTATGATCGCAATTACGTTGGAAGTAATAGACGAGACTGCAATTCATTGATAATGATTGCGCGTAACTATCTTTTTGAACACCATAGATACGGGGTTTCCTATAGGTATGGCGGACACGTCGTCGCCTAGGAGCTCAGAAATTTATGCTTGATTTTCGGCTAACCCTACCAAATAAACATGGACAAATTGGCCGCTTAACGCCATCAAAATTAAACCAAGGACTCTACAAAAGCTTTAGGATACTTGGGGCTCAGGTCATCTGAGGTCTGTCAAAAACAACTGCCTCCAATTCTGGGTTGGCTTTTAGTATGGTGAGTGACTTAGAACCTTGAGATCCACCAACATCAATTATCCGCTTAAACTTCCCACAATTAAGATCTTCTAAAAATCTTGATCCTGAAATATGTTCAACAGAATCCATAGCTTGTGAAAAAAGCATTGTCTGACATCAGCGCCTATGGGTCCAAATAGTCGTATTTGATAAGAGAGTGTTAATGGCTCATCGTAACCCCCAAGGAGTGGGACATGAGACAGACAACAGGAACAAGGCGCTCAGCATCTGAGAAGATCGTCAAGGACATCAAACGCGCGACGCGCAAACAGTATTTTTCGGAGGAAAAGATCAGGATCGTTTTGGACGGTCTGCGCGGCGAAGACAGCATTGCTGAACTGTGCCGCCGTGAGGGGATTTCCCAAGGCGTCTATTACAAATGGTCGAAGAACTTCATGGAAGCTGGAAAGCGACGGCTGGCTGGCGATACAGCGCGTGCCGCGACCACTGAATAGCCCCTTATGTATCTGAACTTTGTTATCCTGGCCCCGATCCGACGTTTTGCAAGATGTCGGATCGGGAAGGTGTTCGCCGTTAGCCCCTTGTGGATAGACCACGTAATCTAGGTTGGCGACCCTTCTCTTTCTTCAAACTCGAACAGTTGATTGGGGCGTATGACCCCGGAGCATAAGAAAGAGATTTAGATTATGGCACAGAATGAGGGTTTTGTCGGCTTGGATGTCGGCAAGTTTGAAATTTACGTATTTATCAGCAAAACGGGTTCCAGTTTTTCAGTTCCTAATACAGCTTCTGGCCATGCCAGACTTCAAAGCCAGTTGGGCAAACCATCGGAACAGATTATCGCGCTGGAACCAACAGGCGGCTACGAATGGGCCGTGTGGGAGATACTGGATATGGCGGGCTTCGATATCAGGCAAGTTTCTGCAGCACACGTACGTGCCTTTGCGCGTGCAACAGGTGCATTGGCAAAGACGGACCCAATTGATGCTCGATTGATTGCGCAATATATCGCGTTCCGGCCCCAATCTGGACGTCGTTTACCTGCTGAAAATTTGCGCCATCTCAATGCATTAAGTTCAAAGCGCCGCCAACTGGTAGAGTTGCGAAAACGGCTAAAATGCCAAATCCAGCAGCATCACGATCCTGAATTGGTAGCTTTGGACAATGAGCTTCTTGACCTATTGTCACGTCAGGTCAAAGTGCTGGAAGATGCAGTTCAATCACAGATTAATGCCGACCCGCAGATGCAACGCCATGCAAAAATACTTCGTTCCATTCCGGGAGTTGGCCCAGTTCTATGCGCGACCCTGATTGGTGAAATGCCTGAGCTGGGCACTATCGGCGACAAGCAAATAGCATCACTGGCTGGTGTTGCACCAATCAACAACGACAGCGGTCGAACCGAGGGTAAAAGGTCAATCAGAGGCGGCAGATACAATGTGCGATGCCTGCTTTATCAGGCGGCACTGGTTGCATCGACACATAATCAGCACCTCAAAGCATTTGCCAAACGGCTGAAGCAAAAGGGAAAGCCGCACAAGGTAATACTGATCGCCGTTGCCCGAAAACTATTGGTAATCACAAATTCTCTTGTCGCAAAAGACCAGCTTTGGAATGCAAATTGAAATACAGTTGCTAGAATTGTAGACACCTTGTCCCCTAAAAATGAGGCAAGGAGAACTCAATGACCCGACCTAATTTCACAGAAGAATTCAAGATTGATGCGATCAAGCAAATTACCGAGCGCGGCTATTCTGTCGCGGATGTTTCCAAACGTTTGGGCGTAAGCACACATTCACTTTATGCATGGATGAAGCGGTTTTCGAAGCCGCCAATAGTGGCTGAGGAAACGCTTGAACAGGCCGCTGAGATTAGACGGCTTAAAAGAGAATTGGCGCGTGTCACCGAGGAGCGCGACATTCTAAAAAAGGCCACCGTGTACTTCGCAAAGGATGCCAAATGAAGTATGCGTTTATTGAGGCACACCGCCCAGTGTTTTCAATCCGCGCGATGTGTCGTGGGCTGCGCGTTCACCCGAGTGGGTTTTATGCTTGGATGAAGATGCCCCTCAGCAAAAGAGCCAAAGAAGATAAGCGCCAAACTGAACTGATCAAAGATGCTTGGGAAGAAAGTGGTAGGATATATGGTTATCGCAAACTTCACGATGATCTGTGTGATCAAGGCGAGACGTGTTGCCCTAATCGTGTGGCGCGCTTGGCCAAGCTGGCGGGTATAAAGGCTCAGATCGGATATAAACGCCGCCCCGGTAAGTACGGCGGCAAACCATCTGTTGTTGTCAATAATACGTTGGACAGGCAATTCAATGTAGACGCACCAGATCGATTTTGGGTCACCGATATTACCTACATCAAAACATACGAGGGGTTCTCGTATCTCGCTGTTGTGATCGATTTGTACTCTCGGCGGGTTGTTGGTTGGTCTATGCAGAATAGGCAACACACAGAGCTGGTTTTACAGGCTTTACTCATGGCAGTCTGGCGACGAAAGCCAAGAAACAAAGTCCTGATACATTCCGACCAAGGGTCACAGTTCACCAGCATTGATTGGGCGGCATTCCTAAAGCAACATAATTTGGAACATAGTATGAGCCGCAGAGGAAACTGCCACGATAATGCTGTTGCAGAGAGCTTTTTCAACCTACTCAAACGCGAACGCATTAGACGAAGGATGTATAGAACCAGAGACGATGCCAGGCAGGATGTGTTCGATTATATTGAAATGTTCTATAATCCTAAACGCAAACACGTTAGAAACGGGATGCTGTCGCCTGTTGACTTTGAAAGGCAGCAAAAAATGAACAAGCAAGGCGTCTAGGAAGCTCGGGGCTATTCAATCACCGCCAATCGGATGATCTCTGGGCTGGTTTTGAAATAGCGAAATGGGCTGCGTTTTATCATGGCCGAACCCTACGCGACCACCCTGCCCCTCAACCATTTTTGCTCTGACAGGACCATCACGGCGCTTGCTCAGTTATCTGAGTATCCAGAAATTACGTTTGCGACATTGGTGCCAAGAGCTTCCATTGCATAGCCCCCTTCCATCACAAAGTGGGTGGGCAGATCCGCTTTACCAATCACCCGTCCGATTGTAACATAGTCTGGGCTTTGCAGCTCAAAACCTCCGACCGGATCACCGGCGAAACTGTCAACGCCCAAGGAAACTATCAAAACATCGGGTGCATAGTTGTGTATCCGTGCCAATGCGGTTGCCAGCGCGGGTCCCCAGACACTGTAATTCGTGCCCCGTGGCATAGGCAGGTTCAAGTTATAGCCTTTGCCGGCATCTTTCCCAACTTCGGTCGAATAGCCCATGAGGAATGGATATTCGTCTTCTGGTCGACAGTGCAGCGACGCAAAAAAAACATCGGCGCGATCATAATAAATCGCCTGTGTTCCGTTGCCGTGGTGATAGTCAATATCAAGGATTGCCACCCGCTTCGCGCCCATGTTCAAATGTGCCTGGGCTGCGATGGCGGCATTGTTGAGATAACAATACCCCCCCGCCATGTCCTGTGAAGCATGATGACCTGGTGGGCGGCAGAGCGAAAACACGGCCCGCTCACCCTTGTGCATCAAATCAACCCCGCTCAGCGCCACATCTTTGGCTGACCGTATTGCTTGCCATGTGCCTTTCACGAACGGAACGCAGACGTCGAAAGTGTAGCAACTAAGCATTGAATGTACGGATTGGTTGGGCACCTGATCCATCCCGCGCATGCCAAAGGTATAAGCGGTTGCAAAACCGTCGGGGCCAAATTCAGCTTCCCACAAGGGATAGCAACGTTGCAGAAATTTGACGAACGCTGGGTCATGCACCTGATGCACCACCTCCAACCCTTGCGCCGTGGGCGTGATCACATCATCAAATCCCGCCGTGGCCAATGCGTCCATGATCATGTCCATACGTTCGGGGCTTTCAGACATCGGGATCATCTGATCATAACGCATTTCTTTGGCCCCGGCGTGATCGCGGTGATCGTTTGAGTAGATCAGTTTCATAGTTTAATTGTTCCCAAGATGAGCTTGATAATTGCGCTGCCAAGCTTGGGTGAACCTGTCGGCCGTGATCGCGATGATCGCCATGCCAACACCAGCCACAAACCCCTGACCAAAATTGCCGGCCGACAGCCCAACGTAGACCTCTTGGCCCAGCCCCGTTGTGCCCACCAGCGCCGCGATTACCAGCATCGCAATGCCGTACATAATCGATTGGTTCAGCCCCAGCATGATATTGGGCAGTGCCAGTGGCATCTTGACCAGAAACAACATTTGCGCACGGGTGGTGCCCAAGCTCGAGGCCGCCTCGACCACCGTTTCAGGTACATGACGCAACCCGTGTTCAGTATAGCGAAAGGCTGGCACATAGGCGTAGGTGATGATCGCCAACAGCGCGGTGAATTCGCCGATCTTAAAAATCATCACAATAGGGATCAGCAATACAAACGGTGGCATGGTCTGCATCGTGTCGTTGATCGGCCGCATGAACCGCGAAAACCCATCATATTGCGCGGCAAGAGTACCCAAAGATGCACCGATCACAAACGACAGCGTCACGGCGATCGAACATAAATAAAGCGACAACATCGCCTTGTCCCAACTGCCCGACACCAACAGGAATATCAGCCCCAGCGCCGTGCCAATCGCCAGCCTGCGGCCACCAACGCAATAGGCAAACCACGTCAGGATCGCCAACAGCGCCATCCACGGCATATCGGTCAGGCCGACAAAAAAGATCAACCCGCTCACCAACACGGTCATTGCCAGCCCGGTTCGGTTTTTGCGCCATGCGGCGGTTGCCGCCACGATCACCATCAGCGCATATCCGGCCACATGCCACGGCATCAGGGCAAAGCCCCAAGTGTATGGGCTGATGGTGTTGTCCAACCCGATTTTCAGTGGCAACATTGCGAAAAACAAACAGGCGATTTTGATCGCATCGACCACCGGTTTGAACGTGATCACGAACCAGGTGATCGCCTGATTCAGCGGCGCGGCCAGATCAAGCTGCCAGGTTTTCGGCCATTCGGCCAAAATCGGCAGAGCCTGCGCCAACAACACCAAAACAATGCTTGCACCCAGCACCAACAGCGGCACAGCAAAACGCTGTGCTTGGGTTTTACGAACTAGCATGTTGCCCTGACGTTCTGCCAAACCAAAAGTGACCCGATCCAAAATCATCGCCATCAGCGCAATCACAATCCCAGCCACCAGGCTCTCGCCGAATTGCGCCTTGCGCATGGTTGACAGAACCTCCCAGCCGATATCGGCGGTGCCGCCAATGATTGACGCGATGATCACCATCGACAGCGATGCCATGGTGGTCTGATTAACCCCGATTAAAATCTGGTTCAGCGCGGTGCGAAACCGAACGCGCCAAAACAATTGCCAGGCGGTGGCCCCCGACATCAAGCCGGATTCAATCACCTCAGCCGGGACTTGACGCAGGCCAAGAATAGTGTTGCGCACCATTGGCGGGAACGCGAACAATATCGACGCCATCAGCCCCACAACCGGGCCAAACCCAAACAGCAACAGGATCGGCAGCAGATAGGCAAAGGCGGGAATTGTCTGGGAAATATCCAATAGCGGCATCAACACGCGCTCGGCTCGATCAGAAGCATAGCCAAGCACCCCTAGCGCAAAGCCCAGCAAAACCGCCAGCGGCACCGAAATAAAGATCAGTGCAAAGGAATTCATCGCTTCGGTCCACAGACCCACGCCCAGAATGTAAAGTAGACTAAGCCCAGTGAAGGCGGCCAGTTTGCTACCGCCAGCGCGGTATCCGATGCTGACCAATAGAACGAAAAACACGCTCCAGGGCATCCACTGCAGCAGCACGCGCATCCATGTCATCGGGTAGATCAACACCAAGGTGATAGCTTTAAAGAACGGTTCGAAATTGGCGACCAACCATTTCATGAACAGGTTCAACACGTCGATTATCGGCAGTTGCCAAGTTTCTGGAAAATCAGAAATCCAGCCCACTTTCCCCATCAGAAAAACGCAAACCAAAGCGAACAATATAACGGCTGACCAACCAAGGTTTGTTAGCTTCTCAGGTGGGTTGGTTCTGAACGCAATCCCCGGTGTGATCCCTTGTGCCATGTCAATGATGTCCGCCATCAGAAGCGCCATCCATTCCGGCAAGCGTCTTAATCAAGGACACCGGTGTAACCACCCCCAACGCCTGACCGTTAGGACCATCAACCACCAACCCACTGGAATTATTTGACAACTTAGAAATTAACGATTCAGCTACCATTGTCGCAGGCACATGCTCCATTGCGCTAGTGTCGCCATCAGGCGGCACAACACAGGCCTCGGCGCGCAGCACGCGAATGCGCGGGACTTCAGAAGTGAACTGCGCAACATAATCATCCACCGGATTCAGGATCAGCTCCTCTGGCGTGCCGATCTGTACGATTTTGCCGTCGCGCATGATCGCCATGCGGTCAGCGATGCGCAACGCTTCGAGGAAATCATGGGTGATAAAGACGATGGATTTATGCAACGCTTGTTGAATGCGCAGGAATTCGTCCTGCATTTGTCGCCGGATTAGCGGATCAAGCGCCGAAAACGGTTCATCCAAAAACCACACATCCGGCTCCACCGCCAACGACCTGGCAATGCCGACCCGTTGTTGCTGTCCACCGGACAGCTGTCCGGGATAGGCATCTTCGCGCCCTTGCAGATCAACCAGATTGATCACCCGTTCGGCGCGTTCACGTTGTTCGCTCAGGGGCAATCCCTGTAATTTTAGGGGGAAGGCCACGTTTTCCAGCACCGTCAGATGCGGCAACAAGCCAAAGTTCTGGAACACCATACCCATTTTATGGCGGCGAATGTCGATCAGTTCCTTGTCAGTTTTGTCCAACAGGTTTTCACCGTCCAACAGCACTTCGCCGTGGCTGGCATCCACCAGTCGCGACAAACAGCGCACCACCGTGGATTTACCCGACCCTGACAGGCCCATGATCACGAAAATCTCGCCGACATACACGTCAAAGCTGACGTCGATGGCGGCTGGAATATGTGCCTCCTTGCGCATCCGTGTGGCCAGCGCATCGGCGTTTATCTGATACCCGGCGGTGTCAAAATAATAATCTGGTTTAGGTCCATAGACCTTCCAGAGATTGCGGCAGGACAGTTTGACGGCCCGATCCGTTTCTGGTGTCTGTTGGTTCACAGCGGCCATATTCTGTCCCTTCCTCTGGCGTACATCCGGCGTTATCCGCCGGATGTTGCTTCTCATATAGGATCAGTTGACCCAAGCAGACCACTTGCTTTCGTTCGTGGTGAGCCATTCCTGAACCACCTCTTCCAGCGCCCGACCTTCTTGGTCAACGGCCAAAATCATCGCGTTCTGTTCGTCATTGGTCAGGGTGAACTTGCCAACCAAATCGGCCGCACCGGGCCATGTTTCCGCCAGCGATTTGGAGGCGATTTTGTTGACCGATGCCTGCGCAAACCCACAGGCGGTATCGCGCTGTTGGTTCTCTTCGACACATTCGCCGTCAACCGCATTCCACTCGATCCAGCCCATGTCCAGCTCGGCAAAAACCCAATGGGGCTGCCAGAACATCATCAAAATTGGCTCTTCAGACGCCAGCGCGCTCTTCAGCTCTGCAACCATTGCGCCCTCGGACCCGCCCGGGATCGGGTTAAACGGTAATGCAATACCTTCAACCACGGATTTCGACCGCGTACCCCAATCCGCCGGATAGGTGATCAGACGACCGTTGGGAAAGGTTTCGGGGTTGGCGAATGCCTGCGCGCAATCATACAGCGCCTGATAGCTGGGCAGGCCTGGGCATTTTTCGGTCATGTATTGCGGGTAAATCCAGCCTTCGCGTGGTTCCAGCCCCAATGTACCCATATCGACAATCGCGCCTGCTTCCAGACCGTTAGTATAGGCGTCGGTGATCGAATTGTCCCAAACTTCGGGGTTGAAATGCAACTCGCCCTGCTCGAGCGCGGTGAATTGTGGCAAACCGCCCGCGGTCACCAGTTCAACAGTATAGCCCATTTTTTTGAGCAACTCGGCAGCGATATTCGCTGACAGGTGTTGTCCGGTCCATTCATTCAATGCTATCTTGATCGGATCGTTAGATTCAACCTCGGCCAGTGTCATCGAGCCGGTCATGGCTGCGATACTCACCGTGAGTGCAGCGGCGGTTTTTCTAAAGTTCATTTTCATTGTCGTCTCCCTAAAGGTTATTATTGTCGTGTTTTGTGTCATTTATAGTCATACTTCCCCCAACAACGCCGCTCGCAAACTGCTACGATCGTCGGCGTAGTTGTGGCAAATCTTCCGTGACCGTTGATTGGTGGTCCAATCCGCAGCGGCCAAAAGCGGTGCGTCCGGGGCCGCAGCCAGTGTTTTTCCCTGGATCAAATCAGCGGCCCGTTCGGCCAACATAAGTGTCGGCGCATTCAAATCACCCGCCGTTGCCTGTGGCATGACCGAACTGTCCACAAGGCGCAGACCTTGCACCCCTTTGACCTGCATTGTCTGGGGGTCAACCACGGCCGCGTCATCATTTCCCATGCGACAGGTGCCACAAGGGTGATAGGCGCTCTCGACCTTGTCTATGATGAACTGGTCCAAGCTCTCATCGCTCTGGCAATCCTCTCCGGGGGCCAATTCTACCCCCCGATAAGGATCAAAGGCGGGCTGTGCAAAAAGTTCGCGGGTCAGCCGGATGCAGGCGCGCATTTCCTGCCAGTCATCGGCGTGAGACATGTAATTAAACCGCACCCGTGGCAGATCACCGGGGTCTGTGCTGCGCAATCGCACCCAGCCTCGGCTTTTGGATCGTTTGGGGCCTACATGCACCTGAAACCCGTGACCTTTGGCCAACGTTTTACCGTCGTATGAAATCGCCAGCGGCAGGAAATGATATTGAATATCCGGGTAAACAATACCGGCGCGGCTGCGAATATTGCCGCCGCTTTCGAAATGGTTGGTCGCGCCCAAACCGCCTTTGGTCAGCATCCAGCGCGCGCCGATCATCGCTTTGCCCAGCAGGTTCATGTGCGAATACAGCGTCACGGGTTGGGTGCAGGCTTGTTGCACATAAATCTCAAGGTGATCCATCAGGTTTTCACCCACCTCAGCGCGGTCGGCCAGCACCTCAATACCTTGGGCCTTCAATTCTTGACGCGGGCCAATCCCAGATCGTTTCAGAATGATCGGCGACATGATCGACCCGGCGCTCAGAACAATTTCGCGATCTGCGCGGGCAATCTGTGGCGCGCCATTTTGGCTGAATAAAACCCCAACCGCGCGGCCCTCTTTGAACAAAATTCGGTCGACCAAAGCGTGCGAAATCACCCGAGTATTGCCGCGTTTGATCGCTGGACGCAGATAGCCAACCGCCGCACTTGAACGTTTGCCACCTCCGACAGACATCTCCATCGGCCCCATGCCTTCGTGCTGACGTTCGTTCATATTGGCGCTGGTGGCGTAACCCGCCTGGGCGCCTGCCTGAACAAATGTTTGGTACAATGGGTTTTGCGCCGCGCCTTTTGTTACCGAAACCGGCCCATCGGTGCCGCGCAACGGTCCGCCGCCGTTCACGTTTTCAAGGCGCTGGAAATAGGGCAACACATTCGCCCAGTGCCAGCCATCCGCCCCCAGCGCTGACCAAAGCTCATAGTCCATCGGGTTACCACGAACATAACACATGCCATTGATCGAGGACGACCCGCCCAGCCCCTTGCCGCGAGGCAGGTTCATGACCCGGTTGTTCAGCCCGGGCTCTGGTTCGGTGGCCATACCCCAGTTGAACCGTTTGGTATTCATCGGGATAGAAAGCGCCGTAGGCATCTCGACATAGAGCGATTTGTCGCTGCCACCGGCCTCCAGCACCAGAATACGAACCTTGGGATCTTCGCCCAGACGATTGGCGAGCACACAGCCAGCAGATCCCGCACCAACGATTACATAATCGTAGCTGCCGAGGTCAGACGCCGTTGCGGAAGAAACAGAATGAGCCATGTGAATCCCTAAGTCGAAGACAGGATCAATCGATCATTACGTAGTATTTCAACATCGGCTCGGTTTGTTTCCAGTAACCGCGAAACCCTTTGGGGACGAGAAAGGCGTCCCCCTTTACATAAGTTTCCGTGAACTCCTCGTTCTCAAGCGTCACTGATCCTTCTAGGATATACATGAATTCACTGCATGGATAATCCTCATAGAACTCTTTATATGGAGATGAGCGCCAGATACCTGCGCGAACACCCGGTGTGTCTTTTTGGAAATAAATATGGTCCAATCCCATCGGCTGACCTTCGATCAACTCAGCAGTTTCCAAAGCGATATCTGCCGCATCTTTCCACCCATCAGGGCCTGTTTGTGTGAATTTTATGGGTTTGGTCATTTTGTATTCCTTTTTCGACACGCCAATCTAATGACGAATTTTGGCGACATTACGAAACAAATCGATAAAACAGAAATTAATATGGTTACAATATGGTAACTTGAGGTTACCATATGGGTATGTCTCACTTACCGTCTCTGACAGCCCTGCGTGCATTTGATTTCGTTGCCCGACTGGGCTCGTTCACCGAAGCTGCCCGCAAACTAAATGTGACACGCCCTGCAATCAGCAAACAGATAAAAGGCTTGGAAACTATGATGGGATGCCAACTGGTTATTCGATCTGGCCCCAAAGTCACGCTCACTGAACAAGGCGATGAACTGGCGGCTGGGTTACGCCAGGGTTTTGATATTATCTCGGCCAGTACACAAAGAGTAATCGCGCATTCCAATAGCCCAAAAACAGTCCGAATTCTTGTGGAACGAGATTTCGCATCATCCTGGTTGGCAGAACGAATTGGAGCTTTCCTATTGGCTTATCCAGGCACTTCCATCGAGGTCAACGCAGAATACAACGGGCGGTTACGCAAAGAAGAGGATTTCAGTTTTCGGATCTTTTATGGGCCAGCACATTGCTATGAAACAGAGAACCTCATCGAGGACTTCCTTTGCGACTGGGTCGATATCCCAGTATGCACGCCTGAATACGAAGCCACGCATATTACCGAACTTGGCCGTTATCATAACCCCCACTTCCTGATCGACAAAAACTATAACCCCTGGTCAGAGTGGTTTGAAAAAACTGGCGTTGAAGATCCAGGTGCACAGGCGACCTATACAAGTTTCAATGAAACAACGTTGTGTCTGTCAGCCGCTTTGGCAGGATCTGGCATAACGATCGGAGATAGTTTCTTATGTTTGTCAGCGATCAACAGCGGCCGTCTTGTTGCACCGTTCAAAATCGGACTGCGCAGCTCGGAACGGTATTCGATCTGTTATCCCACTGGTCGAACACTGTCAAAATCTGAAAGGGATTTCCAAAAATGGTTGACCCAAACGATCAAGGAATACGACCAGAACGTCGGGCAGGTTCTGAGAGGGATCGGCATCAAAGTGATTTCTTGAATGTAAAACACACAACATGATCGTCACTGTTGCATTAAGTATCCGACTAGGGTTTGTTGACGTTTAGGGATTCCCAATTCATTTAAGTTCTGATTCAAAGTTGCAAACAGCAGGAGAGCAGCTTTGATACGGACAGTTTTGAATGACACCCAATGGGATTTGATTGCACCGCATTGTTTGGGCAAGGAAAGTGATTTTGGAGGCACCGGCCCCAATCTGTTCCACCAAAGCCGGACCGTTTCATGCTAATATCGATACCGCGCTCGTGCAGCAGATCTTCCACATTTTAAAGCAAGAGCGGGAATCGAATGTACAACATTACCGCCAGGCGGATGATCTCCAGACTCGTTCTGAAATAGCGAAATGGGGAACATTTTGTCATGTTCCTACGCTACAAAACCTCCCTGCCCCGCTCAAGCGACTTTCTTCTGACAAGACCTGCAAATGACTTACAGTGTGATTTTAGGTCTCAGGATTGTATTTGCCACTAGAAGCCCTGCCCCGATTGAAACCGCTACGATAAACATTTGAAAAAACAGGTCCATTCCATTGTCCGTTTGGCCAGCAGTCACAACGACCAGCCCTCTAAACCCAATACTGCCGCTCACCAGAACAGTAATGGCAGGGATTAGGACGATAGACGTTGGGCGACCTGTCACCCTTGACCACAAATTGGCGAATAAACCGGCAACTATGGCACCAAACATTGTGCTTAAATCTGCACTCAGAAACTCGCTGCTGATGATCACGCCGCCATAGGAGAGTGCACAGCTGACTAGGACCCAGATAAAATCCTTCATCAACGTCTGGTAAGCCACACCGAGTCCGACGAACAACAATGCGATATAAATCCAGATCGCGTGTTCTTCCATGGAAAGTCTTCCCGTGCCAGCCAAGCCGGATTGAGCGACCCAAAGGACACCCACCGTAGCAAGGCCCAACCATGCGCCGGTAAACTGTTTGATCAGATAAACCAGCCCGCTCATTAATCGGGCAGTTCCGGCCTCCACACGATTGTCGATGATTTCGATAATGCCGGCACTGACCGCGAAACCTGGAATCAAGATGACGATAGCCGATAGCGTAACAACGGTCTGGTTTAATTCTGGCAAGATCAGCTTGATCGTGGCCGCGCAAACACCTGCAAAATACGCACTGACGAAAGGCAAAGCATCGGCAAATCGCCCTCCTACCCGATCAGCCATGATAACAATAAGATAAACAGACAAACTCAGTATACTGGAGACAGCAATGTCCCAGAGGTTTCCCTGCATCAATCCAGCAAACCCCGCTCCAACCAGAATAAAACTCAAGGCATAGCTCAGTACCCCCCAAGGGTCTGGCAAATCTCCGATTTCATCAAGTCTGTCAGATGCTTCGGATAATGAAAATTTACCGGAAACTAGCTCATCTATCAGTTCTCCCACGTACGATAGTTTGGCCATATTGTACCCGCCAACGGGAACTGGTGCGATATGGGTTCGTTGCCACACCTGCCCCTTCTTCCAGAAGGCAAACGTGATATTTGATGGTGTTGAGCGAAAGAACCCGCAAATTCCAAGCGATTCCGTTACACGGCTCAGGTAAAATTCCAACCTGGCTGCTGACGGCCCGTAACCGTGCACCGCCGTCCCCAGTTTAATGATGAACTGACAGGACTCATCATAGGTATGGTCAATGTTGTTATCGGTCATCATGATCCGCAATCAATTCCATATCCTTTATGCATTCGGTCAAGTGCTCGTATCTTACACCAATACCGAAATTTCAACCATTGAGCCAGGGATCCAATCTCGCCGTCACTAACTTTATGACCGATGGAAAACCCAATCCGCTAACAGTGCATCCCAAAATATGGCATTGATTAAACGAAGCTGGGTGCACAAATGCCCCCAATCTTATTACAGATTGGGCAAAGTCCGTTGTATTGCTTGGCAAATAGCCAAACACTTACTTTCAAAACATGCCCAAATCCGCAGTTCTTCATTGCAGATCAGTTTAATCTAACAATGCCGCCCCCACCTAGCCGGTTCACAATTCTTGTTTCAATCTGTTGTTCAGCTGCAACCAGTGCATTTGCGCAAAGCCGTTCAATTGTTGTAATCGCTGGTATAATAATTTGTACGTCACGGCATCTTTCAACAAGCAGCCGTGCTAGGTCTTGATTAGATAGAGCTTCTTCAGCTTGGGTGTCCAACCAAGCCTTTAAATCACGAGCCCCCTGGAGAGCACCCCAAAACGTGGGGTAATTACACAGCTATTTTGATTTCTCCTTCGGGTTTCATTCCTGGATACCATTGCTGGAACTTTGTGCGCAGAGTACCGTCCAGCGTGCGCGTGCGGGTTTGTAACATGAGATGAGCCCCTGTCTTTGACCAACGCATTTGTTGACGTTTGCAGAACCGCTTGCCCACAACGGTATTAACGGTACTTTCGACAAAGCCAGTGGACACACGTTCGCCATAGCGCCGCCGCTCAGCGTAATTCGGAATCATCCAAGCATTGTTGGCAATATAGGTCTGGAATTCACTGGCTGCTTTTCGCAGGGCCTTGATACTGGCGTATTCCGTTTCGATCTCGTCTAGATCCATGACCAGATCATTGATGGCAACCAGTCCATCATGCAGGTTGCCATTCCATAAATACCCTTTGACCTGGCGAAGACGCCTGGCTATCTCCTCGGGTTCAGATGGGCAAGGCCTTTGACATACTGATGCATCACGGTGATGCGCATCGTGACATGGAACCAATCCAGAATATGTTCAGACGCTGGAGCCATATCGCGGGCGATTTTGATGACCGTATCACCGCCATCAGTCATAAATGTGATCTGTTGGTTTACCTGCCAGCCCTGGTCTTTCAAAACTTCATGCAGTCGCCGTTTGGGTTTTTCGTCATGGCTTTGCACTAGGCCAAGGTAACGATCTGGCCTATCTGTGGGGATGGATTTACCGACTGTGACCTCAAAATGAGATTGGCCCTTTTCACGTGACCGAACATATCCGCCATCAATGCCAACCGTGATCGGGCCTTCAGGGTTGGGAAGCCGTTCCCGCTCATAAGCACAGGTCGCGATAAAACTATATCGCTCATCGGCCAACTCCGCCTCCATGCGGTTTGCTACACGCGCCAAATGCCGGCGGACAGTTTCCGCGTTCAACTGCGTGCCAATCGGCAACACGTCTTTGAGCAAATCAACCGTGACGCCGTATGAGACCAAAGACGCCCATTTTGTTTCCAGCCAGAGCATTTCTGGCGCGACATGCTCACGGAGCAGCATGGTCAGCGGGCTAAAGGTTTGGGCAGAGCCGGTATGGCACTGACAATGATAGAAGCGCGGACTGTCTATGGTGATATCGCCAAAGACAGTTCGATATTGAATACGCTTACTGCCTTTGCACCGAAGCCTGCCTACGCAACACGGGCAAGTGGAACATTCGGCACAAAACGCCGCCGTCTGGGCCGCAACAATGTCCCGCTGCAGCTTCAACAGAAGCTCCTTGCTTTCTCCAATGGATAGGCCGATCTCAGCGGCACGCTCATAGCCCTTTTCAAAAGCTGCGATCTCATGTTCATGCACCACCCCGTTTGGGTCGGTGATTGCTATCTTGACCGATATATCCATCTTATGCTTTTCCCTCTTACCCTGCTGCGTCGCGTGCTCTCATAATTGTTTGCCTGCTGGTCTTTATGTCCCGTGCGATGGCAGAAACACTTTCACCATTGGCCAGCCTTTGACGCACGAGATCTTGTTGTTCGCCTGACAAAGCGGGTGGGCGGCCCAGTACTTTCCCTTCGGATTTTGCACGAGCCAGCCCTGCCTGTGTTCGCTCAATCAGAAGGTCGCGTTCAAACTGGGCAACCGCGTTGATCACACCCATCGTCAGCTTTCCGGCCGAGCTGGTCAGGTCAACTCCGCCCAGAGCCAAACAATAAACCCGGATGCCTTCTTGCTCTAATCTGGCAACAGTTGTGCTGACATCAATGGCATCTCGGCCCAACCGATCAAGTTTGGTGACGATCAGCACATCGTCCTTTTCCATTTTGTCGAGCAAACGCAAAAAACCTTTTCGCTGCACAATGGCCACAGAGCCGGAAACAGTTTCCGAAATAATCCTGTGTGGTTCAACGCGAAAACCAGCCGCCTCTATTTCATTAATCTGATTTTGGGGCTCTTGCTCGATGGTTGAAACACGGGCGTAGACGAAAGTTCTGGACATGGGCTTATCTGTTAAGAAATAGGTGTCCGTAACTCTATCGGTGTTCTATAAGCAGTCAACCTAATTTATGGACAGCCTTTAATGACCCGTCCGAAACCGGTCGTTTATGAACACCCTACATTAACTGCTGATGTTGCAGCCCCAGGTGCAACCCATCTCGAAATTGGCCATTCACCTGCTTGCGTGAAAATTTACCGGTCATGAAAGGCTCTCTGGCATTTATCCGATCCACGGCAAACTGGACATCGCTCATATCCAAATCAGTAATATCTTTGCCAGTATCGCGGCAATCCAGAAGGTCAGAAGCAAACCCCGATAAAACATCGAGATCACACTAGGTATCATAGCCACCTGCTTCATCCCGTCGCGCCAAAACGCAATCCTCTGTTGGGCATACCCCTGAACCTCCAGTACAGACTGGATAAGCCTTCTTGGGGCTTTTATCGGAAAAAGCTTCAACACGAATATCGTGCTTCCAGTAATCGCCCATATCGTAGATGTATGAAAAGCGATCATTCAGGCGAAAGCCAAAATCCAGCAGTGGTATATCTGGGTTCGCCGCATGCAATTCCCAAGACCCATAATCAACAGCGTGGATATCAAACTGGAAAAGGTGAATGCCCTCCCACCCCATCGCCACCTGAATAATTCCGTGCAGGTCGCGCAGCGTGACCGATGAAGGAACCAATAGCCGCCGCCAGATCATTGGACTGATCCCGAGAAGGCGGATTTTGAGCTGAAAGAGTTCGGGCGGTTCTGACATCCAAAATCTCTGCCAGATTTAAACATACATAGCAATTGCCCCACGCTTTGGGGTGCTCTCCGTAAGACCTGCGCTATTCCACGTGCATCATTCTTATCTGTTTTGTTCCTCATCGCTGACAGTGCCACATTAACTTGCCGCGCCTCCATGCAAACAACGTCAAAGCCTTTTGCTGTCAGTCCAAAGTACAAATGTTGGCTCATCGTACCAGCTTCAAACCCAACACGTTCTATCCCATATGAAAGGCCAGATAAGCAATCAGCAATATCATCAGCTTCACATGGCAGTTCGCATTCAAACAACATGTTGCCCTTCGTATCAACGATACACAGAGCACAAGATCGCAATGACACATCTAATCCAGCGTAGTATTCCATTATCTTTCTCCTTTGATCACAGTTACCCTGTGATCTTATCAGGAGCCCGACCTCAGAATAGAGGTAGCCCAATTACGCATGCTTCCTGCCCTTAGTGTCAGATGTCCCGTTCACCACGAATGTCATAGAAAGGGGTCTGTTCCGGCTGAGTGTTAAATCCTACACTAAGGGCTTAGGACCCGTTTTCCGTAGTCTCTCAAATTCCCATTTGGATCGACGTATCTGTATAGCGTGACGGGTTTCACGCCCAGCTCCTTACAAAGGCCCGCAACAGATGTATCCCGATTAGCCATTGCTACTTGGGCCATCCGAACCTGTGTTTTTGAAAGAGCGAATTTAGGGATTTGCGCGCAAGAAGCTGCGCATCTTATCGACGATCAGGTCTGCTTCTTCTTCAAGCGGGAAGTGGCCTGTATCGAGCAGATTAAAGTCGATGTTTTGGATGTCGCGCTTATAGGCTTCTGCGCCGGGTGCGATGAAGATCGGGTCATTCTTGCCCCAGACAATCAGCATTGGAGGCTGGTTGTCGCGCAGGTACTGCTGCCATGCGGGGTAGGATGCCACATTGGTCTGGTAGTCGTGTAGCAAGTCAAGTTGGATGCGGTCTTGGTTTTCGCGACTCAGACGCTGTTCAGCAAGATTGATGCCGTCAGGCAGAATGCCGTCAGGATTGCGAGTGCCTGTCTTCCATTGCCATTCCAGACCGCCCCGGCTGAGAAGCTGACCAGTGATCGTGTCTTCCAGCGCAGGATCCTTTTCTTCCCAGTATTCTTCAACTGTACCAAAGCCGCCTTCCATCACACCGTCTTCGTAGGCATTGCCATTCATGACAACAAAACCACGGACGCGGTCAGGATGTTCGATTGCAATGCGGAATCCAACGGGCGCGCCGTAGTCGTGGATCATCAGGACGTAGTCAGTCAGATCGAGCTGCTCGAGAAAGCCGTCGATTGTGTCCGCCACATTATCGAACGAATAGGTGTATTCAGCTGGCGAAGGGGCGGCGCTATTGCCAAAGCCGGGATAGTCGGGGGCGATAAGATAGAACTCATCCCCGAGTTCGGCCAACACGTCGCGATACATATGCGACGAGGATGGGAAGCCGTGCAGCAAAACAACCGGTGTTTTGGTTGCATCGCCTGCCACGCGGAAGAAGATGTTCACGCCGTCAACGGTTTCGACGCCGTAACGTACATCTTGTGCCTGCGCGGCTGAGATCAGGGCGAGCGTCAATGCGCCAGCGGCGGAAAGACTGCGGAAAAAAGTGTTGGTGTTCATGGCGGTTGTTCCTTTTGTATTGCTCAGGTTTGGGTGTCAGTGCAGATGCGCCAGATGTACGGAGGGGGGTTTCATTAATAAACCCGATCCAATAGATAGAGTTCATGGAAAAATCTGATTACCTTAAGATCGACGGGAAGCAGTTGCGCCTGCTCGTCACGATCTATGAGACCGGGTCACTGACCCGAGCTGGCGACGTGCTGGACATGCATCAATCAACGATCAGTTATGGCCTTGACCGGTTACGCGGACAGTTGGGTGACCCTTTGTTTGTCAGGTCAGGTCAGGGTGTGATTGCAACCGCTCGCACCGAAGAACTGATCGATGAGGCGCGTGGCCTGTTGCATCAGCTACGCGCCTTCGCGCTACCTGATACCTATGATCCGGGCGCCGACACGGGTGTTTTGCGAATTGCAACAAATGCTCTTGAGCGTGATCTGCTGCTCAAACTAGTTCTCGACAAAATGAACGAACTTGCACCGCAATTGGCGTTCAAAGTGCGCGCGAGTGGATCGCAGCACGATGTCGTCGAAGGCCTGCGCGAGGGAAGTATCGACATCGCTCTGTTTCCTGCGCTTCAAGGTGACATCGGCGATATCAAACAACGCGTGTTATTGGGCTTCCAAGATGGTGTATTTTTTGATCCGACGCGGCGCAAAGGGCCGACGAATTTGCACGAATACTGCGCGTGTCATCATGCACAGATCACATTGGGGCAAGACGCCCATTCAGATGTGGACAGTTTTTTGAAAGAAAAAGGATTGGACCGCCGCGTGATGTTACAAGTCGGTGACTTTGACACGCTGGCCGCCCTTATGAAGGGGACGGACCTCGTTGCCATTCTGCCCACACTGTTCAAGAAGGGCTGCTTTTCCGAATTCTCTTTTGTTGATCCACCGTGGGAAAACAAATCTCGACGGCTGGCCATGCTCTGGCACGTCCGCCAGCATTCTACCGACCGCAACAAATTCTGGCGTGATCAAATCGCAGCGATTGCAAAGACAGTCGATGTGACAGGTTAAGCCCGAGCGTCGAAAGCCGTCCTAGCTGCTTCGATTTCTTGCCGCTTTTCAATCGCCCACTGCGACAGAATCCCAAGCGGGTCAAACAACGAACGCCCCAAATCCGTCACTTCGTAATCCACCCGTGGCGGAATGGACGGCGTCACAGACCTTAACACTAAGCCCTCACGCTCCAGTTTACGAAGAGTCTGAGTCAGCATCCGTTGCGAAATATCAGGCAATGCACCCTGCAATTCGGAAAAGCGATGCGATCCAAATTTCAGATGTGTCATCACCAGCAAACTCCATTTGTCTCCGAGATGACTAAGGACAGATCGGATTGGGCAAAGCTCGGTATCATAAAACGTTTCAGGCGCTTTGCCGGGGGTCGGTCTATTCTTCATTTTTTTGCCTACTATTTCTTGACTATTTTTAGGTTACTAAAAGGTGCCTACTTCCCAATAGTAACCTACTTCCTTAGTTTGATCAACACAGCCACATCCGGCAATCAATCAAACCCAAAGGAAAATCAAATGACCTCGTCAATCACATCTCTACTGCGCATCGCGGTTGCCCCACTTTTGATCCTTGGCACGGCTGCCACTGCTCAAGACGCACTCAAAGCCCAAGCCGTCGATCTATTGCAAATTGGTCTGGCCCAAGGCGACGCTGCCTTCATCGAAGCACATGTCGCCAAAAACTATATCCAACATAATCCAGTCGCCCCCGACGGTCGCGAAGGCCTTTTGGGCTTTGCCGCTTATCTGCAAACGCTCGACACACCAATCACCGTCACGCCTGTGCGCGTCCTGCGCGAAGGCAACTTGGTCGTCGTTCATAGTGAATACGATATGGACGGGCCAAAGGCGATTTTCGATTTGTTCCGCGTTGATGATGCCGGCAAATTCGTCGAACATTGGGACGGAATTCAGGACATTCCAACCGAGACCGCCAGCGGACGCAGCATGACCGACGGTCCAACCGAAATCACCGATCTGGATAAGACAGCGGCAAACAAAGACCTCGTCGTCGACTTTGTGACCGACATCTTGATGAATGGCGAGGGTGACAAGATCACCAACTATATTGGCGAGGTCTATCACCAGCATAACCCCAATGTGGCCGATGGGCTAGATGGACTTGGGGCCTTCATCGGCTATCTGGCCGAAAACAACATTTCCTTCGGTTACACCAAAATCCACAACGTCGTCGCCGAGGGTAATTTTGTGTTCACCCAAAGCGAAGGCGATTATGGTGGCCAGCCCACCGCGTTCTACGACCTGTTCCGTGTGCAGGACGGGCTGATTGTCGAACACTGGGACACTGTCCAAGCGATTCCTGCCGAAATGGCGCATGACAACAGCATGTTCTGAACATGGCAAGCCGGGCGGGCAAACAAACCGCTCGACCTCAACTATCAGATTTTTCAATAGACCTTATCCATATCTTTGGCTTTTTCGGAGCCCAAATACTGGTTAGACCAAGACAACCCTTGCCTGAACGCCTACCCGATAGGAGCGGATTTCACATGACCAACCCACGCTTAATCTACGGCTATGACGCACTTTGCGGCTGGTGCTACGGGTTCATTCCCGCGCTCACCGCATTCGCCAAAAACCACCCCGACGTCACAATTGAAGTTGTACCCGGTGGTCTGTTCGCAGGCAGCCGCGCCAGACCCTACAATCAGCTGGTTGATCACATCACCAACGCCTTTCCACATGTGACCGAAACGACCGGCCAAGCGCCTGACGACCGCTTTTGGGGCATGATCAAAAGTCCTAATGCGCCCGTTGCAAATTCAACTGTGCCAAACATGGCCGTGGCGATGATGGCAAAGCAGGCCCCAGAACAGGCCGTCGGCTTTGCCCATCGCCTACAAGAAATCCATTTTACGGAAGCCGCCGATTTCAACGCCGCCTCGACCTACGAGACGCTTAGCGAACGCCATGGATTTCCCACTCTTGATACCGCTGCGATCCTTGACGCAACCGATGACAGCCCCCTGATCGCTGAGGCCTACGCTAGATCAGATAGGCTTGGTATTCGATCCTATCCGACTGTCCAAATCGTTCATGCGAACGACACCGTACTCACTACATTGCCGAGCATCTACGACCCGGCAAAATTCGAAACCACTGCTATGTCCGCGCTAGCGCGGTTTGACGCATCAAAAGCCAAGGAAGTTGTCCAATGACGCGTGGCCCCCTCCCCCCCTTCACAGCTGAAACCGCAGCACAAAAAGTCCGCGCCGCCGAAGACGGCTGGAACTCACGCGACGCAGCAAAGGTCGCCACCGCCTACACAGAGAGCAGTACGTGGCGGAACCGGTCCGAATTCATCACTGGCCGCGACGGGATCGAGGCGTTCTTGGCCGACAAATGGGACCGCGAACTTGACTACCGCTTAATCAAGGAACTTTGGGCCTATACCGACAACCGTATCGCCGTGCGCTTTGCCTATGAATACCACGACGCCGACGGCAACTGGTTCCGCGCCTATGGCAACGAAAACTGGGAGTTTGACGCAGACGGTTACATGCAACGCCGCATCGCCAGCATCAACGACCTGCCCATCACCGAGGCTGACCGCAAATTCCATTGGCCCCAAGGGCGCAGGCCCGACGACCATCCAAGCCTCACCGATCTAGGCCTGTAACGCATCAAATCCAACCCATAAGGAAAACACATGAAACTTTACACCCATCCCCTGTCTGGCAACGGGCACCGCGTCGGCGCTTTGCTGAACTTGTTGAATATCGAGCACGAAGTCGAAATCGTGAACCTGCCTGGTGGTGCCCAAAAGGCCCCTGAATATCTGGCGCTGAACCCGATGGGTCAGGTGCCGGTTCTGGTGGATGGAGATGTCACCTTGCGCGATTCCTCGGCCATTCTGACCTATATCGCGATGAAATATGACGCTGCCCGCACTTGGTTACCCAATGACGCGGTCAAGACGGCCTATGTCCAACAGTGGTTGTCCAACAGCGTCAACGAGATTGTCAGCGGTCCGTTTACCCTTCGTGTGATAAAACTGCTCGGCTCCAAAGCCGACTACGACACAGCCAAAGCCAAGACCGAGCGCCTGTTCGGTGATCTGTTTGAGCCGCATCTTGCCAAGAACGACTGGCTTGTCGGAGACGCCCCAACCTTGGCTGATATCGCCAACTACAGCTCTATCGCCGTAGCGCATGAAGGCGAATTTAGCCTTGATCCCTACCCCGCAATCAAAGCCTGGCTTGCCCGCGTTGAGGCGATTAAGGGCTTCACGCCGATGCCCGCCGCCGCCGACATTTTCGCTGCGATGGAAAAGTAACCCACAAGAATAAGGAGACGCGCCATGGCAGACCTTGCAGGCTGGGGAAAGGACACCTCCCCCTTTCATTCAGGCGAACAGGAGTTGCAGGCGCGTCTTGGCTACAAGGAACGCCAAGAGGCGGTGGGCAAACGCATCCTGCGCCCTTACATGCCGGAGCAACATCGCGAATTCTACGCAAGCTTGCCATTTCTTATCGTTGGCAGTGTTGACGGTACGGGGGCACCTTGGGCCTCGATGATCTTTGGCGAGGCAGGGTTCTTTTCCTCCCCCACAGAGCGCAGCGTTGATATCGCGGCAACGCCATTGTCCGGCGATCCGCTTGCGCAGAACCTTTCACCCGGAGCACCCATTTCCGTGGTAGGCATCGAACTCGCAACACGCAGGCGCAACCGTATCAATATGACCGTTCGTGATGCTGGACCGTCGGGCCTACGCGCGGACGTCGACATGTCGTATGGCAACTGCCCGCAGTACATCCAAACGCGTTCTACTTCGTTTGTGCGCGATCCCAAGGCCGACTTTAAGGCACAGAAATCTACCTTCCAAAAGATTGACGCCGAAACAGCGGCCTTTATCAAAAAGGCCGATACCTTCTTTGTGGCCAGCCACAACAACGTCCACGATCAGCACGACACTGGCGGCGTCGACGTCAACCATCGCGGCGGTCAGCCCGGCTTTGTCAAAGTAGAGTGCAATGTGCTGACCATCCCCGACTACATGGGAAACTTTGCGTTCAACACGCTTGGCAACTTCATGCTCAACCCCAAGGCGGGCCTGATGTTCGTCGATTTTGAAACCGGCGATATTTTGCAGATGACAGGCACTACGGAAATTCTGTGGGACGCAACACCCGAGGTCGCAGCATTCCGCGGCGCAGAGCGGGCATGGCGGTTCACATTGGAACAGGGCCAGATTTTGCGCGGAGCTTCTCCTATCCGCTGGGCATTTGGCGAACGTTCCCCGAACGCAAAGCTGACGGGCACGTGGGACGAAGCCGCAACTATACTTGCCGCCGAGTCCAAGCAAGACGCTTGGCGTCCTTACCGTGTGGTGCGCGTCGAGGATGAGAGTGCCACCATCCGATCATTCTATCTGGAACCCTCCGACGGCAACGGGCTGCTCGATTTCAAACCCGGCCAATTTCTAACCGTTCGGACTCACCCAGCGGGCACATCTGCCCCTCTGATCCGGACATACACAGTGTCCTCTGCTCCGTCTGACAGGCACTACCGAATTTCTGTCAAAAGGGACGGCACAGTCTCCGATCACTTACACAGCGCGCTTCGGACAGGCACTGAAATCGAAGCCAAAGCGCCTCGCGGGACCTTTTTCCTAGATACCGCTGAGACGCGTCCAGCCATTTTGATCGCCGGAGGGGTCGGCATCACTCCGATGATGTCCATGGCCCGCAATGCGACGACCGATGGCATCCGTGCCCGCCACGTCCGGCCACTGACCGTTTTCCATTCAACAAAGACAACGGTAGATCGAGCCTTCGCATCGGAATTTCAAAATCTCCAAACCGCCACTAACGCGGCAATCCGGTATTTCTCAATCATCAGTCAGCCGGGTAGCGATGAGCAGGTAAATCGCGATTTCCACTTTGCTGGGCATCTCACCCGCGAGATATTGCAAGGCAATCTGGCACTTGATGACTATGACGTCTACATTTGCGGCCCTGCCGGGTTCATGCAGTCGACGTATGACATCGTGCGCAGTTTCGGCATCGCAGACGCTCGTATTTTTTCTGAAAGCTTCGGACCCTCTACATTGGTGCGGAGGGCCGATCATGGAAACGTACAGCCGCGGCCCGACACAACGCAGCCCGAAGCAGAAAATGCAATTGTTGTGTTCTCACGAGCCGCGTTCGAACAGCCATGGACCAGCGATAGCGGCACACTTCTCGAACTCGCGGAAGCGCATGGCCTCTCACCGACCCATGGTTGCCGGAACGGCGTTTGCGGGACTTGTGCAGTAAAGTTGAGACGTGGTGAGGTGACTTATCGCTCCGATCCGACCGTCACGCCAGAAGCGGATGAGGTCTTGATTTGCTGCGCCGTACCTGCTGACGGGTCCGAAGTGGTGGAAATCGAACTATAGAGCCGTTCCGGCTTGCTATTGAATGGCACATTTGCCGTCAGGGTGCGTAGCCTTGAACAAGCGTGCTGCAGTACATTCCAACGTCGGCTCTTTCTGCTGCAGTGCGGCATTGACCTTTGTTGCGGCGAATCGAAATATGACCTGCGTGGGCATGCAGAGAAATCCAAGTAGTTCCAAGCTGCCATTCGCCTAGTTTTCGATACACCGTCGAAAAACCTTAAACAAAACTGCAGTTCGCTGCGCTTTCACTAACGGCAGCTTTCTGAAATTTACAACCACCATTTCAACGAGGTCGAGTATAGTGGAACCTATTTATTAGTGCCATCACAAAAAACTTGTCACACATTGGGCCACGCAACTGTCTAATACTTATGACAGCACCAGAAACGGACGACAGCAACATGAGTAAAATTTCAAAAATCACGGTTGAGCTTGCAAAGGATGGAGACGCGCACGCGCTCGAAACTCTCATCCGAAGTATCCAGAATAATGTTCATCGCTTAGCCATACGTATGCTGGTTGATACGAACGCAGCACAAGATGCAACGCAAGAGATATTGATACGTATCATTACCAAGCTTTCTACGTTTCATGGTGATAGCACATTCGAAACTTGGACATACAGGGTCGCGACAAACTATCTTCTGACAGCCAAAAAGATCATTGCCACCGATCCTGGGCTTTCCTTTCAGATGTTCTCGGACGACTTGCTCAACGGTCTTGCCGATGACAACCACGCGGCGCCCGAAGACCACATCATGCTGAATGAGCTGCGCATCAAATGTACCATGGCGATGTTACTTTGTTTGGATCGCAATCATCGCGCGGCCTATGTCCTTGGCGAGATACTTGAGTTTGACCATACTGAGGCGGCAAGCATTCTTGACATCTCCCCAGCTAATTTTCGCAAGCGGTTATCGCGTGCGCGCATAAGTGTGCAAGACTTCACCGCTGCGACATGTGGGTTGGCAAATCAATCTGCCGCCTGTTCATGCCGCAAGCGGCTGCCTGCAGCCATGGGACAAGGCCGCATCAGCAATTCTCCGACCGCTGAGCTGATTGATGCGCCCACGTTCATACAAGTTCAGACCGAAGCAGCAAAGATGGAAGCTGGGCTGATTGCAGCAAAACTTCAACAAGCAACCGGTGCTCTTATCCCGCGTAAAGACTTTGCCAATGCGGTTCTGAAGTTCGTCGCACCACCCGACACGTAATACCCCCAACCAAAAAGGAAAATACATGAAACACGCATTTGCGTGGCTAATGGCACTCGCCCTTACCATGCCTCAAATCACCAACGCAGAAGGACTAAATATGACCCAAGATCAACAAGACACGCTCGCCGCCATTCAAGCCATGACGGACGCGTTCCAAAAAAATGATATTGCCAGTGTAATGGCCAGTTACGAAAGCGAAGCGACTGTTGTTTTCGAACCGGGCTCCCCGGTATCTGATGCAGCTCAACTTGAACAGATGTTCAGTGGAATGGCGATGGTTAACCCGATTTTCGAATATTCAGCTGGCCACGAAGTCATCGTAAACGGTGACATTGCGTTGCATATCGCACCATGGAGCATGACGGGGAAAACCCCAGATGGTCAGGATATTGCGCAATCCGGACTTTCTGTAGCCGTCCTACGCAAACAACAAGACGGAAGCTGGAAAATGGTCATCGACAATCCGCATGGAGGGCGGCTTTTGACGCAGGAATAGTAATTTATGTGGGCCGAGAGTTCTGACTCGGCCCACCGTTTTCTCACTGGTAATTTTGCGCACTAATCCGTCTATCTGTTGGGGTAAAGGGCGGAAAACCGAGATGCTGCAAATGCAAAGAGGAAATTGGCCGCATCGTAGAAAACCGTCGATATGGACTCGGAGCGGTCGTTCGGTGCTTTGTCACCAATGGCAGCTGCTCACTAGCGTACTATTCTGCCCCCTATACGTCTCAGCCTCCATGGCATCTGCTTGGGATGCTGGAAAAAGGTTTCCCGTGCTAGAAAAAGTTGTAAATACTCTGTTAGCGTAGGATTCTACACTCAGCCGGAATGGACCCCGAAGAGCTAGATCGTGGCACTTTCGGGTAACAACGCTACCGTAAACGCAGCGCGAAAATCGGCAGCGATATACCATCATGGATTAATGCAATAACCCTTCTTCTTTTAAGGCAATTTGAACTGCTTTCCGATTCCGAATTTTGCCCAAATACGGTTCAAGATTTTTGTATTTGCTGAGATCAATATCAAGCTTGAAGGCTGGTATCCA